>ERZ1674177.36-NODE-36-length-33658-cov-9.717376_pt1 | contig 33658 bp, 23 predicted proteins | sample MGYA00581287_ERZ1674177 | MGnify/ENA primary metagenome ERZ1674177 (study PRJEB41354, sample SAMEA4873336) | human saliva metagenome | biome: human-associated habitat [ENVO:00009003]; feature: mouth environment [ENVO:08000002]; material: saliva material...
TACGATTCCTGCCGGTCTTTTGAAATCAGGCAAGGGTTATTATCTGTCGGTACAGGGAGACTCTCCTTCAGGCCCGATTGCTATGAGGCGTGCCTTCCCCTTCGTTCCTGTGGGCAAGAACCCCATGAAAATGCCTTACCAGAGCAATACGTACCGCAATACCCTTCCGAAGGTTTCGCTGTCCCCTCAGACGGTTGACCCGTACCATGAGGGGAAATATAAAGTTACTATTTCTAACATTTCCCCGGAAGTTGATTTGGGGTACTATATCGGGTCAATCAGTGTTTATAATAAAACTGCTCAAAAAACGATTGCCAACCTCAGCGTTAATAGTGACCATTACTATGAACGTGACAAAATTGTGGTCCGTAACCCCGACGGCACCCAAACCGTAGAACTTGAAATTAATGCTGAGGATATTAAAGAGCTACAGGGCGTGTATTTGGGTTCCGAAGCGGAACTGAGGGTCTATTTCTCAGATAATCCTTACTACGGTTCAGAGATTCATAATTTTACGGTTACTGCACCAGTTCGGCTGGCGGATTCCCCTACCCCATTGACCCCTCCCACCCCTGCTGAGGATAAGAAACCTGACAACCCGGTTGGCATGAAGCTCACCTCGGGCACCCTCAACATTTCTGAGGGCGGTACCGTCTCTGTGACCACTGCGCCGCTGAGTGCCGAGTTCCGCGCGAAGTACACGCTGTATGAGTTCGGCATTGTGGAGCGCGGTGAGAATTACCTTGAGCCATATTACGGCAATCCCCTTCCTGAGGCGCAGTACGGCAGCAAGGTTGCCGGCCTCCGCGCTGAGGGCAAGGCCCACGATAATCCTGACGGGAGCGTCACGTTCACTCTTGACATTCCGAAGCAGTGGATGATGGTTCCGGAGGGTACGCTCTTCGATGTGGTGCTGACCTACTACCCGTCCGATAAGCCTGACCCGCACGACTATCCGTATGAAGATTATCGTCTTACGGCACGAATTCCCTTGCCCACGGTGCGCGACCCTGAGCCTGACCAGCCGACGTACCGCTACAGCATTTCGGCGATTGATAAGCCGTGGCAGGATACGACTCTGACGGTTGAGGGCTACCATATTCTTCCCCCGAATATCGTAGGTGGATACGACAGCCAGGCGTACGTCACTCTATACGAGGCAGACCCGGCTACCGGAAAGATTATGGGACGCCCTGTTTTCTCCCATGCTGTTCCGTTGACGGGCAACTGCTTGCATCACTGTACGGGTTTCCGCAATAACTATTTCGGCACGAAGATGACGATTCCGGCGGGTACGTTGAAGCCGGGTAGGCTCTACATGATTGGTATCTACGGTTCTAATCTGCCTCACCCGGGTGAGGAGGAGTACAGCGGTAGCTTGCTGACCAGTGTTGCGCAGTTCCTTCCGGTGCGGTCGGGGCAGCCGAGTGATAACCAGCCGAATCCTGACCAGCCTGTAGCGCGTCCGGATTTGTACATTCCGTATAAGCGCGTCAACCCGTATCAGGAGATGAATACTCTCACCGCACGCGTCTCGAATCTTCCGAAGCTTGCCGAGGGCTATTACCGTTTCTCGATTCAGGCAACGGATATTTTCGGCGAGCTGACCGGTGAGAAGGCTCTGGAGCAGGTTATTCCCGCTGAGCGCATCCACGATGGTGCCGCTGAGGAGACGCTGAACGTTCCCGGTAGCGCGCTGAATTATGAGGGAGCGTACAGGGTTGTTCTGGAGAAGGTAACCCCGGGCAAGGATGGTGCCGCGGATGCGGTCGAGCCGGTGGCTTCTGAGAATCTTGATCTCTTGGCGAATACTGCTGAGGAGCAGAAGGCTGCTGTCGAATGGGTCAAGAAATAGGCTCTTCTGGATGAGAGTAAGACTGTGCTGAGTCGCCGCGATGTCACGGTGGCGCTGTACCGCCTGGCGGGCGCGCCTCATGCTGAGCTGCCTGCAACCAGCCCTTACGCGGATGTGGCACCGAACGACCCGGACTACGCCGCGTACATTTGGGCTCGTCAGAAGGGTATTACCTTCGGCTGGGCGGACGGCAAATTCCACCCGGAGGCAGCCCTTTCGACACGTTCTGCGGTGGCGTTCCTGTACAGGTACCAGCGGATGGTTGCCCCGGCTCCTGCGCCGGAGTCGAGCAGTGTGCCGTCTTCGTCTGTGCCCAAGAACAGTAGCGTGCCGGGTGATTCTCCCGTCCGGGTTTCGCGTTCGCATTGGTCCGATTATGGGCGTACGGATACTGCGTTCTGGCGGGAGTCGCTGTGGGCTACTCAGCAGTTCATCTGGGGTTATAAGGATTATGATCACCGCTATGCCGAGGGTTTCAGTTCGGATGCTGTTTCTTCTTCGGAGTTCTCGGTCATGCTGTACCGTATGGCGCACGGCGGCAGCCGTCTTAGTTAGTTTCGGTGCGTGAGGGGTCTGGCGGGCTGTATTCTTCGAGTCGTTGTGCCGCAGGCTCAACAGCTGGACCTGTCCCGCCCCTAGCATCCTTTACAGGCACCGGCGAGGGGAATCGGGAGCGTTACCTGATGGGAGTCTTCCCGCGAGTAGCGCCCCGGTTTCCCGACCTTTGATTTGCTCAACCTTTTCGCTCGCTTCACTCACCGTATAGTTTTTTGTAGATGGGATAATGATGTCTTCATTCTTCACACCACGAGGCGCCCGGTGCCGCTCAACTGCGCCGCGCCACCCGGCGAGCGCCCGCGCGCTCAGCCTGTCACTGTTGCTGGGTTTGAGCCCGCTTGCGGGTATTACTCCGGCGGCGCTCGCAACACCGGCCCAGGCGGCATCTGACCGGCCGACTCAGGTTGCCCCCGCTCAGGCAGACCCGGAACAGGCGACCCCCGCCTCTCCCGCTGCAGCTTTGAACCAGCGCCAGACAGAAAACCAGCAGAATCCTGTAGCCCAGGGCGAGCAGATCAATTCGCTACCGACTCTGCGCGTCACCAGTGGCACGTTAAGAATTGAGACTGGCGGCACGGTGCATGTTGAAGGCACCGGCTTCACTCCCGAATTCTTGGCACACAATGAGCTGCGTAGCCTCATTATTGCGCCCAAGGGTTCCTCGACCTATGTCGGTCCTTACCATGAACCGGCGTATCAAGGGCCGCGCTTTGATGTTCCGAGGCTTTCAGCAGACGGAACTTTCAACGCCGACTTGGAAGTATCCTCCAACGGCATCCCTGCGGGCATGGAGTACGAAGTTATTTTGACCTACCGTCCGCTGGATGACGCACACCCCTATCAGTGGAGCACTGAAGACCGTATTCGCACAGCACTCGCCGTGACGAGTAATTTCCCGCAGTCTGCTTTGCCTTCTATTACCTATGATGTGGATTCTATTTCTGAGGAGCAGATTAATTCAGGAAAACCAATTGAAATCAATATGACGGGTTCGGGTTTTGACGGGATGAATAAGCTGCGTTTCACCCTTGTGGAAATCGACCCGAATGATCCTGAAAGTTATCATCGTTATTCAGATTTCGAGGATTTAGTTCCTGCAGATTCTCCGTACTTGAAGCGGGTTTTTCATGGTCTGATTCCTAACGGTCATTTTCAGCGTAAGATTACGATTCCTGCCGGTTTTTTAAAGCCTGGTAAGGGGTATTATCTGAGCGTGGTTGGATCTTATCCCTCTGGGGTTGATTCTTCTCCCTTCGGCATTAACGCTATATCGCGCGATTTCCCCTTCATTCCTGTGGGTAAGAACCCCGCGAAAATGCCTTACCAGAGCAATACGTACCGCAATACCCTTCCGAAGGTTTCACTGTCTCCTCAGACGGTTGACCCGCACCATGAGGGGAAATATAAAGTTACTATTTCTAACATTTCCCCGGAAGTTGATTTGGGGTATTACGTCAAATCCGTCGACATTTATAGTAAAACCGCTCGAAAGACTATCGTCGGAATTACTGACATTCCTTACTTTGATTATGACATTATTGTTGTCCGTAACCCTGATGGTACCCGCACCGTAGAACTTGAAATTGACTCTGCAGTCATCAAGGAGTTGCAGAATGTGTACCTTGGTTCTGAGGCAGAGCTGAGGGTAGCTTTCTCAGATTCTCTTTATCAGAAGGGTAGTCACATTTTTACGGTCACTGCGCCCGTGCAGCTGGCTGCTCCTCCGACCCCGATAAATCCTCCCGCATCTGATGAAGTGCGTTTGAGTGTCACTTCAGGTACCCTCAATATTTCTGAGGGCGGTACTGTCTCTGTGACGACTGCACCGCTGAGTGCTGAGTTCCGCAAGAAGTACACGCTCTTCGAGTTCGGCATTGTGGAGCGAGGGAAGGACTACGAGTGGTCAAGCTACGGCAGTAAGCTACCTGAAGCCCAGTACGGTAAGAGAGTCGCTACCCTTCGAGATCAGGGGAAGGTTCATGAAAACCCTGATGGAAGCATTACGTTCACCTTTGATGTTCGCAAGCAAATCTTTGATGTACCCGAGGGCACTCTCTTCGATGTCGTGTTGACGTTCTACCCGTCTGATGAAGCTGAGCCGGATTTGCGTTGGGAGTCGACAGACCGCCGTCTTACGGCACGAGCTTCTCTGCCGGTAGTGCGTGACCCTGAGCCTGTTCAGCCAACGTACCGCTACAGCATTTCGGCGATCGATAAGCCGTGGCAGGATACCACTCTGACGGTTGAGGGCTACCATATCCTCGATCCTCATGCGGTAGGTGGTCATGAATCGGTTGCGCACCTCACCCTCTACGAGGCTGACCCGGCCACCGGAAAGATTATGGGACGCCCTGTTTTCTCCGACATAATTCCGCTGACAAGTTGCGGACAACTTTGCGGCGGATTCCATAATCGTTACTTCAGCACGGAGATGACGATTCCGGCGGGTACGTTGAAGCCGGGCAGGCTCTATATGATTGGCATCTACGGTTCTAATCTGCCTCGTCCTGGCGAGGAGGAGTACAGCGGTAGCCTACTGACCAGTGTCGCTGAGTTCCTTCCCGTGCGGTCTACGCAGCCTAACCCTGACCAGCCTGTAGCGCGTCCGGACTTGTACATTCTGAATAAGCGCATCAGCCCGTACGAGGAGATGAATACCCTCACCGCGCGTATCTCGAATCTTCCGAAGCTTACCGATGGTCATTACCGTTTCTCGGTTCAGGCAACGGATGATTCTGGCGAGCCAACCGGCGAGAAGGCCCTGGAACAGGTCATTCCTGCTGAGCACCTTCAGAATGGTTCTACGGATGAGAAGCTGAATATTCCCGGTAGCGCGCTGAATTATGAGGGGTCTTACAGGGTTGTTCTGGAAAAGGTAACCCCCGGCAAGGATGGCGCCGCGGACACGGTCGAGCAGGTCACTTCTGAGGGCCTTGAGCTCTTTGTAAGCTACACTGCGGAGCGGGAAGCGGCTGTTGAGTGGGTTAAGCAGCAGGCTCTTCTGGATGAGCATAAGGCTGTGCTGAGTCGCCGCGATGTCACGGTGGCGCTGTACCGTCTTGCGGGCGCACCTCATGTTGAGCTGCCTGCAACCAGTCCTTACGCGGATGTAACCCCGGACGATCCGGACTACGCCGCGTACATTTGGGCTCGTCAGAAGGGTATTACCTTCGGTTGGGTCGATGGTAAGTTCCACCCGGAGGCGAACCTTTCGATTGCCTCGACGGTGGCGTTCCTGTACAGGTACCAACGAGCGCTAACCCCTGCGTCTTCGCCGGAGTCGAGCAGTTTGCCGTCTTCGCCTGTACCGAAGAGCGATACGTCAGATAGCAGTAATGTACCGGAGGACTCTCCCACACGGGATTCACGTTCGCGGGTGCACTGGCCCGAGTATGAGCGTATGGATACTGCGTTCTGGAGGGAATCGCTGTGGGCTACCCAGCAGATTATCTGGGGATACGCAGAATATTATCGAGGCCACGGTGAGAATTTCAGCTCGGATACTGTTTCCTCTTGGCAGTTCTCACTGATGCTCTACCGCATGGAGCACGGCGGCAGCCGCCTCAAGTAGTTGCCCTGAAATAGTTATTCCTGAAGTAGCTATTTGAGAGTTGCCTCCTGCGGCCACGCAGCCTGATGCTGTGTTGCTTTACAATCGGTGGTGGCGGGCTGAAATTTTCGGGCTGATTCGCCCGGCTTTTCAGCCCGCCAGCACTTTCGCTAAGACGCACTGTGCCCCCCCTTTCTACTCAACTTCTCGTTCATTTCTCCCTTTCCACTCAACGTTTTCCCTCACTCGCTTCAATCACCGTACAGAATGCCACTGTGCAGAAAGCAACCATGTAAAAAGCACAGTGCAGAACATTAGATGGGATAACCGTGTCTTCCTTCTTCCGACCAACCACAGTTCAGGGTGCTAAAACGCCCGCCCTAAAAGCCCCTGCCCAAAATGCCCGCACTTTGAAGACTCAGGGCAAGAAGGCGATCAGCCTCTCTCTGCTGTTGGGCATGACCCCGCTTGCGGGTATTACCCCGGCGGCACTGGCGGCGCCGAACCAGCCTGCACAGGTGGAGCCTGCTCAAGCGGATCCGGTGAGCCCTGCCTCCCCTGCCGCATCGTTGCAGGCGACCCCCGTAGCTGCCGCCCCCGCCGCCTCAGGTACAGGTGCCGCAGCCACTGGCGTCAGCGATGCCGACAAGATTGATTTGAAGGTCACCACCGGCACTCTCAATATTTCTCAGGGCGGCACGGTGTCCGTGACGACTTCCCCGTTGACCCCCGAGTTCCGTAAGAAGTACAAGCTCTTCCAGTTCGGCCTCGTGAACCGTGGTACCGGTTACGAGTGGTCCCGTACCGGCGAGGCAACCCAGAATCCCCTGTACAGCGGCAGGGTCGATTATCTTCGAGAAGACGGTATCGTCCACGACAACCCGGACGGGAGCATCACCTTCACCTTCGAGGTCAAGAAGCAGACCATCCGGGCAACCCCTTCGCCTGCCCTTGACGTGGTGCTGACCTACTATCCGGCGGGCGAGCGCGAACCGAACGCCGAGGAGTATGAGGACCCCCGCCTTACTGCCCGCACTCCTCTCAGCCTGACTCAGGATCCTGAGCCGGATCATACTACTTATGTGTACAGCATGCCGGCGATTGATAATCCCTGGGTTGATACGCAGCTGACGATTGAGGGCTACCATATTCTCTCTAAGCAGCTTGTTGAGCCGGGGAGTGCCCCAGCATATCTGATGCTGTATGAGGTTGACCCCGCCACGGGTTTGATGGTGGGCAAGCCTGTTTTCACTCATGCAGTTCGTTATACGGATTGCGGTGAATACTATTGCTGGAGCTTCCTCAACAACTATTTCTCTGCGGATGTGACAATTCCTGCGGGTACTCTGCGACCGGGCAAGTCGTACATGATCGGCGTCTACAGCGGCTTCTTCCCGAATCCGGATGAGGAGAAGGTGCCCGGTAGCCTTTTGACGGATGTTGCCCCGTTTATTCCGGTGCGCTCGCCTAACTCGAACACCGAGGTGAAGGATGCCGCCCCGATTCTGCGTGTTGAGCCGCAGCAGATGGACCAATATCGTTCTGATTCACCGCAGGTGAGCCCCTATTGGGAGAAGAACACGTTGCAGGTGCGTGCCGTGAATCTGCCGAAGCTCGCTGAGGGCCATTACCGCTTCTCGCTGCAGGCTACGGATGCTTCTGGCAATCTGACCGGCCAGAAGGCGCTGGAGCAGGATATTGCGGCTGACCGCATCCAGAGCGGTTACACGGAGGCGACGCTCACTGTTCCCGGTGAGGCACTGAATTATCAGGGTAGTTACAAGCTGGTGGTGGAGAAGGTTCTTCCCGGTCAGGGTGGTGCCGCGGATTCTGTGCAGCAGGTTGTTTCTACTGACATTGGTTTGGTGGTGAACGCGTTTGAGGAGCGTGAGGCTGCGAAGAGGTGGTACAAGGCTCAGCAGCTTCCCAAGTCAGAGCTCTATTATTCTGAGAATATGACGCGCCGTGATCTGACGGTGGCTCTCTATATGTTGGCGGGTTCCCCGAAGGTTGAGCTTCCGGAGACCAGCCCGTATCCGGATGTTCAGCCTAACGACCCGGACTACGCCGCATATATTTGGGCTCGCCAGAAGGGCATTACGTTCGGTTGGATTGATGGTAATTTCCACCCGGATGCGAAGGTTTACGATTCTTCGGCGGTGGCGTTCCTGTATAGGTATCAGAGGGCGCAGGGTAAGGTTCCTGCGGCGAAACCTCGTCCTGTTTCTTCGGCGTCAAAGAAGAGTAGCCTGCCGGGTGGTTCTTCTGAACGTGGGTGGAATACTGTTCTCGGCTGGCATTACTCGTTCCATAAGGAGTCTCAATGGGCGATTGATCAGCACATTTGGGGTTATATCAGCGAACAGTCTACCTATGAGGCGTATGGGCAGTCGTTTATTGGGCACACGGAACTCGCTACGATGCTGTACCGCATGGAGCACGGCGGCAGCCGTCTCACATAGTGTCTCTCCGTGGTGTTAGCCATTCTGGTTGGCTTTCGTCAAGTAGGCGACTTTATGGCTCTGTTTATGTGCCACTTTTATTGTGGGTGACTTTTATGTTGCCTTGCCCACCGCATTGTGAATATTCTCAACCTGCAGAGGTTGCATAGGTGCGAATTTTTCGAATGCGGTGGGTTTTTTGTGCTTTCTTTTTTGTACAGTGACCAGCGTTTGTGCTTATCAGCACACTATTTAGGCATATTTTCCACATCATGCAGATACTTTTTAAGGCTATACTTCACCTTAAGACATGCAATAAAACACACAGACATTTTTCGCGCTGATGACCTTTCAGGTTCCGGCATGTCTTAACTATTTGCTACGGTGTTTATGCGCACCACACTCGATGCGTGACACCGATAAAAACTGATTGGATAACAATGTCCTCACTTCCCAACCACATGCGCTTTGCGCTACCCAAAAACATGGCTAAGAGCGGCTGTGCCATCACCCTGGCTGGCGCCATGCTCTTGCCTCTCTCCCCCGCGTTTGCCGCACCTGCTACTCCGGTAGCAACCCAGGCTGTTGCGCAGGGCGAGGCTCAGGGTGCGCAGCGTCTGCAGGTTACCTCCGGCACTTTTGACATTCTCAAGGGCGGCAACGTGACGGTTAGCGGCTCCGGTTTCTCCAAGGACTTCGTTAAGGGCAAGTCGTTCCGCCTGTACGTTGTTCCGAAGGGTGAAAGCGTTGCTTTCCCGCCGCACCACCCGCGTGATTACCCCTTCTATGTTCAGGATGTTCCCGCCTCCGCCTTTGCGGCTGACGGCACCGTGAACCTGACCGCTTCTATCGGCGCTAACTATCTGGAGGCCAATGGCTCGTCCTTCGATGTTGTGCTCGGTTACCGCGATGATGCTGAAGACGGCTGGATTCCTGCGGATGAGGTTCGTACTGAACTGAAGGTTGCGGATGTTCCCACCGTTGATTCCCCGACCCTGTCGTACGACGCTTCGTCGGTGAATGCTTCTGAGAACACTAAGGTCACCGTGAACGGTGCCGGTTTCCAGAACATTTCGTACAACGGCAGCGAGTCGCTGATTGTTGCGGTTCGTGCGGTTGATCCGGCGACCGGCAAGGCGACCGGTCCCGCGCTGGCTCAGTCGGAGGCTAAGTTCACCTCCTACTCTGCTTTCTTTGGTCAGTACATGGGTTACACCAACGGCCGTTTCTCGACTGTTCTGGATATCCCGGCGGGTACCTTGAAGTCCGGTAGCTCCTATGTTGTGCAGACTTTCGAGTTCAACGTTCCGGAAGATAACGATGAGGCGAACAGCCAGGCGCTGAGCACTCAGGCGTTTGTTCCGGTGAACGGCGAGAACGTTAAGAAGGAGTCTCCTTCGGTTTCTTTGAGCACTGACAAGGTGGATCTGAGTTCTTCGACCACTATCCGTGTGAAGGGTAAGGACTTCAATGTTCCGGCTGGCGCTACCGTGAACGTTCTGTTCTCTGAGGCTGAGGCTGACGGCAACCCGACCGGTGAGGCTCTGGATAGCATCACTCTGAACGCTGACCGTGTGGCGACCGGCGCGTTTGAGACGACCGTTAACGTTGACGGCACCAAGCTGGATGAGGATAGCCACTACGCTATTTTCGTAACCATCAACTACGCCGATGGTCAGCGTGAGCGCATCGCGGCTGATTACCTGACTCTGACCGGTGAGTCTGCGAACAAGAAGGCTCGTGAGCGTTTCGCTGATGTTCCGGCTGCTCACGCGAACCACAAGGCTGTTCTGTGGGCTGCTGATCAGAATCTAATTGATTCTCGTGAGAAGGATTGGTTCGGCGTTAATGATGATGCGACCCGCGGTGAGCTGACTGTTGCGCTGTACCGTCTGGCTGGTTCCCCGAAGGTTGATCTTCCGGCTACTAGCCCGTACCCGGATGTGAAGACTGACGACCCGAACTACGCTGCGTACATTTGGGCTCGTCAGAAGGGCATTACTTTCGGCTGGTCTGATGGTAAGTTCCACGCGAATGCGTCTGTGTCTAACGCTACTGTTGCGGCGTTCCTGTACCGTTTTGATGGTAAGAAGTCGGTTGCTGCGACTGAGGCGCCGTACACCGATGTAAAGGTCGGCTCTGCGTTCTACCGTGAGATTACTTGGGCTAAGCAGCAGAAGCTGCAGGTTTTCCCGGGCTCTGAGTACCACCCGTCTGCGCTGGTGAGCCGTGGTGAGCTGGCTGGTTTCTTGATGAACTACAAGGTCCGCTAGGGCTCTATAAGGTTCACTAGGGCTTTATAAGGTTCGCTAGGACTAGTCTCTAGGGTCTATGGATTATGCCGGGCTGGCGGCGATGAAACGTTGGTTTTATCCCGCCGGCCCGGCTTTCTGTGTCTCCTGCAGGGCGTTTATGAGGTGCCTGCAAGGTATCTGTAGGGGCGCGTGCGGGACTGTCGCCCGGTGCTGTTCCGCGGTTTTTCAAGGTATTTTTGCCGGCTAACACGCTAATGTGGGCTGTACCGCATGTGGGGCGCACCTCATGCGGTACCCGCTATTGGGCGGATTTTTGGGGTGCTCCACTCCCCTTTTTAAGAATGTTCTGTGGAGTGTAAATTAATATTTTTCAAGCTGTGGTTTATGCTTAGGACTGTTGCGCCCCCTTGGTGCGCGCCCTTATCCGGCTGGGTGCGTAGAACTAGAGGGAGCCCATTACACACCGATACATCAACCACATTGAGGATTTATGTCCCAGGATTTTAAGCAGTCGACTGATACTGCCCATAATTCTTCTGCACCTCTGCTGGCACCGGAGGGCACCTCCGAGGCTTCTTCTCAGGCTGAGTCGAAGAAGCGTAAGCGCCGCCGTATTGAGCTGGCTGTTGGCGCTGTGGCGCTGGCGGGTGTTTTGTATCTGCCGTTTTCACCTCTTTTCTCTTTTTATGATCCGTCGGAGGCGCGTCTTTCTTCGACGGATACTGCCGCGCCGGCGCCCGCTTCGGCAACTTCTGCACCTGTCTTGGTGTCGAGTTCTTCGACTCAGGGCCCGAAGATTCTGCGTCCGTCCGTGACCGCGCCGGATGCGAACACTATTTTTGCTGATGCCCCTGAGGATTCTGCGTACTATGCGGGTATCCGTTGGGCTGTTCGCACCCAGACGATGGAGCCGGTTTCTGAGGACCATTTTGGTGCTGAGGATCCGGTGACTCGTGGCGAGTTAATCACCATGTTCTATAAGCTGGCGGGTTCGCCGGCGGTGACCCATCCGAAGCATTCGCCGTATGCGGATGTTGATGAATCTGACCCGAACTATGATGCGTACCTGTGGGCGCGTCAGGAGCGTATTACGTCCGGCTGGGTTGATGGTAAGTTCCATGCGGAGGCGCGCTTGTCGAATGCTTCCGCTGCGGCGCTTCTGTACCGTGCTGATGGTGCGCAGAAGATTCAGATGTCGGGTACTTCCCCGTTTAGCGATGTTTCGTCTGCGACTCCGTTCTACCGTCAGATTGTGTGGGCGTCTCGCCATGGTGTGTCGACGGTGTCTGAGGGTAATGCTTTTGAGCCGACGGCTCAGACCTCTCGTGGTCGTGTTGCGATGATGATGTACCTATACTTCCGCACTTCGTAGTTTTTACACCGCCTAGTTATAGCGTATCGAGCGGCCCTGTGCTCCTTGTTGGGAGTGCGGGGCCTCTTGTGTTTTGAGGACTGTGCGCGGGGTTGCCTGGGGGTCGGGGCCGCCTGGGTTTGGGGCTATCCGTGCGCGGCATCATGCACGCAGTGAAATATTTCGGAAGGTTCAAGTTTTTCTTGAGTAACGTACCAATTTCTACTTGAAGGTTTGTTAGGGTGAGAGTGTTTCCTGAACCGATGGGGACACTCAACCACTTCTCATTGGGTTGGCGCAGATTCGACGGATATTTCTCATTCCTATTTAGAACCTGCATCGACGCAATGGACATGACCGATAAGGAATGTTTATGTCCGCTCTTCCGAACTCTAAGTCTTCACTCCTGTATGCAACCCGCAGCTGCAGTGCACTGGCACTAGCGGGTGCGATTATTCTGCCACTGTCTCCTGCGATTGCTCAGAACGCTACTGCAGATACTCCTGCGGCGGCTGGTTCCCAGTCGAATGATCGCGTCCATGAGAACCCTGTTGCTACTTCTGATGAGTTCAATCCCCACTTGAGCTACAACGCCTTGAAGAACACTGATGAGGATCAGGTTCTGGACTTCTGGGGTTGGGGTTTTGAGGGTGATTTTAACTCCCCGAAGGGTGTTCAGGTTGTTGTGCGAGAGGTGGGTTTGAACTCTCCGGTTCTGGTGGTTAGCGACATCGTTGAATATAACCACGAGAATCTGGCTTTCGCTTACCAGAGCGGCTACATCCACGGTACGGCGAAGATTCCGGCGAACACCCTGGATAAGGAAAAGGATTATGTTATCGAGGTGTGGGGTAACAACGGCTACGAGGGCGACGAGTTCATTACCCCCGTCGTGGGTCAGGCACCCGAGGGTCGCGGTACCCTGCTGGCTACCCAGGAGCTGAACTTCGAAGGCTCTGACGGCACGACCGCTGCGGATATTCCGGGTAAGACCCCGCAGAAGGTTACGTTCAGGTATCGGTACGACGGCGAGGATCCGTACCTGTACACCGCTGAGGGCGGCACCATCCATGTGAAGGGTTGGGGCTACACCAAGGAGTGGCGTGAGAAGCACGGCAAAGTAGTGTTTTACATTGCTACTTCTCGGGGTGTTCCTGACGACGGTGATTTCCTGCCCGCTAAGGATGTGTTGCTCCGTTTTGAGGAGGGTAAGGATTTCACCATTGCTGAAAACGGCACCCTGAATGCTCAGCTGACGGTCAAGCCCGGTGAGCTGCAGAACTACTACGAGCCTCGCGTCCCCTTCCCCGGTGCTCCGAGTTACGAGAAGCGTTACGAGGTGAATTATGAGATTGGCATGTTTACCGAGAAACAGGGTCAGCCCCCGCTGACCCTTGATGATTTGCGGGCTGGCAAGAACGTGCTGTTTCATAGTGCGCTGTACACTCAGGCGTTCCGACCCAGCCCGTTTGCTCCCAAGGTGGAGTACAAGGCTTTGGGTGATACTACCGCTGATCAGAACATTTACTTCTTGGGTACCGGCTTCTACGGCCAGTTTAACTTCTCCAGGGGTGTTCAGTATGTGATTCGTGAGAAGGGCTCAAACACCCCGGTTCTGGCGACGAGCGACATTTTTGAGTATAACCACCCTAGCCATATTTCTGAGTTCAAGAACGGCAAGGTACGCGGCGTCGTGAAGGTTCCCGCGAATACTCTGGATCCGGCGAAAAAGTACGTGGTGGAGGTTTGGACTAACAACGGCTACAAGAACGGCGAGAATGCCGGCCCTGTGGTGGGCAAGGCACCTGAGGGTCGCAGTGAGCTGTTGGCTTCTCAGGACCTGAACTTCAAGGGGTCTGACGCTGATGAGGGTAAGCAGCCCAGCCTGACTGATGAGCAGCGTAAGGAACGCGCTACCCGCGGCGAGTTGACTGCAGCACTGTACGCTCAGGCTGGTAGCCCCAAGGTGAACCTCCCGGCAGTCTCCCCCTGGCCGGATGTGAAGACTGACGACCCGAATTACGCCGCCTACGTATGGGCTCGTCAGAAGGGCATTACTTTCGGCTGGTCGGATGGTAAGTTCCACGCGGAGGCAAGCATTTCGAACGCTACGGTTGCGGCGTTCACTTACCGTGCGGCGGGTTCCCCTACCCTTGATCATGACTGGCACTCGTACACTGATTTGACCCCGGATTCTGCGTTCTTCCGTGAGATTGTGTGGGCTGGTCAGAACAAGGTTGCGCTGAGCACCAGCGGCACGTTTGACCCCAAGCATATGGTGACTCGCGGTGAGCTGGAGGTTCTGATGATGGCTTTCTAGGTTCGCTCAGCATAGCCATCTGAATAACCCCGTGTTCCCGAATGGTTTTTCTGTTCGGGAGCACGGGGTTCTGTTTTTGGGGTTTAGCGTGCTGAGTTTAGCGTGCTGGGTTCAGTTCTTAGCGGCTAGTCAACCTGGGAAAACCCTCAGAACCTTCAAGTCTCTCTTGAGTGTTTCCTGACTTCTATTCACCCCTTTGATAGGGTGAAATTGTCCCCGAAACCGACGGGGATATTCGACCACTTCTCATTGGGTTGGCGCAGATTCGACGAAGATTTCTCACTCCCTTTTAGAAACTGCATTGGCGCGATGGGTTCGACCGATAAGGAATGATTATGTCCGCTCTTCCGAATTTCAAGGCTTCGTCCTTCTTCCGTGCAGCACGGGGTTGCGGTGCATTGGCGTTGGCTGGCGCGATGATTCTGCCGATGTCTCCTGCGCTTGCTCAGAATGTTGCCGCAGATGCTCCTGCGGCGGCTGTTGCTGGTTCCCTGCCGGATGATCGCGTCCGCGAGAATCCTGTTGCCACTTCTGATGAGTTCGCTCCTCATTGGAGCTACAACGCTTTGAAGGATACCGGTAACGATCAGGTTCTGAACTTCTCAGGTTGGGACTTCAACGGCGACATTAACTCCCCGAAGGGTGTTCAGATTGTTGTGCGTGAGAAGGGCTCGAACACCCCCGTCCTGGCTATTAGCGACATCATCGAGTACAACGACCCCGAGTATTCGTCCCAGTACCAGCATGGGCTCCTCAACGGTAACGTTAAGATTCCCGCTAACACCCTGGATACGGCGAAGCAGTACACCGTTGAGGTGTGGGGCAACGACGGCTACGAAGGCGACGAGTTTATTACCCCCGTCGTGGGTCAGGCGCCCGAGGGTCGCGGCACCTTGCTCGCTTCTCAGGCGCTGAATTTCAATGGTTCTGATGGTTCGCAGGCTGCGGATGTTCCGGGCGCTAAGGCCACCCAGGAGTCTACCCCGACGTTCGAGGTTCTGTACGACGGCAAGGCTCAGCTGCTGTACACCTTCGAGGGCGGTACCGTCCACGTGAAGGGTTCGGGGTTCACCAAGGAGTGGCGCGAGAAGCACGGCAAGGTGGCGGTTTATCTGGCCGCTTCTCAGGGCGTTCCCGATGGTAGCGTTCTGCCCGCTGATGATACGCCGCTCCGCTTTGAAGAGGGTAAGGACTTCACCATTGCCGAGGATGGCACCCTGGATGCTCAGCTGACGGTCAAGCCGGACGTGCTTCAGCGCTACTACGAGCCTCGCAACTACTTCCCCGGTATCCCGCGTTACGAGGTGCGTTACGAGGTTGACCTGGTTGCTGAGAAGCAGGGTCAGCCCCCGCTGACCGTTGAAGATCTGTGGGCTGGCAAGAACGTGGTGCGCCGTATTGCGGTGCATACTCAGGCGTTCCGCCCCAGCCCGTTTGCCCCCGAGGTGAAGTACAAGGCTCTGGGCGACACCACCGCGGATCAGGATATTTACTTCTCGGGTACCGGCTTCTACGGTGAGATTGCTTCCCCTAAGGGTGTTCAGTACGTAATCCGTGAGAAGGGTTCGAACACCCCGGTTCTGGCGACGAGCGACCTCATTGAGTACAACCATCACGACCGCGCCTTTGAGTTTGTGAATGGTGAGCTGTCCGGTAGCGTAAAGGTTCCGGCGAACACTCTGGATCCCGCGAAGAAGTATGTCGTAGAGGTTTGGGGTAACAACGGTTACGAGAACGGCGAGTTCGTCGCCCCCGTTGTGGGTAAGGCACCCGAGGGCCGCGGTACTCTGCTGGCTTCTCAGGACCTGAAGTTCAAGGGCTCTGACGCTGTTGAGGATAAGAAGCCTAGCTTGACCGATGAGCAGCGTAAGGAGCGCGCTACCCGCGGTGAGCTGGCGGTGGCTCTGTACCTTCAGGCCGGCGCGCCCGAGGTGAAGCTGCCCGAGACCTCCCCCTGGCCGGATGTGAAGACTGACGACCCGAACTACGCTGCGTACATTTGGGTTCGTGAGAAGGGTATCAGCTACGGCTGGTCGGACGGCAAGTTCCACGCGGACGCTGGCATCTCGAACGCTACCGTTGCAGCGTTCACTTACCGCGCGGCTGGTTCTCCTGCGGTGACGGGTAATTCCCCCTACGTGGATGTTAAGCCTGGTTCTGCGTTCTACCGTGAGATTCTGTGGGCTAGCCAGAATTTGACTACGGTGTACGGTGGTCAGTATTTCATTCCTCAGCAGCTGCTGACTCGCGGTCATCTGGAGACTGTCCTGGCTGCTTTCCAGTCTCGCTAAACATAGCCAGCTGAACACCCCCGTGTTCCCGAGCAGGTTTTCTGCCCAGGAGCGCGGGGCTCTGTTTTTGGGGTTTAGCGTGCTGAGTTTAGCGTGCTGGGTTCTCAGTTCTTAGTGGCTGGTCAACCTGTGAAAACCCTCAGAACCTTCAAGTTTTTCTTGAGCGTTTCCTGACATCTGTCCAACCCTTTGATAGGGTGAAAATGTCCCCGAAACCGACGGGGATATTCGACCACTTTTCTCATTGGGTTGGCGCAGATTCGACGGAGATTTCTCACCCCGAAACCCTATGAAACTGCATCATCCCGGTGGGTACGACCCGTAAGGATGATGTATGTCCTCGCTTCCGAACTCTAAGTCTTCGTTCCTCCGTGCGGCGCAGGGTTGCGGCGCACTGGTGCTGGCTGGTGCGATGGTTCTGCCGATGACTCCGGCACTCGCCCAGGATGCGGCACCTGCTGCTAATGCACCGGCGGCAAATGCTGTGACCCCCAAGCCTGCGGCTCAGGATGTTGCCGCGCAGCCGACGTACTCCACCGACTATGACACCATTTTTTACACCGGTGAGGGCGGCACCGTGACCCTGAAGGGTACCGGTTTCACCAAGGAATGGCGTGAGCAGCACGGCACCGTTGTCTTCTACATTGCCGCTACGAAGGATCGCCCCGGTAACGCAGAGCCTTCAACCTCGATGCTTCGCTTTGAAGAGGGTAAGGACTTCACCATTGCCGATGACGGCACTTTTGAGGCAAAGCTGACCATCAAGGCTAAGGCTCTGGAGAGTTTCTACACTCCCATCGATTATTTCCCGGGTATCACCCTGGATGAGGTGCGTTACGAGACGGGTATTTTGACCGAGGCTAAGGGCCAGCCGCAGTCGAGCATTGAGGATATTTGGGCTCGCAAGAACGTTATCGCCCACCACCCGATGTACACCCGCGCCTACCATCCTGAAGTCATGGCACCTAAGTGGAAGTATGATGCTCTGAAGGACACCACGAAGGATCAGGAACTGCTGGTCCAGGGTGAGGGTTTCGTTGGTGAGGAGCTGCCCGGCCGTGAGGGTGCCATGTACGTGATTCGTGAGAAGGGCACCGGCACCCCCGTCCTGGCGATGAGCGATATGAAGTCCTACTATGAAGGTCCCGATGGCGTAACCCGCCTGGAGGGAGGCACTCTTTACCGCACCATCAAGATCCCCGCAAACACCCTGGATTCGTCTAAGCAGTACGTCATTGAGGCGTGGAGCGACTACGACTACGACCTCACCAAGAAGGACAGGCCTCTCATCACCCCGATTGTGGGTTTGGCGCCGGAGCACCGCGGTGTTCTTATGGGCCGTCAGGATCTGAAGTTTGAGGGTGTTCCGGACTTCATGGATGCTACTGCGCCCGCGCGAGAATACAAGACCTTCACCTCGAAGCTCACCTACCAGGAGCAGCAGCAGCGCGCTACTCGCGGCGAGTTGACTGCGGCGCTGTACGCTCAGGCTGGTAGCCCCAAGGTGAACCTCCCTAAGACCTCCCCCTGGCCGGATGTGAAGACCACCGACCCGAACTACGCCGCCTACGTGTGGGCTCGTCAGAAGGGCATTACTTTCGGCTGGTCTGATGGTAAGTTCCACGCGGATGCCGGCATTTCGAACGCTACCGTTGCGGCGTTCACCTACCGCGCAGCGGGTTCCCCGGCTGTTTCCGGTGTTTCTTCGTTCACGGATGTTAATCCGAGTTCCGCCTTCTACCGTGAGATTCTGTGGTCCACGCAGCAGTATGTCATCAATCCGGATTTCGGCGCTTTTAATGCGACGGACCTGGTGAATCGTGGTCAGCTGGAGCAGATGCTGTTCAACTTCCAGAATCGAGCTAAGTAGAACGGTGCCAAGTAGAACCACGCTGAGTAAGGCGGACTAGTTCTGAGCTGAATACCCCGTGTTCTCGAACAGGTTTTCTGTTTGGGAGCGCGGGGTTTCAGCGTTTAACAGCTACTCACTGTGTGAGATTTTCGAAAACCTTAAAGCGTTCCTTGAGTGTTTCCTGACAACTGTTCAACACTTTGCTAGGGTGGGAGTACTCCCGAAACCGACGGGGGTACTCAACCACTTTTCTCATAGGGTGTATGCAGATTCAACGGCGAATTCCCTACCCGCCGGTGAGCTCGCACCACCTCAGATTGCGCCTCCCCGGATTGCACAGCTCTGGACTGCACAGCCCCGGAGAAACGACTTTAAGGATGTCTCATGTCCTCACTTCCGAACTCTAAGTCTTCATTCCTGCACGCGGCTCGCAACTGCAGTGCACTGGCGCTGGCGGGCGCAATGGTTCTGCCGATGACCCCGGTTCTCGCGCAGGATGCAGCACCCGCCGCAAACGCACCTGTGGCTAACGCGCCGACTGCCAATACCCCTGCAACCCAGAATGTTGCGGCTGAGCCGTCTTTCACCGTTGATTATGGGGAGTACGACTTCCTGGACGGACGTGACCTCTTCAGGAAAAAGAGCGACGCCCTGTACACCGGTGAGTACAACGAAATGACGGTGAAGGGCACCGGTTTCACCAAGGAGTGGCGCGAGCAGCACGGCACCGTGGTCATCTATATTGCTGCTACTCAGGACCGTCCTGGTAATGTGGAGCCTTCCACGTCGATGCTTCGTTTTGAAGAGGGTAAGGACTTCACCATCGAAGATGACGGCACCTTTGACGCTTACCTGAAGATCAAGCCCGACACTTTGGAGAGTTACTACCCCCTCACGGAGTACGCCCCGGATATGACCCTGGAGAAGGTGCGTTACGAGGTCGGTATCCTTGCCGAACCTAAGGGTCAGCAGCAGTCGACCGTTCAGGATATTTGGGCTCGCAAGAATGTTGTGGCTCATCAGGCTCTGAACGCCAATGATTATCACCCTGGTACGTTCTCACCCATGTTTAAGTACGATGCTCTGAAGGACACCACGAAGGATCAGGAGCTGCTGATTCAGGGCGTGGGCTTCAACGGGGATCTCTATGGATCGAAGGGCATGATGTACCTCATTCGTGAGAAGAGTACCGGCTCCCCTGTCTTGGCCATGAGTGACATAAAGTACTACCAATACGACAAGGAAACCTACTCGAACATTCTGGAGGGAGGCTTCGCTTTCGTCACCATCAAGATTCCGGCGAACACTCTGGACCCTTCCAAGCAGTACGTTATTGAGGCGCGGAGTGATTACGGCTATGCCAGCGAGACGGATAAGACTCTGATCACCCCGCTGGTGGGTTATGCACCGGAGCACCGCGGTGGCTATTTGGCCAGTTTGGACTTGAAGTTCGAGGGTGTTCACCAGTTCACGCTTGCTAACCCTCGCGATGTACGCCGTGAGACCTTTTCGACAAATCTTTACGGCGATGAAGATAAACAGCCCGCTACCCGCGGCGAGCTGGTTTCCTACCTTTATAGGTTGAAGGAAAGCCCCAAGGTGGACCTCCCGGCGGTCTCCCCGTGGCCGGATGTGAAGACGGACGACCCGAACTACGCCGCATACATTTGGGCTCGTGAAAAGGGTGTTACCTTCGGCTGGTCGGACGGCAAGTTCCACGCGGATGCCGGCATTTCGAACGCTACCGTAGCTGCGCTGACCTACCGTGCGGCTGGTTCGCCGGAGGTGCAGGGTGTTTCGTCCTTCCCGAATATTACGCCGAGTTCCGCGTTCTACCGCGAGATTCTGTGGGTGACTCAGCAGAGTATTATCAATCCTGGGGGCGGCGTGTTTGATTCAGCATCCCCCGTGACTCGTGGCGAGCTGGAATGGATGATGTACTATTTTTCGACTCGTTTTCTTCACCCTGAGCAAAATTAATTAAGTAAGCCGGACTGGCTCTAGCCTTAGTACCCCGTGAACCCTGAGAGTCTTCTTCTCAGGATGCACGGGGTTCGGTTTTTATCGGCTGATCAACCTGTGAAATACCTCAGAACCTTCAAGCTTCTCTTGAGTGTTTCCTGACATCGTTTAGAGGGTTTGATAGGGTGAAAATGTCCCCGAAACCGACGGGGCTTCCAACCACTTTTCTCATAGGGTGTATGCAGATTCAACGGCGAATTCCCTACCCGCCGGTGAGCCGGCACAGCTCCACGAGAAACAACTTTTAAGGATGTATTATGTCCTCGCTTCCGAACTCTAAGTCCTCTTTCCTCCGCGCAGCTCAGGGTTGCGGCGCGCTGGCGTTGGCTGGTGCCATGGTTCTGCCGATGGCCCCGGCGCTGGCTCAGAATGCGGCTCCTGCCGCTGATGCAGCCGTTGCTGCCGCTACCCCGCAGGCTGCTCACCAGGACGCTGCGGATACCCCGACCCTGAACGTTTCCATCTCTGACGGTTACAAGTACGACGGCGTGAACCCCTTCCTCATCACGACCGAGGGCGGTACCGTCCATGTGAAGGGCGCAGGCTACACCAAGGAGTGGCGCGCTCAGCACGGTACCGTGGCGCTGTACATTGCTCCCGCGAACTACGCACCGTCTGGCTACGAGATTCCGACTTCGAAGATGCTGCGCTTTGTGGAGGGTCAGGACTTCACCGTTGCCGATGACGGCACTTTTGAGGCTGACCTGAAGGTTGAGGCGTACGATCTTGCCGCCTACTACTTCGTTGATGATGACAACTTCCACGATCCGACCGGCGGCACCAAGTACGATGTCCGCTACGAGATTCACGTGGTTTCTGAGCAGAAGGGCCAGAAGCCTCTGACCGCTCAGGAGCTGTGGACCAGCAAGAACGTGGTAAGCACTCAGGTGCTGAACACTCTGGGTGAGAAGCCTGCGCCGTTCGCACCGCGCCTGAGTTACAACGCTGTGGCTGATACCGCAAAGTCGCAGGATTTGAACGTTGGTGGCCAGGGGTTCAACGGCGATATTCACTCCGTTAAGGGTGTCCAGTTCGTGGTTCGCGAGAAGGGCTCGAACACCCCGGTTCTGGCAACCAGCGACATTATCGAGTTTGACCACCCCACCCAGGCTTCGGCGTACCGTGACGGCAACCTGAACGGTACCGTGAATCTTCCGGCAAACACTCTGAATGCTTCGAAGAAGTACGTGATTGAGGTTTGGGCTAACGACGGTTACAGCGAGACGGGCGAGCTGCTCGCGCCGGTCGTGGGCAAGTCCACTGAGGGCCGCGGTACCCTGCTCGCATGGCAGGACCTGGATCTGAACGGCACGAACGGTTACAAGGATGCAAACCTGCCCAACGCTCAGGATCCCAAGAAGGACGACAACCAGAAGCCTGATCCTTCCGATGAGAAGCTGAAGACCCCCGCAACTCGCGGTGAGCTCGCAGCTGCCCTGTACATCCAGGCGGGTACTCCCGAGGTGAAGCTGCCCGAGACTTCCCCGTGGCCGGATGTGAAGACCGACGACCCGAACTTCCCCGCCTACGTGTGGGCTCGTCAGAAGGGCATTACTTTTGGCTGGTCGGACGGTAAGTTCCATGCTGATGCCGGCATTTCGAATGCTACTGTTGCGGCGTTCGCCTACCGTGCGGCTGGTTCGCCCGCAGTGACGGGCAACTCCCCCTACAGCGATGTGGCTCCCGGTTCGGCGTTCTACCGCGAGATTCTGTGGGCTCAGCAGAACAAGGTGGTGCTGAACGCTAGCGGCGCTTTTGATGCTCAGCACATGGTGACTCATGGTGAGTTGGAGACTCTGATTGAGGCGTTCCAGGCTCGCGCTAAGTAAGGTCATTTAGACCGCCTGCGCTTGGCACCCCAAGCCCTGCAGAGTATTGCTCCCGCAGAAGTAATGCCCGGTCTGCACGTTCCCGTCAGGATCCTTGATGAGAGGTTCCTGTCGGGTTCGTATAGACCGGGCTTTACTGTGCCTAAATTTTTGAAGACTGCTTCTTGGTAGCTATTCAGCGGCTATTTTTCAGCGCTTACTTTTCAGCCAGGCTAGTCCATGCGGCGGCGGGTTCGGTGCTTGCCGAGTGCGCATCCTGACCGGTTGCCACGCCGGTGGAGACGGTGAAGTCCCACGGGTCGGTGTTGAGCGCGGACAGCTTCGTTTCGATGCCGTAGCCGCGCTCGGCGAGCAGGGCACGCAGACGGTCAGCCGCCGAACGCAACCACAGCGATTCACTGGCCGGATGGGAGCAATCAATCAGCGCGATGTTGCTGCCGTCAACTCGTGCCGTTTCGCGGAATTCGCTGGCGGGGTGGTGACGCAGGTCTGCGGTAATGTAGACCTGCGCGTCAGTGGCGCGCACCGCGTCGAAGAGGGAATCACCGGCACCACCGCAGAGGGCGACGCGGCGGATCAGCTGGTCGGCGCGTCCCGCAATGCGCAGGCCACCGGCGGTTGCGGGCAGTGCCGCTGCGAGGCGTTCCGCGAGTTCCTTGAGGGTGATTTCTTCAGGTAGGGTGCCGATGCGGCCGGTGCCTACCGCGTGTTCCTGCCCGTCGAGTACCTGGGTTTGCGCTTCGGTGAGCGGTTCGCGATCGATCAGGCCGATAGCGTCACAGAGTGCTTCGTTTACGCCTTCGACGGCGGCATCTGCGTTGGTGTGCGCGCCGAGCAGACCGCATCCGCCTTCGATGAGGGTGTGTAGCACGTTGCCCTTGTAGTCACTGTCGGGGATGAACTTTGCGCCGCGGAGCAGCAACGGGTGGTGGGTGATGAGTAGCTGTGCGCCTTCGACTACGGCTTCTTCAGCGGTGGCGGTGAGGGCATCCACTGCGAAAAGGACGGTGCTCACTTTAGCGGCGGCGCGACCGGCGACGAGGCCGGAGGCATCCCAACCGGCGGCAAGCTGCGGCGGGAAGAGCGTGTGGAAGGCGTCAACGACTTCTGCGAGGGTGGGGGTTTCAAGTTTTTCAGTCATACCTCTATTGTGGCAGGTGGCGCGGCGGTAACTCGGGAATATTATGCAGCCCTACGGTGTTCTTCAGGTAGTGTGGATTTATAGTTCGAGGAGGAATCATGACTGATGTTGTTCTTGCCGGCGGCTGCTTCTGGTGCCTGGATGCGGTATACCGCCAGTTCCGCGGGGTTGAGGCGAGCGTCTGCGGCTACACGGGTGGCGAGACTCCCGACCCTGATTATCGTTCGGTGTGCTCGGGTGCGACCGGCCATCAGGAGGCGCTGAAGCTCAGCTTTGACCCGCAGGTGATTGACCTGGATACGGTGTTGGATATTTTCTTTACGAGCCACGACCCGACCAGCTGGGATCGTCAGGGCGCGGATACCGGTTCGCAGTACCGTTCGGTGATTTTCTACGAGGACGAGCAGCAGCGCGAGCTGGCGGAGCGAGCTAAGGAACGGGCCCAGCAGCTCTTTGATGCGCCCATCGTGACCGAGATTAAGCCCCTGGGCGTGTTCTATGAGGCTGAGGATTATCACCAGAATTATTACGCGTTGAACCCGGCGCAGGGTTATTGTGCGTTTGTGGTGAGCCCGAAGGTGGCGAAGGCGCGCCGTAATTTTGCGCATCTTCTCCGCTAGGTTGTACGCCCCTCCAGTTGTTTTGCCCCGCGGCTGTTGTTCTTTCTTCGAAAATATTCGGAATAACGGCCGCGGGGTTTCTTCGTGTGTGCCCAGTTGTCCCAAGCTATTTGCTATTCACTTGTGCTTTAGGGTTGTTATAAGGTGTGCCCGGTATGATGGGGGTGTCGACTCACTCCTCCTCCTCATCTGTTGACCTCTTCGAAAGACTGCTGATGACTAGCTCTTCTTCTAAGTCCATCGCTTTGAGCCGCCGCGCCGTATTGGGTGTGGGCGGTATTGGTCTTGCCGCTGTGGTGTCTGCGTGTGCGCGTACGGTGCATCCACCAGCTGATGTTGCTGAGTCTGGCTCGGCGAGCGCGAGTGCTTCAGCGAGCCCGTCTGCTTCGTCGGCGCTACCGCCTGCGAATAAGTCGTATCAGGGTAAGGTCACCTTCGATAACTTTGAGAAGAACGGCGAGTATGTTCCTGCTACGGCTGAGCAGAAGGCGCAGAACGTACCCAAACCGATTATGCCGGAGAAGGTGCAGGAGCTGAGCGTTGACGGTATTTATGCGCTGATTGGCTATTGGATTTCTAGTTTTAATTATTTGGCGTTGACGGGTGATATTGAGCCGTTGAAGAAGACGGATCCGAGCAGCGATTACTATAAGGAGCTTGAGCCGATGGTTAAGCTCTATGAGACGGGTCGCGGCTGGATTTATGACACGAGTGAGCCGATGTCTGTGTACCTGTTGACGGATACTCCCACGCAGATTGAGGGTGACCGTATTCGTTATTTCTGGCGTGCTCGTTCCCTGGTTGATCAGAATGCGAAGAGGCATCTGACCGAGGGCGATAACCGCGATAAGTCCCTTGTGGGGGCTGAGGATTCTCAGGGCCAGGCGATGCGGATTGTTGTGGAGTATAAGGAGGGTGCTTGGTTTATGAGCACTCAGAAGGATAAGGATGCTGATAAGAGCTCGGATTCTGCGAGCCCCTCGGCTTCCTAGTGCACTAATTGCAGCTTTTTGGGTTTCTTCTACTCAAAAGTACATGAATAGCAACATTTGATAGTCATTCACGCACTTTAGGGTATGATAAGGGTGTCAACTCACTCTATTTCCTTTGTTGACCTCTTTTGAAAGGCCAATTATGATGAGCCCTTCCCCCATATCTACCCGTGTGAGCCGCCGCGTAGCACTGGGCGCGACCGGCACCGGTGTGCTGGCTGCACTGACTGCGTGTGCTGGTAGTATCCGCCCGCTGGCTGATGGCTCAGCGTCAAGCCCCGCTTCCGGTTCTGCTAGTGCATCCGCGAGCGCTTCAGCTAGTGCCTCACCCAGTGCCTCGGCTAGCGCTTCGCCTTCTGCTTCTTCCGGCAAGCCTTATAAGGGCCTCGTGAAGTTCGATAACTTCGAGAAGAACGGCGAGTACATTCCGGCAACCGCCACTCATAAGGCACAGAACGTGCCCAAGCCCCTCGTTCCGGCGAACATGAACGAGCAGAGCATTGATGGTATTTATGCGTTCATCGGCTATTGGTTGGCGAGCTTCAACTACCTGCTGATGACTGGCGATCCTGAGCCGTTGCAGAAGGCTGAGTCTACGGACATACTGACGGAATACCAGAATTTGACGGCTGCCTATGAAAATAATCTGGGGTGGCTCTACGGTGCGGATACCCCGGTTACTCTTGAGCTGCTTTCTAATTTGCCGCAGAAAATTTCCGGTAGCCGAATTCGCTATGACTGGTTGGGATACATGCGGTACAGCACCGACATCAAGGTTCATACTGAGGGCGTGAGTCCGGATGAGCCCTTTATGGAGGATAGCTCCCAGGATCTGACGAAGGTTGGCGTGGAGTACAAGGATGGTAAGTGGATTATGCTCACCGACGAGGATGGCTCTTCTGGGCCTGGTAGCGCCAGCAAGTCTTCTTCTGTCTAAGCCTTCTGGGAGCTTAAGATAGACTTCTCCCCCGCTCACGGTAATGCACCGTGGGCGGGGTTTCTTTTTGCCGGAACTCGGTAATGCTTCGCAGCGGCGTGAGGTTGCTATGTCATCGGCACCATACGACGACCGTTAATGGGTATCTGCGTTTTTGCCGGTATGATGGGGGTGTCAACTCACTCAATTTCCTTTGCTGACTTCTTTTGAAAGGCTGATAATGATGAGCCCTTCCCCCGTCTCTGCTGGTGTGAGCCGTCGCGTGGCGTTGGGTGCTACCGGTGCCGGCGTACTGGCGGCATTGACTGCGTGCGCTAGCGATATCCGTCCGCTGGCTGATAGTTCCCCCTCCGGTGAGGCTTCAGCAAGTGCGTCCGAAAGCGCATCCGCGAGCGCCTCAGCATCGGCTTCGTCTTCCTCTTCCGACAAGTCCTATAAGGGCCTTGTGAAGTTCGATAACTTCGAGAAGAAGGGTGAGTACGTTCCTGCCACGGCTGAGAAGAAGGCACAGAATGTGCCCAAGCCTCTCGTTCCGGCGAACATGAACGAGCAGAGTGTTGACGGCATGTATGCGTTCATCGGCTACTGGCTGGCGAGCTTCAACTATGTGCTGATGACCGGTGATGCTGAGCCGATGAAGAAGGCTGACCCTGCAGATGTGTATGCGAAGAGCCTGCAGGAATTTACGTTGATGTACGAGAGTGATCTGGGTTGGATGTACGGTACGGACACCCCGGTTACTATGGAGTTGATTAGTAGTTCACCGCAGAAGGCTTCCGGTAGCAGTACCCGTTATAACTGGCCGGGCTACATGAACTACAGTGCCGATGCAAAGATTCATCGTGAGGGCAAGTCTGACCTACCTTTCAAGACGTCTTCTAGTCCGAACGGCAAGCTGATGAAGGCTGCTGTGGAGTACAAGGACGGTAAGTGGTTTATGCTTACCGGCGATGAGGGCTCTTCTGCATCTGCTTCTTCTGGTAGCTCTTCGTCTGTCTAGGCCATTGTCTTTGACAGCGTGAATAGGCTTCTCCCCCACCTGCGGTAATGCACCGTGGGCGGGGGTTTCTTTTTGCCGAAACGCTGCCAGAACTCTGCGGAAACCCAGGGAACACCCAGGGGAAACTCAACAAATGTTCTGAGTTGGCGGAGGGTGCCTCGGGTACGCTTAACGTATATACATTGACGTACTACATGTGGTCTTTGCCTGCAGGTTGTGAGCCCCGTACCGACGGCTTTGTGGGTGAAGAATCCGACGAAGGACTTCTGATGACTACTTTCTTCACTCGACGTACCGCCTTGGGTGTTGCTTTTGCGGGTGCACTTTCTGCGTTGACTGCGTGCGCCAGTGATATTCGCCCGTTGGCTGGTGGTACCGGCTCGGCTTCTCCGTCGGAGGCGGCGACCGCCTCCGAAACTGCGTCTGCTTCTGCAAGTGCTTCGGCTTCTCCTTCTGTTTCAGCGTCTGCGAGTGCTTCTGCTGCTTCGGGTCTTCCGTCTTCAGGTAAGTCCTATAAGGGTCCGATGAAGTTCGATAGCTATGAGAAGACCGGAGAGTACGTTCCGGCGAGTGTTACGCATAAGGCTGAGAATATGCCGAAGCCTGTTCCTCCGGCGAATATGAAGGAGCACAGCGTTGATGGTGCGTATGCTTTCTTGAGTTTCTGGCTTGCTAGCTTGAACTATTTGATGATGACGGGTGACCCTGGACCGATTGAGGTTGTTTACCATGATGGCTACGGCATAGAGAAGTATCCTGGCACGCTGAAACTGTATGCATCGGGTTTGGGCTGGGTGTACGGTACGGAAACTCCGTATATTGTTGAGCTGCTGACGGATGCTCCTCGTGAGGTGCCGGGCAGCGACAATACTCGCTTTATTTGGGAAGGCTATTCCTACATGGACCCGAAGATGATGCGGCATTATGAGGGTCAGCCTGAGAAGGCGACGAGCGCTGATGAGTCGAAGAAGAAGGTGGCGAGGTTCCGTCTGGAGTACAAGGACGGCAAGTGGGAGCTGTCGAGCGCCGCTTAGCTACCGCATTGCAGAGGGCTCGCTCTCGTAGTGATTTCTTATGCGGTAAGACCCCGCACCTGGTAAAACGCTGGGTGTGGGGTCTTAATTTTCTGAACATTCGAGGCGGTCACGGGGCTATTAGGTGGCTCTCGGGTAACCTTAAAAGTGTATACATTGACGTACTGATAGGTCTTTACAGGGCGTCTACGCATGCTCTGGTGCACGGCGTCGTGGTTTGCTCTGTATTGGCTCCAACGAAGGGCTTCCGATGACTACCTTCTTCACTCGACGTACTCTCCTGGGCATGGGTGCGACCGGTATTCTTGCTGCGCTGACTTCTTGCGCTAGCGATATTCGCCCGCTGTCGCAGAGTTCGGGCGGTTCCTCTGGCGGTGCTGCTTCTGGTTCGGCTTCCTCGTCTGCGAGCGCCTCTGTGTCTCCTTCTCCTGCTGATGATCATACGCCCGGCTCGTATGTGGGTCCGATTAAGTTCAATAACTACGAGCGGAACGGCACCTACGTCCCTGCGACTGCGAATGCGCCGGCACAGAACGTGCCGATGCCTCTTATCCCGGAGAAGATGAAGGAGAACAACCCCGAGGGCGCCTACGCGCTGATGGGCTATTGGCTTGCTTCCCAGAACTATCTGATTCTGACCGGCGATGTTGAGCCGCTGATGAAGGCGGATCCGGCGAAGGCTTTTCTGAGGAACTCTAGGACCATGATTAAGCTCTATGAGTCGGGTCTGGGTTGGATTTACGGTTCGGATCAGCCGTACAAGATTGAGATTGTGGAGAATGAGCTTCAGCCGGTTGCTAATAAGCCGGACCGTTATGAGTGGCTTGTGACCGTCGCGTATGACCCTGCCGCTAAGTACCACATTGAGGGTGAGCCTGATGCGACTATCGTTGAGGAAGAAAAGACGGTTCCGCATACGACCAAGTTCATCATGGAGTACAAAGAGGGCATGTGGCGCATGCTCCTGGATAACAACAGCTAAATTTCCTCATCTTCTGATACGCACTATTTAAGGATTTCTGATGACGACTTTTCTTTCTCGACGTGCAGCCCTACTAGCTGCCGGTGCAGGCGCTATTACGATGCTGAGTGCCTGCGCCAGCGATATTCGTCCGCTGGCTGATGGCTCCCCGTCTGCTTCTGGTGAGGCTCCCTCTTCCGCAAGTCCTAGCGCCTCTGCGAGCGCTTCCGCTAGCCCCTCCGCCTCTGCGAGCGGTTCTTCCGCGAAGTCTTATCTGGGACCGGTGAAGTTCGACAACTACGAGAAGAAGGGCGAGTACGTCCCCGCGGATGAGACGCATAAGGCGCAGAACGTGCCTAAGCCCCGCCCGCCGGCGAATATGCATGAGAACAGCATTGATGGCGCATACTCTGCCTTTAGTTTTTGGCTTGCCAGCGTCAACTATCTGGTGCTCACCGGTGACAATGAGCCGTTGAAGGAAGCTGACCCCTCCGGCAGGGACGTTACGGCTTTCAAAGATTACGTGAGTTTTTACGAGTCCAATGAGGGGTGGTTTTACGGTTCGGAGCATGCGCTCCAGGTTGAGATGATGACCCCGCAACCTGTAAAGGCGGAAGGTAGCGAGCCTCTCTATTACTGGCGTATCACGCTGTCCAAGGACCCTAAAGCGATGATGCATGTTGAGGGTAAGGGAAACAGGCCCATGTACCAGAATACTTCCATGGAACCTGAGCTTTCCGACCTGAAATTGTCGTATCAGGATGGCAAATGGTTCACTTACCCCACCAAGGTACGCGGCCAAGGCACGGCAAGCCCAAGCGCTAAAGCATCCGATAAGGCAAACTCTGATAACTTCTAATGCATCGTTGCAACGTTCGTCTTAGCGGCGAGGATATACTTCGCTCACAGGCCCATAAAATCTAGGGACTCGCTCCCTCCCCTACATATCACCTAAGGATTTTTCATGGTAACTTTTCTTTCTCGACGTGCCGCACTAGCGGCTGCTACCGGTGCCGGCGCGGCTGTGGCGCTGGCTGCCTGCGCTAGCGATATCCGCCCGCTGGCTGATAGCTCCACCTCCGGTGAGGCTTCGCCTTCGGCAAGCGCATCCGAGTCTGCGAGCGCATCCGCCTCGGCATCTGCGACTACTTCCGCTAAGAAGTCGTATAAGGGCACGGTGAAGCTCGATAAGTACGAGAAGAACGGCGAGTACGTTCCGGCAAGCAACACTCAGAAGGCGCAGAACGTGCCGAAGCCTGTTGTTCCGGAGAAGATGAACGAGGCGACCGTTGAGGGCATGTACCAGTTCCTCTGCTACTGGGTCGCAAGCTTCAACTACATGTTCATGACCGGCGATTTCGAGCCGCTCAAGAAGGCTGACCCTGAAGGCCGCTATGCGAACGATCACGCCAATGCTGTTCTTATCTACTCTTCCGGTAAGGGCTGGGTGTATGACACGGATGCGCCGGTTACCATTCAGCTGCTGACTGATGCTCCCAAAAAAGTTGAGGGCGGTCCCAACCGTTACGATTGGCTCGGACGCATTATCTATGATCCCAATGCAAAGGCTCACGTTGAGGGTCATGACCCTGTTCCTCTGGTTGATGGATCGACCAAGAGCGAGGCAACCAATTTTCCGTTTGACTATAAGGATGGCGCCTGGTTCTTACTCAGTGATGAAGAAGCTGATTCCCCCTCTTCAGAGGCGAGTAGCGCTAGTGCCTAACCCGCGTTCCTAGTCATTTATAGTGATGAGGGAAGCTCTCGAATGCAGTTGAGGCTGCGTGCGGGAGCTTCCCCTTTTTGTTTGCATGGCCTGCGTACGGTCGTGTTGAACTATTCCCCCAGATGAGCAGGTGCCGGCTTTGAACATGTATCAGTTTCTTCGGGTACGCTTAAAAGCACACGAACAAACCATTGAGGGGTTCCCATGCCTACCTTCGTTACTCGACGCACCGCTCTGGGCGTTGCCGCCACCGCCGCGCTCGCTTCCTTGACTGCCTGCGCCAGCGATATCCGCCCGCTGGAGGACCCGAGCGTAGTTGACCCGATGCGCCCCTACAAGGGCGAGTTGAAGTTCAATAGCTACAAGTCCACCGGAACGTACCACCCCGCAAGCAGCACGAAGAAGCCGGAGAACCCGCCTATGCCCGTTCCTCCCGTGAATATAAAGTCAAAGACGACCTCGGGCATGTATGCGGCGCTGGGCTACTGGGTCGCAGCCCTGAACTACCTGACGGTTACTGGCGACGCTACCCCGTTCAAGGACGTGGACCTGGACGGCATCTACGTGCAGAAGATGAAGGCATACGTAGAGTTGTACGCAAAGAATGAGGGGTGGATGTACGGCACCGAGACGCCGCTCGTGGCTGACCTGACCGAAGAGACTCCGCAGAAGGTTAACGATGAGCAGTACCGCTGGAAGGGTATTGCCCGTAGCCATAAGGATGCTGTTCTCCATTACGTGCCCGAGGACAGGGACATTCGTCTGGCTGAGACGAGCGGTGATTCCAGTAATGATGAGGTCACTTTTGTGTTGAAATACCGAAACGATGCGTGGATGGTCACCGTTGAGACGAAGAGTTCCTCGACGACTTCTCCCGGATCCTCGGGCGGAAGCGATTCTGGCCTCTACATTTAGGATGCGGCGGCGCGGCACGATACCGGCGCGGGAAACGGCAGCATCGGAAGATAATGGATTTTCCCCTAGTAAACAGTACTTTTCGTTAGCTAACGTAGCTTTTGTAGCATTTTCCCAGGTTTGACGCCTAAAAAATCATAAACATACCCAAATGCACTAAGGTACCCTGAAATAGATACACCGATAACCTATTGAAGGGTACCTTATGCCTACCTTCGTGACCCGACGCGCCGCCCTTGGCATCGCCGCCACTGCCACGCTCGCCTCCTTGACTGCCTGTGCTAGCGATATTCGCCCGCTCAGCAACCAGAGCACGCCCGACACCCAGCGTTCTTACAAGGGCGAACTGAAGTTTGACAGCTACGAATCACGCGGCACCTACGTTCCGGCGACCAGCTCAAAGAAGGCAGAGAATCCGCCCAAGCCTATTCTTCCTGCAAAGATGAAAGCCAAGACGACGGAGGGCATGTACGCCGCCATAAGCTTCTGGTTGGCTTCTTTCAATTACCTTATGATTACCGGCGATATTGAACCCTTTAAGGCTGTGGATACAAACCGAAACGATATCTACAAGGCCGAACCCTTCGTCGAATTTTACGAGAAAAACACTGGCTGGGTGTACGACACCGATGCACCGTTCTCGGCAGAGCTAGTCGAGGACGCTCCGGAGAAAGTTGACAAGCAACAGTACCGCTGGAAGGGCACTGGCCGTTACAGCAAGGAAGCAAAAATCCACTACACAGACGGTAGGGAACTTACTATGGCTTCACTAAGCAGCGGCCCCGGTGACTACGAGTTCTTCTTCATCTTGGAGTATCAAGACGGTGCATGGACGGTCAGGAATGAACCCGCCAAGCTGGCATCAAGCTCAGCCAGCTCAAGCGACAGCAGCTCCAGCACCTCCGTTTAGAGCCCCGGTCATGTCGTAGCTGTGCGAGAGCCTCGGGCCCCGTGTTTTTCGCCATCTACCGCTGCTGTTACGGTCATGGAGGCACACACAACATTGGGCTGGCCGCTCCCCTGCGATATTCTGGAATTAGTTCAATACCGGCACATACTTTATTCACCTCAGAAAGAGCCCCATGTCTACCATGTATACCCGCCGCACCGCCCTGACCGCACTGGGCCTGGGCACCGCCGCGCTTCTTGCAGCTTGCTCCTCGAAGTCTTCCGAGTCTTCGGCAACCGCGAGCGCATCCGCTACCGAGTCTTCGACCGCAAGCGCTACCCCCTCCGCCTCCCCCACTGCGGAGGCAACCACCACTGTTGAGCCTGGCCCCAGCATGAAGGGTGAGGTCGTTCTTGCTGACTATTCCTCCACCGGCACTTTTGAACCCGGTACCAAGGAGCACAAGGCAGCGAACGTCGCAATCCCCGTGGAGCCGGCGAAGCTGCGTGAGAACAGTGTTGAGGGTCTGCACGCGTTCATTGCGTACTGGCAGGCTACCCTGAACTACCTGCTGCTGACCGGTGACGGTACCCGCTTCACGAACATTGACCACACCGGCGACTACTCGACCGTGGCTGAGTTCTTCCAGAGCATGTACGCTTCGGAGAGCGGCTGGGTTATTGGTTCGGAGCGTCCGATGGTTCTGTCGCTGACCGCTGACCGCCCGACCAAGGACACCCGCACCGGCTACTACACTTGGGCAACCGAGATGGTGATTGATGGTGCTGAGGGTGCTGGTGTGTACAGCAAGACTAACGATCGTGTGCAGCCGCTGACCGAGGTGTTCAAGTACCCGGGCAAGCCGGTGGCTGGTCAGATTGTGGCGCACTACCAGGACGGCACCTGGCGTATGGTGCGTCGCGCTCCGGGTACTGCTTCTGCTTCGCCGGTTCCGTCGCTAAGCCCGAGTGCTTCTGCTGAGGCGACCGCTGCAGGTTCTGCGGAGGCTACGACTGCTTCTGCTGAGGCATCGGCACAGTAAATCTAGACCCCCTTTATACCACTGAGAAGCCACATGTGTTTCGAGAAGCCACCATTATGGTTGCTTTTCGAAACACA
>ERZ1674177.44-NODE-45-length-30930-cov-17.322008_pt1 | contig 30930 bp, 20 predicted proteins | sample MGYA00581287_ERZ1674177 | MGnify/ENA primary metagenome ERZ1674177 (study PRJEB41354, sample SAMEA4873336) | human saliva metagenome | biome: human-associated habitat [ENVO:00009003]; feature: mouth environment [ENVO:08000002]; material: saliva material...
GTCACTTCAATATAAAAAAGTACCTCACAAGGAATAATGTTGCGGAATTGAGGTTCAACAAGGATAAAAGCTAAATCATCATAGCGTACACGTAGTCTATCAGACACTATCTGATGGTAGGCTTTCCGGTATTTCTCTTGCTTCATAAAAGAATCTGAACGTGAGCAGAGGAAGACGATGCGGTTGTCAACCTTAAAATAATGAGAAGGATATATGTCATCAACAGACCATTCTCCACCCATAAACGCGTCATAATAAGCAGGATGGATAACAAAGACGTCACTGTTGATATAGACACCATTTGTAAAAACACCATGGTCTTCGTATCCATATCCACATTTAAGAATAAACGTACTGTCCTTAGGATATTGCTTAATAAAACGATGAATGCATCCCAAAAAGGCTGATTTTATCTCTGTGGTGTCAACAAGAACCAAACTGTCTAATGCATTACTTTCTGTTGTTTTTTGACAAGTCTTATTACAACAGGAGGATAGGAGAGTAAGAAGAAAGACGAATAAGAGTGCAGTTTGTTTCATACTTTTATTATGTTGAAGTTTTATATCTTTATTCTTTAAAATCTTTCTATATTCTATTCCTACAGCAATCCCTCTTCAATACGCTGAATAATCTCTTCTGGAAGAATATTATTCATACAAGCGAAGTCGCCACGATGGCAGGGTTTGTTACCAAAGACAGAGCAAGGACGGCAAGAGAGTGTATTGATTTGAACAGCATCTTCTTCCTTCTGTTGCCAACCCATAAATCCACAATAAGGATGGGTTGCACCCCATACACTTACAACACGTGTGCCAGTAAGGGAAGCAAGGTGCATGTTAGCACTATCCATTGAGACCATAGTGTCGAGATGACTCATAAGGATGAGTTCTTTTTCGAGTCCTTTAAGGACGTTAGCAACGCAAAGACATTGTGGATATTGTGCTGCCCATTGGTTCAATACTTCTATTTCTTGTTTACCACCACCAAAGAGGAAGATACGCCAAGAAGGATGTTTCTCAGTAAGTTTTCGCACTACAAGTTCCATCTTTTCCTGTGGATACATCTTACCTGCATGGGCTGCAAAAGGGGCTATACCTATCCATCGTTCCGATGGTTGCTTTACACCTATTATATTAGGGAGAAGCTGTAAGTCTCCACCTTCAGCTGGGAAGATACTCGTAAATTCAGGTTTAATAGGATAGCCTAATGCTTCGAGTACGTCAGCGTAGTTTTGAAAAGAGGTAGGCTGCTGTATGAAAACCTTATTTTCTTCCCGACAGAGTAGCTTCTTTCCTTGCTTATGCTTATTGATATGTGCCACAGCTTTGCCATCGATAAGGAAACGTAAGCGGAGGAAACGGGTTCGAAGCACGTTATGGAAATCGGCTACAGCTGTAAATTGCTTTGCTACCAACCGACGGTAAAGTGCGTTAAGTCCTCTAAAACCTTTATATTCTTCTTTCAAATCGGCAGCCATAAAGTCGACATTTGGTGCTAAATGCTGAAAGAATGGCTGTGCAAAAGGACGAGAAAGCACACTTATTCTCACATCTGGATACTGCTTTGCAAACGAATAAACGATGGGAACTGTCATAGCAATGTCGCCCATAGCAGAGAATCGGATGATAAGAATATGTGGGGTTTTCATAGGCTAACAGAAATGAATAAGCAGGATAAAGAATAGAGGAAAAAGGTTATTATTGATAAAGATAAGCAATAAGATATGCTTATTCAATAACTAATAAAGCGCATTGATGTTTACTCTGAGCGAGTAATTACACCCCTCCCTATGCAGAGTGGGAGGGGCATTATTTTATTTCTTGTTGTAAAGAATCGGATTGGTAGCAGGGTCGTTGTACATCTTCATCTGACGATAAACCTTCATGTACTTACGGCCATGCTCAATGTCATCGAGCAATTGGTCGATGGCAAGACTGAGATCCTTCTGTTGTTCGAGGAGGATATTCAGCTTAGACTTACATTTCTCAATGTGCTCAGCTGAAGCATCCTTGCGCTCAGTCTGCTCCTTCATGTGATAAATTTTCAATGCAAGGATAGACAGACGGTCAACTGCCCATGCTGGACTCTCGGTGTTGATAGTTGCATCTGGGAGTGGAGTCACGTCAGAGTAGAGCTGACGGAAATACGAGTCAATCTGCTCAACAAGGTCTGTACGGTCCTGGTTAGAGCGGTCAATGCGATGCTTGAGACTCATTCCTTCGTCTGGGTTGATATGTGGGTCGCGGATAAGGTCCTCGAAGTGCCACTGTACTGTGTCAATCCAGCATTTCAGATAGAGACGGTTTTCAATGGAATCTCTGTCGTAAGGGTTATTAATCGGCGTATCTACGTTGTCCGTAATATGATAATCACGGATTGCCTGATTGAAAATCTCGTTACAATGTTTTGTAAATGACATTCGGTTTTTATTTTTCTGTTTATTCTGCAAATATAAAGTAAATTCCTTAAAGGACAAAATAAAAACTCTTGTTTTTCATTGTTAATCGCTTAATCTCAAATCAGTCATGAGCGCCTAAACATATTTTATTTTCTTATTGAGCTGCTTGTCTGTCTTTACAATGTAGGAGTAGCGGCTATGTCAAGTTATAAAGACAGACAAGATGCGATAAGGAATATCCCTTCTAAGTGGATTTCATACGCTTATAAGCCCCTCTGAATATGCCACATATCTATACAATAAGTTTATATTTCGTTTGCTGTCATTTTAACAGTTTGTATTAACTACTTATCAATTAAGTGTTTATAAGTTTATAAAAGATGACAGGAGTGACAGGAAAATTATTTTTCCGCACTGACTATCTACGATTGAATTCCGTTTATTTTTTGAATCTTCAGGATTTTGAAGTGATAAGGTTTTCCACTTAAGCTTAGGTCTCTGACGGAATGTCACACAGAGGGATGGAGAGTACGGAGGGATATCAAGCAAGTACTGGTAGTAACGGAGGCACTGTCGGTGCGTGGAGCAACGGAGATAGTTTGCCTATTCTGTTAGCAATTTATATACAAAGCGTTCATACCAAAAGAGTTATCAGAAATATGTACGCTACACCTCCGTCGCTCTTTGTGCCATCGGCACCTCTGTGACATAGCCTTTATCTCCGTCCTCTCCGTAGCTCTGTGTGCCTTATTATATAAGCGTTTTAGTTTATCACTCCATATTTCGGAAGAACCTTATTTATGTACACCTCAATTCCATATTTGTGGACGAGCTATAATTAACCTTTTAATCATCGTACGGAGGTTCAGCACATATGGTGCGGGTGCTTAGCACGTATTGTGCGAACGCTTAACACCAATGGTGCGGATGCTTTATAAGCTTGCAAAAAGCATACTACACCTAAAATGTAAAAGGCAATTAACAGTGCTTTACTATGTTGGATAGAATACGCATGATGAGTGACAATAAACAACATCATTGTATTTTCGTCTTAATAATAATAAGGTGTAGTAGTTTACAAAATCAGTTTAATTCCACGTAGTGGCATAAATAAAGTTTTGAATAATCTGATATAATTGTTTGATTTATCGTACAATTAAGTGTAAAAACGCCCAAAAACATGCACAAAGCTATATGGTTTGTGCAATAGATAGTGTATTTTTAATAAAAAAACTTGCACACATGGAAAAAAAACAGTTCCTTTGCAGCGCATTTTGAATTTGGAAATCAATATTAAACATTTTAAAACTTACAATTATGTCAGAAATTGAATCAAAAGTAAAGGCTATTATCGTAGAGAAGCTCGGCGTTGATGAGGCTGAGGTAAAACCAGAGGCAAGTTTCACAAACGACCTCGGTGCTGACTCTTTGGATACAGTAGAGCTCATCATGGAGTTCGAGAAGGAGTTCGGTATTTCTATTCCAGACGATAAGGCTGAGAAGATCTCTACAGTAGGCGACGCTATCTCTTACATCGAGGAGAACGCTAAGTAAGGTTTACTCAAGATAAAAGTACCAAGCAAAGCGTATGCCTTTGCTTGGCTTTTTTTTTAACTTTACTTTTTTAATTTATATTTCACGCATGGAATTAAAAAGAGTAGTTGTAACAGGTCTTGGCGCCGTTACTCCATTGGGTAACACTCCAGAGGAGACTTGGCAGAACATGCTGGCAGGTAAGAGTGGTGCTGCTCCTATTACACATTTCGATACAACCCAGTTCAAGACGAAGTTTGCTTGTGAGGTAAAAGACCTTAACATCAATGATTACATTGACCGTAAGGAGGCTCGTAAGCTCGACCGCTACACTCAGTTGGCTATGATTAGTGCTATTCAGGGTGTTAAGGACGCTAACTTCGACTTAGAGAAGGTTGACAAGAACCGCGTAGGTGTAATCTACGGTGTAGGTATTGGTGGTATCAAGACATTCGAAGATGAGGTGAGTTATTACGCACAGCATCCAGAGAATGGTCCTAAGTTCAATCCTTTCTTCATTCCGAAGATGATTGCAGATATCGCTTCTGGACAGATTAGTATGCTGTATGGATTCCACGGTCCTAACTATACAACAACATCTGCTTGTGCTTCTTCAACTAACGCTTTGGCTTCAGCATTCAACCAGATTCGTCTTGGTAAGGCTGATATTATCGTTAGTGGTGGTGCTGAGGCTGCTATTTGCGCTTGTGGTGTAGGTGGTTTCAATGCTATGCATGCACTTTCTACACGCAATGATGACCCAGAACACGCTTCACGTCCATTCTCTGCAAGCCGCGATGGCTTCGTAATGGGTGAGGGTGCTGGTTGTCTTATCCTTGAGGAGTTGGAGCATGCAAAGGCTCGTGGTGCTAAGATTTACGCAGAGATGGTTGGTGAAGGCGAGTCAGCTGACGCTCATCATATCACTGCTTCTCACCCAGAGGGTCTTGGTGCTAAGCTCGTTATGAAGGCAGCACTTGAGGATGCAGGTTTGAAGCCTGAGGATATCGACTATATCAACGTTCACGGTACATCAACTCCTGTAGGTGATATCTCAGAGGCAAAGGCTATCAAGGCTTTGTTTGGTGATGCTGCTTACAAGTTGAATATCTCTTCTACAAAGAGTATGACAGGTCACCTCCTCGGTGCAGCTGGTGCTGTAGAGGCTTTGGCTTGTGTCATGTCAGTGAAGGAAGATATCGTTCCTCCAACAATCAACCATAAGGAAGATGATCAGGATCCTGAATTGGATTACAACTTGAACTTTACGTTCAACAAGGCACAGAAACGTGAGGTACGTGCTGCACTGAGCAACACCTTCGGTTTCGGTGGTCACAATGCTTGTGTTGTATTCAAGAAGTATGCTGAATAATATAATTGATAGAATAAAGCTCCCTTTCCGTAAGGAGAAGGAGCTTTATTTGTCTTTGTACCAAATTATCGGCATTATTCCTCACGATATCAGTTATTATAAGACTGCACTCTTGCACAAGAGCGTAGCGCGTCGTAACGCAAAGGGTAAGCCAGTAAACAATGAACGCCTTGAGTTTCTTGGTGATGCTATTCTCGATGCCATTGTCGGTGACATCGTTTATGATCACTTCCCAGGCAAGCGTGAAGGTTTCCTGACAAACACTCGTTCAAAGATAGTACAACGCGATACGCTAAATCGCCTGGCAAAAGAGATGGGAATCGGACAGTTGATTCTCTCTAACGGGCAGACGTCTTCGCATAACAGTTATTTAGGGGGTAATGCTTTTGAGGCACTCGTAGGCGCTCTCTATCTTGATCATGGCTACAATGCTTGTATGAAGTTTATGAAGCAACAAGTCCTTGGGAAGCTTATCAATATTGATAAGGTTGCTTACAAGGAGGTGAATTTCAAGTCAAAACTCATCGAGTGGAGCCAGAAGAACAAGGTCAATATGGAGTTCAAGCTGATTGAAAACCAAAAAGATAAACAGGGTAGTCCCACTTTCCATTTCCAAGTGATTATGGAGGGTATTCCATGTGGTGAGGGACACGGTTATTCTAAGAAGGAAAGCCAGCAAGAGGCTTCCAAACTTACGCTCCAGCGTTTGCGTCGTGAGCCCCAGTTTATAGATGAGGTTTTTGCCGCTAAAGCAAACCGTACAAAGATGGAAGAAGAACCAGTGCTCAATGTTCCTGAGACTTCACAGGACATGAACTTCATTGAAGGTTCTGAACCAAAGGTTGAGAAACATGAGAATCCTTTCCAAACAGAGGTCTTTGATGAGAAGTCATCGGCTGCTGATGAAGTGAAAGAAGAACTGACTGATTCCTCTGTTGAGGAAGAAAAGAAGGCTAACAATGAGGATTTTGACCTCTCTGATATTTCTCATTCTAAGTCTATTGACCGTGAAGCTATTATTGCAGCTGCTGAGGCAGAGGCTTTTGAAAATTAATAAATAGCGGTAAGAGAATTAATAAGACAGGCGTTTACAGCCGATGGTAAGTGATAGTACCTATCACATTCATCATCTTCTGTAAACGCCTGTTGCTTTTTTGTTAGTATCTAATAAGGTACTATTTAAGGCTATAAGCCTAATTATTTCTATTAGCCTAATATGCCTAATAAGGCTAATTGGTCCAATTAGGCTAATAAGCCCAATAAGTCCAATAGGGCTAATAGCCTATTACTTTGTCATAATTTTTCACATCTTGATTTTTAATACATGCTCTTTTGGCTTCTAAAAGACGCCCAATTGACTTGCAAAAGGTGCCCTTTTGAGGTCTAACTAACGCCCTTTTGAAATCCAATTAAGCACCTTTTACCTTACTACTTTATAACTAATTGACTTACTGTTTATTACAAGCCTACTTTTTGTATGTGCTTTTGTCGTTATTTATAGATATCTTATTTGAAATTATGTAATGATTTTTCATATCCTTGTCTGTAGATTTTCGAAGTGTTTAATCCCAATCGGTCATTAGATTACAATACACATTGTGGTTAATGACTGATTGGGTTTAAAAGCCTTCGAGAAGCTTTTTATATCTCCATAATAAGCCGTTCAAACTTATCATTATCAACGCGTGAACGGTTTTTTACACGTGTTTTATAGGTGTTAATGGTGTGTACAGAATAGTTGAGGAAGGTAGCGATACGTTCAGAATCAGTGATACCCAATCGGATAAGCGCAAAGATACGCATCTCGGTTGTAAGTTGTTTCTTATCGAGCGGCTTCTGATCTGGTTCGTCAAAGAGTTCGTTGTATCGTTCGATGAAATGGGGGAAAAGCTTCAAGAAAGTCTCATCAAAATCCACAAACATCGACTTTCTCTCTTCTCCTAATTCACTCTCTTTTAATGAAGAACGCAAGTCTTCAAATCGATGCATAGATATCTTGCGGTCGATGGAACGATAAAGTTTCTCGACTTTATTGATATATTCTGAGTTGATATAGAATGACCTACCAATATATTCATCCTTGATTTTATTTACCTCCTCCAACTGTTCGTTCTTAACTTCTAACTGTTGGTTGCGTCGTGCGATAAGTGCTTGTGCCTTCTTCAGCTTTATCATTTGCCTACGGATAAACCATCCTGCCATCAACAGTCCAATGACAAAGAGGATGAAGATTATTGCAGCCATAGCAATAGCATTGCGTTGTCCCTGCATTATCTTGTATCTATCCTGTTCAATGATAGGTAATACGCTGCTAACCTCAATCACACGCTGTCTTGCTCCATAGAAATTAGCATTTGCGAGCGACTCTCTTACATACTCCGTAGCGTGCTGTATGTCTCCTTCTTTATAGAGAAGATTAGCCAATGTACAAAGAGCAGTAGTCTCTCTGACCACTCCTTCGTTGTCATATATGGCTGCCTGTGCAAGATAATCCATAGCCAAGTCATTCTCCTTTAGAAAGAGATAAATCCATCCAATACAAGATGTAACAATGGCTTTGTGGTGCAAATCTACTCCTTTCTTCTGTAAGAACTGTTTGAAAGTATCAAGAGAAGCCTCGTATTTCCGTTCCTTCATCTGTTTCATTCCAACCGCATAGAGCCATTCTGTTGAGCCTGCTGGGAGATAATGAAGTAGGGAATCGGTATATATACCTGCTTGTTTCACGTATTGACTCTGGTAGGGTTCAGTGCGTGTATAGTCAGATACGTCATAGTAAAGGCGTGATGCCGTGGTGTAATAAAGCTTTCTTGTATTGGGATTTGTTCCTTCCGTGTGAATAGAGTGTAGTTCGTTGAAAGCCTCTGTATATAATCCTGCAGACAAAAGACAGAATACTAAGTCGCAATGTGCTTCAACTTCATAGTTAGGATTCTTCAATCTGCGTGCTTCGGAAAGGAGATGATTAGCATAGGCGTAGGCAGAATCATATTGATAAGATGAATATTCTTTGAATAGCTGTCGGTTTATTTCGAATCTATCCTTCGCTGGAATCGTTTTCAAACGGTCCTTTAATCGTTTGATTTTCTCAAGTTTTTCATGTTCATAAAGCTTTTTCTTTTCTAAACTTTGGTCGAGTTGGTGTAGCCGTTCTTCCCATTTCTCATTATTCGCAGCACTGAATAAGGGGATAATAAGAAATAATAATGACAGATATATCTTCATAAGCGTATTCATCTGAGGTATTGTTTGTTGGTAATCAGATGTTTTTTGTCATCCAATCTACTTGCAAAAATAAAACTTTTATTAATAACTACAAAAAAATATCGACTGGAACTTCTATCCAGCCGATACTTTTATGTTCTATGGGTGATTTTTCATTAGATTACTCCCCATAGGTAGCTATGACATTATCTTACGATAAATTTCTTTCCCTTATGGATATAAAGACCTGGTTTTAGATTCTCCTTGGATGTTGAAACCTTATTTCCTTGTAGGTCATAGTAGGCTTCATCCACAGCTGTCTTACCTGACAAACCTTCGATACGGTTGGTCTGGTTGAGGTTATTCAAGTCGTCTGGAGAATTGACTTCACTTGCTGAGAAGAATCTGATAGCACCCAATGGAATCTTCAATTCAATACTCTTCTTATTAGCGTCGTCACTGCCATTCACCTCATCTCTATAGTCGTGTGTGTCATTGACCCATGCAGTGAGTGTGTGAACACCGTTTGTTGCTGTCCAAGTATTCTTTCCGTTCGTACCACCAGTTGCTGAAAGTGTAATCTTCTGATGTGACTTCAGACCGCCATAGTGCTTATCGTTCCATGTGATAACACTGGTATTGCCATCAATCTGGAACTGAACACCGAGCTTTGTACCTGCTGGTACGTCTCTATCACCTGCATTAACAATCGTCGCAGTGAAGCGTACTTCATCGCCAGGATTAATGGTTTTCTTGTCGAAGGCAACCTTTGTAACAACGAGGTCATAGCCTCCTGTGACAGGAGTATAGTCTCCGTTGTCATCCTTTTCAGCTACATTAAACTTCTTCTCACGGCTGTTATTGTCTCTTGTTAACTCATCAGTAAGTTTATTACGATAGTCAGCTTCAGCCTTTACAGTGTGTCCTCCAGCTGTTGCTTTCCATGCTGATTGAGTTGTAAGGATAACGGTCTGCTTTGCTTTCAGTCCATTCTTATAGCTTGCAGTGACGTAACTCTCCTGTCCGTCGACAGTCACCTTCACACCGATATTTACACCAGCAGGAATGTCGACATTGCTTACATTCTGAAGAGCAAACTTAAAAGTAACATTGTCTCCTTCCTTTAATGAAGTATTACCTTCGGCATTCTCCCAACGTAAACCTCGTAAAGCGACATCATATCCCTTGATACCTTCCAACGGATTGACGATACCTCCCTGCTGACTTATGTCTGCTTCAGGGAAATCAGGTACCTTATACGTAGCGTCACTCAGGTATTCATAACCGATAGCTGCCGCACGTGCCTTGTTATTATCAGTCCATACAGGCCATGTCTGGTTGTTCTTAATCTTGTCTTCGCTAACGTTTGCAATCTTAATACCATTGCTAAACTTCACGCCATCGACGTCCAAACGGATCGCACCAGTAGAGTGTTCCCATGTAGAATACTTTGTTGTCTGTCCTGCAAGAGAAGCACCAAGAATCTCTGTGTTCTTAAATTCAATACCTGTTGGGCCTGACATAACACGGATAGCATCGAAAGGAGAGTCATAAATCTTCGTATTATTGAAGACTACATTACGTACACCACCTTTGATGTCAATGGCAGCTAAGTCCTCATGCCAGCTGTCATCGTTGGTTCCACAGCGTACGAGAATATTATTGTCAAAGCTAATCTTCTGTGTATTTGTATACTTTGGACCAGGGAATACATCATTCAGATGAATACCCGCAGCCATGAACATATCAGCAATATAGTTGTTATAGATTTTATGACCATCACCACCATAGAGGGCAATACCGCCTGCACGCCAGATAAGTTCAATGGTATTGTAAGCGAAGGTGTTGTTCTTTTCGTCCACAGCACCCATTGTATGATCGTTCCACATTGCCAAACCGTCATCGCCGTTGTTACGAACACTACAGTTATAAACTGTTGCATTAGATGTTCCTTGGCAGAAGTTCACACCGTCAGCGAAGTTATTACGGATACGACAGCTGATAATCTTCAGATCATTGCTATAATCTACTTTACCGTTGTAATCGCCTATCCAGAAGCCACACTCAAAGTGATCTTCCCATACATGATGGATAACACTTCCGCCTTTGAAGACATCCATGAAGCATTTATACACTGCTTGCTGGTTATGACGACTCCTCAGATTAGAGTTGAGGTATAGGTTACAGATTTCAACATTGTTGCAGTAGCCATCTGGTCCGTGTGAGCCATTACCGCCAGAGATACCTCCTCCGAATGGATTAGGGTTCGTAAACTTAAGGTTGGTATACCACATACCAGCACCAGTAATCTTTACGTCGGATCCAAAGATGTACCAGATACCGCTCAATTCGAATGTTCCAGCAGGAATATAAAGCACCTTTGAGCCTGCGTCAGCATCCTTCAAAGCTTCTTCAAAAGCCTTGAGATAATCTTTTCCTTTGACATATTTGCTGTATTTAGCATCTGTAACGTTCACCGCACCAGCAGGGCATTCAATCTCTTCAGGCACAACCTCAGTCTCAATGAAGTCTACTCCATAGTCATAACCATTGGCACCAGAACTCTGAATGCGGATTCTATCGCCTGCTCGAAGTGCCTTATCCAGAAGGAAGTGGGTCTCATCAAAGGCAAAACAAGCTGTTCCACCGTCACTTTTATCAGTTGGATTACCACCAGCAAAGTACTGATACATATAATAAGACGTCAGATTGACTGTCTGCACCTTCTTATCATTTACATAGACATCCAGCGAACCATTCAATCCCATTCCGTCAGGAGAATCAGGCATTGTAAAGCGTAATGTCACACCATTAGCATCTCCCTTCATAGTCCACTCGGCGTAGGAACCATTAGAAGGAAGGTCAACATATGACTGACGAGAAGCCTGCGAAGCTATCTCCTTACGAGACCAAGTAGGAGAGGTCTTCAATGTTGCGCCTCCTCCAAGCGTTGCTGTCTCAGAGTCGTAACGTGTGTAAGGCATCAAAGCACCCACTCGTCCCTTAGCATCAGCTGACGGGATATTCCAGTCATCAGCGTAAGATGCTTTTGACACCATCGTACCAGACAATAGAAGTGTCAGAGCGATTAATAACTTTTTCTTCATCATATTACTTGATTTTGTTTTTATAAAATGAGTTCTTGAGATTAGATTTGTGATGACAAAAATAGAGTTTTCATACAAGAAAGTAAAGTTAAAAAAGCCAATTCCAAGTATATAAAAGGGTAGTAAATATTATTCTGCTGATTATCAGTGTGTTACAAATTTATTAAATGAACTTAATACAAATAAAATCTATGGATAGTAATAGGTGAATACGGCTTTTATTGCATTTTACCTTCAAATAACAAAGTTATATTATAGGCTGTAGTTAATTAAATTAAAGGTACTGATTATAAGCTGTTTATGTGCTGTAATCTTACTTATTACCCTCTGTTTTCTTTATATTTGTAAATGACAAGCTCCTCAAAGTAGTCTTCATAAACATTTTTTTTCGTAATTTCGCTTTCGGAAATGATGATAAATCTTGGTGTTTTCACCTGTAATATAGAATCATTAGGTTTCTTTATTCTGTGTAATGCAGAGCAAACAGTTTAATGAATTAAAGTTAGGTTTAGTATAACGAAGTGCAAACTTCAGAATGATATTTGGTATATATATTTGTTATTTGGGTAATTTAAGTAATATAGATTTAATTAGACGCATTTTATAAGTTAATTAAAGAAGATAGAGCTTGTCGTGAGACAGGCTCTATCTTTTTATTCTCTATTCTGCAAATTATAGTTTCGAGATTTACAGAACAGGCTTTTAATGGTTCTTCTGTTAGTTACATAGATTGGAAATAGAATAAAAACTAATCCACTTGCATGCTATGGTTATCCTAAATTGGATGGTCTTACTAAAAGGGAATAAACTAAGCGATAAATGCAAATTGATACTATTTTATCCGCCTTCTACAAACAGCTTATTCCCTTATTACTTGATATTTGTAAACTATTTTCGTACGCTTCAAAACCAATACATGCTATTTTGACCTCTAAAAGACGCCTAATTGACTTGCAAAAGGTGCCCTTTAAGAGGCTTACTAACGCCCTTTTGAAGTCCAATTAAGCACCTTTTGTTTTGCTAATTTATAACTAATTGATTTACTGTTGGTTGCAGACTTGCTTTTTAAGCGTGATTTTATCCTTATTTATAGCAGTTTTCTTTGAAATAATGTAATGATTTTTCAAATTCTTGTCTGTAGATTTTTGAAGTCTTAAAATGAAAAGGTTTTCTATGTCGGAGGAGGATAATAGGATAAATAGTCGAGTGTATTAAACCCCAATCGGTCATTAGACCACAATATGTATAATTCTTATTACTCTGGTATTGTTTCCTAACATCTTTTCTTTTCTTATCGGCATTTTGTTATTCTTTGTAACTTGACGTAGCCCACTACGCCTGCGTTCCAAAGCCAAACAATCTACTCGATAATAAAACAAAATGTGTTTAGGCTCTAATGACCGAATTGAGTTAAATGTTAATAATTGCATCCCTTTTAGCTGAAAATTTGTCGTTTTGATGCTTTTAAAGGGCTAAAAGAGTAATATTCAAGTTATATTATTTATACTTTAGGATGATAAATGGGTATTGATTATCAGTAGTTTATAAATTTTATTACTGATTTATGTTTATACAATCATCATTTTTCTTTACTTTATGAATAATGATAACTAACTTTGCCAATAAAGAAACAATCAACAAAAATAATTTTTCAATAACTAAAAACAAGATTCACTATGAGAACAATCAGAGGTAATTTGTTCGCTATTGGACTACTCTTTTCTACGGCAATGGCGTACACGGGATGTTCTACAGTTGATGACGGAAGTTTCACAGCACCGATAACGTTGAGTGAAAAGATTGGCGGTAAGTGGGTTGTTAATTCTGTTTTGCAGACTGATGAGGCGAATGCTCGTACAAAGACATTGACAGACCTACTCGATTTTGACACGTTTGTCATCAATCTAAACCAAGATGAGGCTGGTAATCCATCGACCTTCACGGTAGAAGGTAGTGCACCACTCTTGTTGCCTACAAGTGGCACATGGAAGATGGATTACAATTTCACAAAGAGTGATAACACGCCGAGTCGGCTCCTTCTCAATGACGGAAAGGCTGAGACAGCACTCACTGTAACGGCTGTGCCGGGGAATACGAAGACACTGGAATATCGTTTGACACGCAAGACAAACGGCCAGCCTTTTGTTTCTTACACTTACAATCTGACACAGGCAGTTAAGTAATTTCGGAGTTTGGAAGTTTCAGTACTTATTCTCTTGGGCTTATCAAAGTTTCAAAGTCTTCCTTTTATAGGACTTTTCTATAAGTTACCATCTTACTTTATTACTTCCTAACTCCCCTAAAATAACAGAATCAATATGAAGAAGATATTATTTGCATTGATGTGCTTGTTCCCCTTGGCATTGTTTGCTGATGGTGTAGAACTACCGAAGGCACCAAAGTGCTGGACAGTTCCTGCTGTCTTCACGGCTGATGAAGAGGTTACTTTCTATTATGATTTGACCGATGTCGGCTTTCAGGAGGGTGTTGACCTCTATCTATGGGCATGGCAGCCAACTGAGCCAGATGCTGGTCATGGTGGCAATTCATCTGACTTTGCGAAGTTGGAATACGTTGGTAACAACATCTATAAGAAGACAATGGTACCGACACAATACTTTAACAGCGATGTTTCAAAGTTTGAAGATGATGCATGGCCAGGCTTTTGGCAGCGTCTGAAGACGAAGGATGGTAGTATGTGGTCCGGTGTTTTCGCAGCTCCTGACAGCCGTTCTGAATTCAAGGAGTTTAAGAAGTCGGGTGATGGAATCCGTTTCTTCAGTGGCAAGAAAGATAAGGGTTTCACAGATAAGTTCACCTTAGACGAGCCGTTGACAGTAGTTTTCAATCCTGATGTATATAAATTAGGTGAGAAGACATTGACAGAATTGGCAAAAGATGCCGACTTCGTAGAGTTTGCTGCACACTCAGGTTTGAACGATTGGACCGTACAACAGACCTTGGATGTATGGCGTCCTGCAGTGTTAGCAAAGACAGGTTTGAAGAAACTTTCTAATGGTTTGTACGTTTGGAATGTAGGTGTTCCAAGTGAATACTATGCTTATAACCCACAAGATGCAGGGCAGGCAGACAAGCCAACCATCCTTGCTGATCCCGATGAAAAGGCAGCTTTTCAGCTTGAAAATATGACTTATCTTATCGTAAAGGTCATTAAGGATGCTGCAGGAGCTAACCAGTGGGGTGTGAATAGTGGTGACCAAAAGCAAAAGGCAGGTACGGCTACTCCTTATCCAGACCCTGTTTTCTCTTATTTCCCAACACGTCTAAGCAGTAAGGACATCCTTACGTTGACGCGTGAATACAATGAGCGTACGGCTGGTGACTTGAAATATACTATCGTGGCAGGTACAAAGACGATTACTGGTACTATGCCTGGCGTGCGCGATAAGCGTGAGGCAACACTCGACTTGAACAAGGAGTTGCAGGGTGTGGAAGCTTCTGAGCTGAAGGTAACAGTAAAGGATCAGCACGATAAGACGGTTGTTACATCAACAATACCGCTCGTTGTGGCTGATTAATAACGGAAGAGGAGAGAATGATTCCTCGTCTTATTCAATCCATAAAAGCATTAAAATCTATGAAACTAACAATAAAAAATAAACTATCGGGACTCATCCTCTTTGCGTTGATGATGTTCTGTAGTCAGGTATCAGCACAGGACTTCACTGCTACTGGTACGGTATCTGATAGCGGTCATGAGCCACTTATTGGTGCTTCGGTGAGTGTTGTAGGCGGTAAGGTGGGTGCTATCACTGATATTGATGGTAATTTCACTATCCAGTGCCGACAAGGTGATATGCTCGAAATCACCTATGTAGGCTATACAAGTCGTAAGGTGCAGGCAGGAAAAGGCCTAAAAATCGTGATGGAAGAGGATGCCAAGACACTTGATGAGGTGACTATCGTGGGCGTCGGATACGGTAAGATGCGCAAGAGCGACCTTACGGGTGCCATTGCCTCAGTCAATTCTAAGGATATGAAACAGGGTGTTATCACCTCTACTGAGCAGTTGTTGCAAGGTAAGGTGGCTGGTCTTTCTATCGTACAAAGCTCTGGAGCTGTTGAGTCTGGTGCTTCTATCCGTCTTCGTGGTGGTACATCTTTGTCGGCAAGTAATGGTCCGTTGGTTGTTGTAGATGGTATTCCAGGTGTTGATATCAACTCTGTTCAACCTTCAGAGATTGTTAGCATGGATATTCTTAAGGACGCCTCTGCTGCGGCTATCTATGGTTCTCGTGGTGCAAATGGTGTTATCATCATCACTACCAATCGTCAAGGCTCAGACACTGAGGTGAATACTATTCAGTATAATGGCTATGTTGCCTTAGCTTCTGCAGCCAAAACACTCGACTTACTATCGGCAAATCAGTGGCGTAGTTATGTTCGTTCAACAGGCAATATGAGTGCTTTAGACTTCGGAGCAAGTACCGACTGGCAGAAAGAACTTATGCGTACGGCTGTCTCTCATGGGCATAATATCAACTTCTCATCGTCAAAGAAGAAGCATGGATATCGTGCCAGCTTCACTTATAACAACAATGAAGGTGTCATTAAGAACAATACTATGAACCGACTTGCTGGTTCTCTCTCTGCTTATCAGACTGGAATGAATGGTCGTTTACGCTTGGATGAGGGCATCAATACTAACTTTGACAGTTGGCATCCAGTCGATAACCGTATCTTTGAACGCATGACTAACCTTCAACCAACCTTCCCTGTCTATAATCAAGACGGCAGCTATGCTCAATTCAATGGTACTAACACAGAGAATCCAGTTGAGTTAAACAACAACAGAACTGAAGATCGCAAACGTCATCGCTTCTTAGGCTACTTGAAGGCAGAGCTTTCTCTCCTCGAAGGATTGGTTGCTACGGTCAATACATCCTATGAATTTAACTCTGTTAAGTCGGGTTTATACAAGCCTACTTACGCTCGAATGGAGGGACAGAGTGAGCATGGATGGGGTCAAAGAATCTATGATGACTATACAAATAAGCAGTTAGAACTTTACTTAACATACGATAAAAAGTTCGCAGACATCCACCATTTGAATCTTATGGGTGGTTATTCTTACCTCGATAACACCTATGAAGGCTTCAGCTCAACACGCTCTGGCTTCGATTCTGATGCTTTCGGATATAACAACTTAGGTGCAGGAACAGACCACAGACAGGGAGATGTGGGTTCTTATAAGGGTGAATCAAAACTCATTTCGTTCTTTGGTCGTGTGAATTATAGCCTGATGGACCGCTATATGCTTACTGCTACGCTGCGTAATGATGGTTCTTCTCGCTTCGGTCAGCACCATAAGTGGGGCGTATTCCCTTCTCTTTCTTTGGCTTGGCGTATCTCTGAAGAGCCTTTCATGGCTTCAACACGTGAGTGGCTCGACAACTTAAAGCTTCGTGCAGGCTTCGGTGTGACAGGTAATCAGAATGGTATTGGCGAATATAAGTCGCTTTCTATCCTCTCTGCAGCAGGTTCTGCCTACTACGATGGGACTACTGGAACATGGAAGAACTCCTACACACAGATTCAAAACCCTAACCCTGACCTCAAATGGGAGTCAACAGCACAGTGGAACCTTGGTGTTGATTTCTCTCTATACAATAGATTGAATGGTACGTTAGAACTTTACTATAAAAAGACTTCCGACCTCCTTTGGACTTATCCAGTGCCACAACCTCCATACCTTGTGGGTACGATGTTGGCGAATGTTGGTGACTTAGTAAACAAGGGATTTGAGCTTACTTTGGGTTATAAAGCAGTCCGTACGAAGGATTGGACACTTGATGCTAACCTCTCTCTTGCCTACAACCATCAAGAGATTACAAAGCTTTCTAACGACCAATATCAGGCAGTAGGACTTCAAGCAGGTCCATTGCACAGTGTTCGTGGTATGTCAAACACCTACGCACAGGTCATCAAAGAGGGCTTTCCAGCAGGTGCCTTCTGGGGTCCTCATTGCACAGGAATATCAGACGACGGCAAGTATATGCTTGAGAAAGACGAGAATGGAAAGGTGAAGGAAGGCTATTTAGGCTCAGCAATGCCTAAGTGGAACCTTGGTCTTTCACTCAATGCAACATGGCATGACTTCGATGCAAGCGTAGCTGCTTATGGTATGTTCGGACAGAAGGTACTGAATGTTAGCCGCATGGTGATGTATGATCCAACACGCTTCCCATCACAGAACACCCTCGACGACTTCATGAAGAGCGGTATTACTGATAATCCAACTTTCTCTGATTACTTCATAGAGAATGGTGATTTCTTCCGTCTACAGTCTATCACTTTGGGTTATTCTGTTCCGATGAATGCAGTGAAGAAGATGGGTCTTAGTCGTCTACGTTTCTATGTGACAGGCGAAAACCTCTTCTGTATTACAGGCTACAAGGGTATCGATCCAGAAGTAAGTGTACCAGATAACGTACTGAACTCACCTGGTATTGACTTCTTCAACAGTTACCCACGACCACGCACTTTCTCATTGGGTGTGAACATTGGCTTCTAATCTTACCGTAACATTCAACATTATAAGAACATAATTATTATGAAACGATTGAATATTAGCATATCAAATATCCTTCCTGTACGGAAGGCTTGGTTAGGAGTAGGACTGCTCTTGGCAATGGCTTCCTGTACTGACCTTAACGAACAACTTTACGATAAGGTGTCGCAGGATGACTATGGCAAGACTTCTTCTGAGGTAGCAACTATCGTTGGAGGTGCTTACGCTACACTCCGAGGCTATGGTTCAGGTACTCCTGAGGGCGCAGGTATCATCTGTTATCCTACTTGTGAGTATGTATTCTTCACACAGGAGTGCTCAAGCGATGAAGCATGTATCCCAACCCGTGGTACAGACTGGTATGATGGTGGTCGCTATCAGCAGTTCCAACGCCACAACTGGGACGCTAAGAACTCTGGTATCCTCTCTGTTTGGCGATATAACTTCACTGGTGTTTCAAAGGTGAATGCCATCATCTATCAGGTAGAACAGAGTGGACTGACCACAGAGGATAAGCAGAAAGTGGAGGCAGAGTTGCGTGGCTTGCGTGCTTACTACTATTACAACCTGCTCGACTGCTTTGGAAACGTACCTGTTGTGACCGACTTCACGCAGAAGGAGCTCCCAACAAATACTCCGCGTAAGGATGTCTTTGCCTTCATTGAGAAGGAACTCAAGGAGATTATCCCACTCTTGCCTTCTGGCATTACCTACGGTCGTTTTACCCAGAACGTAGCCAATACGCTCTTGGCACGACTCTATCTCAATGCCGAGGTGTTTACTGGTACGGCTCGTTGGCAGGACTGTCTTGATGCTTGTAATAAGGTTCAAGGCTATTCGCTGACTGCAAATTATAAGGCAAGTTTCGCTATTCAGAACGAGAAATCTCCTGAAATCATCTTCGCAATACCTTACGATCACAAGCAGGGAACCGTAGGTAACTATCTTGCAAGTATGACCTACCACTATAATCAGAAGTTGGCTTTCGATCCAGCTGGCGTTTATCAGTGGTGTGGTAACGGTATCTGCGCACAGCCTGGACTCTACTCATCATTCGATGCGAAGGATGTACGTCGCCAAAGTCTGCTCATCGGTCAGCAATATAGTGCTAAGGATGGTTCTGAAGTACTGATGGATGATGGCTCACCATTGAACTATACGGAGGAGATTGACAACTTCACCGATGCTGCTAAGAATGCTGGTGCACGTCTGAACAAATACGAATGGAGTGCTAATGACTCTTGGGAGCGCGACAACGACTGGGTACTAATGCGCTATGCAGAGATTTTAATGATGCAAGCAGAGTGTAACTTCCGTTTGGGTTACACCTCAACAGCACTCACTTATATCAATCAGATTCGCAAGCGTGCAGGTCTTGACGACCTCACAACGCTCACCCTCGACGATCTTGACACAGAGTGGAAGCACGAGTTTGTATTTGAGAATCTGCGCCGTACAACCAACATCCGCTTTGGAACTTACTTCAAAGCGTGGTGGGAGAAGCCAGCCGATCCTGCCGACAAGCATACAGGTATCTATCCAATTCCACAAGAGGAGTTGAGTAAGAACCCTAACTTAAAGCAGAATCCGGGCTACGAAAGTTAATTTTTGATGGGTTTAGTGTTATAAAGATGCCCAATGGTACGGCAGGATTTTTAGGTCCATGCAGTTGCCATTGGGTTTTAAGGGCTTTATTAGAGAAGCTTTATACTGCTTGGAATAAGCTACTAACGCTTACGAAAACAGCCCCTTTTATGATGCAACAACCCATGTAATATCAAGTTAATAACATGACTTTCTCCTATAGAAAAGCTGTCTGTGGCAAATTACTTTCATGAAAAGAAATATTTATTATCATGAAAAGAAATATTTATTATCATGAAAAGAAATCTTTTTCTTCATGAAAATAATTCGAGAAAGATGCCTTTTTATGTGGTTGAAGTTCTCCTTTATGGTATTTAAAGTTTATCTTTGTACATACGAAAGGATAGCTTTTGTATAGTGGCAGAGAGTAGGATAGCGGTATCAATATAAGAAGTAGGAATCTTTCTGCACCTGCTTTGGGAATAGGAAAGTCAGCTAAGAGAACATTAAACAAGATGAAGTTGAAATCAGTATTTACATTTGCAGCTGTCTCAGGATTGCTTTTTGCGTCTTGTGCAGACAGCTATGAGGGTGCACCTAAGAAGCCTGAAGGCAGTCAGCAGACTACGCAAGTCGTGCCTGTTGCCGTTACGAAGTCAAACACCATGCAGGTATATGCACATTATATGCCTTGGTTTGAGACGACCACATCCAACCCTAAGAACGAAGGGAAGTGGGGTTACCACTGGACAATGAAGAACTGTGACCCTAACAAGACCGATGCTAACGGCAAAAGACAGATAGCTTCACACTATTATCCACAGACGGGTCCTTATGCAAGTGGCGATGAGGCTGTGTTGGATTATCAGTGTTTGCTGATGAAATATGCCGGCTTAGACGGTGTAATGGTCGACTGGTATGGCGTTAATAGTGATAATTCTATCGCCTTACATAAGTCGAATACCGAAGCACTCTTCCGTGCCTTGAAGCGTGCAGGGCTCAAGATGAGTGTCGTTTATGAAGACAGAACACTCGAAGGAGTGACAGATAAGGTTGGAACAGTACGTCAGGACTTACGTTATTTAGCTGAGAACTTCTTTAAAGATGATAGTTATGTGAAGGTTGAGGGGCGTCCATTGTTATTAGACTTCGGTCCTATTCAGATGGAATCGCCAAAAGACTGGTATCGTAGTTTCTCTATCCTCACTACAAAACCAATGTTCCTTGTACTGGAAGGAAAGATAGGTAGTGTCAATAATGCTACTTATTCAGACAATGCACAAGGTGTTTATACATGGGTGAATCCTAATCCTAACTATGCTATAGCTAAGGATTATAAGTGCTTTGTAGGCGGAGCTATGCCTGGTTTCTGGGATTATTACAAAGAAGGTGAGGGCGGTACAGGTTATCAAACCTACAGTACTGAGAACGGAGCGTTGTTCCAGCGACAGCTTGATGCAGCCCGACAGGCAGGTCTGAAGTATCTGCAAATAAGCACATGGAATGACTATGGCGAGGGAACTACTATCGAACCAACCTTGGAGTATGGGTATAAATACCTCCTCATGTTGCAGAAGTTCACAGGTGTAAGCTATCAACAAGCCGACTTAGAACTTATCTATCGCTGGTATCAAGCACGTGTTGCACAACCTAATAATGCGAAGGTAAAGGAGTCATATAACGCCCTTGTACAATTGAAGACAGGTGAGGCAAAAGCCTTACTTGATGCTGTTAATGGTAAGAATTAATATTATTAAAATCTCAATAAATGAAAACAGAACGTTTTAAAAATCTCTTTTTAGTGCTGTGCTTTGCACTTCTTCCAATGGCAATGATGGCAAAGCAGGAAGCTACGGTAAGTTCACCTTCGGGCAATCTGACGCTGACAGTGGGTGTTGATAATGCTGGACGACCTTATTATTCTTTGCGTCGTGGTGGGGAAGTAATCCTTCTCCCTTCAGCTTTAGGAATGAAACTGAAAGATGGAAGTCTTGATAGTGACTTCCGTGTTGTGGCTTTTGCAAGAGCCACAAAGGACGAAACGTGGCGCCAACCATGGGGAGAAGAAGTCGATGTGCGCAACCATTATAACGAGTTGACTATGAAGTTGGCACAGAAAAAAGGACTACATCGACAGCTGAATATCGTCTTCCGTGTCTTTGACGATGGTATGGGCTTCCGTTATGTATTCCCTGAACAAAAGCAGTTGAAGGACTTTATCATCATGGATGAGGCTACTGAGTTCTGCTTTAAGGGAGATCCAGAGGCATGGACATTGCCTTATGATGCTGGTTACTATGAGGGACTGTGGACAAAGGACCACTTGAGTAAGAAGGGAAAGGTGTGCACTCCTGTTACTATCGAGGAGAAACCAGACCTTTATATGATGCTTCACGAGGCAAATCTGACGGACTATTCTTCGCTGAATGTTAAGCCTGTAGAGACAAAAGATGGTAACGTAAGATTGAAGGCTGAGTTGGTTCCATGGTCAAATGGCGACTTGGTACGTGCAAAAGCTCCTTTCGTTAGTCCTTGGCGTATGTTGTCAGTGGAGAATAAGGTAGGTGGTTTGATTACAAACCGTGTCATGTTGAACCTTAACGACCCTTGTAAGATTAAAGATACATCATGGATTACAACAGGAAAGTATGTTGGTGTATGGTGGTCTTACCACATGCAGACAGCGACTTGGGCTATAGGTCCTAAGCATGGTGCCACAACCGAGAATACAAAACGCTATATCGACTTTGCTGCACAGCATGGTTTCAAAGGCGTATTGGTTGAAGGTTGGAACTATGGATGGGAAAACGACTGGGGTAAGGAAGGTGATAAATTCAACTTCACAAAGGCTTATCCTGATTATGACTTTGAGGGATTGCAGAAGTATGCACTGTCAAAGGGTGTCTCACTCATCGCTCACAACGAGACAGGTGGTGCTGCAAAGAACTATGAGAACCAGTTAGAAGAAGCCTTCTCCCTCTATGAGAAGATGGGCATCAAGGCTGTTAAGACGGGTTATGTCAATAATCTAATGGACGATAAGGAGCACCAGCACTCTCAATATGGTGTGCGTCACTATCGCAAAGTGATAGAGGCTGCAGCCCGCCACCACATTATGGTGGTTAATCATGAGCCTGCTATGCCAACCGGTTTACAGCGTACTTATCCAAACCTTATCGCCAGTGAGGGTGTAAGAGGACAAGAGTGGAATGCTTGGGATGGCAATGGTGGTAACCCTCCTTATCATCTTTGTGTACTTCCTTTCACTCGTCAGTTGGCTGGACCGATAGACTTTACACCAGGTATCTTTAACCTTGAAGGTAGGGTTTATCCTAATACACATCCGCACACAACACTTGCTAAGCAGTTGGCTGAGTATGTTGTTATTTATACTCCATGGCAGATGGCAGCCGACGAAATCGAAAACTACAAGGATCAGCCAGCCTTTGCTTTCATCGAGGCAATGCCTTCTAACTGGCAAAAGACTGTGATTCCTATGGCGGAGATAGGTAAGTATATCGTTACTGCACGTAAGGATCGCGATAGTGAGAACTGGTTTGTTGGAGGTATGAGTGACGAGAATGCACGTGATATCAAGTTGAAACTCGACTTCCTTTCACCTGGTACAAGCTACAAGGCTATCATCTATAAGGATGGTCCTGATGCTGAATACGATAAGAATCCTTACTCTATGACGATCGAACAGCAGGTGGTTAATAGCGAAACTGTACTCAACTTGCACTTAGCAAAGAGTGGTGGCTTTGCTATCCAGTTGGTTTGTTTGAAGTAAGATAACTTTTTAAAAGATGATTATCAAGCCTTTACGATTGTCTATTGAGGCTTGGTAATCATCTTTTCTTTTGTACTATTGGGTAAATGTCTACCCTTATGAAGTGGGGCATTAACGCCTTACGATACCGCTTATCATGCCAATCATGATTCTCTATAACGTTTTTCTTTCTCTGTGTTGATATCCCGCACATATGGTGCGGATGGTTAGCACGAGTGGTGCGGGGCGTTAGCACCAATGGTGCGGAGGGCTAAACACGATGTAATACGTTGTTAGTATAGTTATTGTATAGCATAGAAAGAGTAGGAAAGAATCCTATTTTAAGTCGTTCTTTTTTACCTTCAAAACTTGTTTTATTAGAATATTTTCGTTAGTTTTGCATTGTATAATGCGCACATAGATTAGATAGTAAAACACTACTGGTTAGGTGATTGATAATGATTTTATTGATGTTGTTTGTTGTAATGGGAAACAACTTTGTATTACATCTATATCATCTTTGCAGCCGTAAAAACATAGAGAATATGAAAATTAATAGGTTAATCTTTACTTTAGGTATGATGGCTATTGGCGTAACCGCACATGGTCAGACCTCAACGATATCGGGTGTATTACTCGATTCTTTGACCCATGAGGGCGAACCATACGCCACTATCAGAGTCTACAAAGGTAAGAAAAGCGAGACACCAGTGGCTATGTCGGTGACAGCAAAGGACGGAAAGTTCTCTCAAAAGGTAACAGGACAGGGCAGTTATCTCGTTTCTTTCACTTCAATGGGTCGTAAGGAAGTTCTGCGTAAGGTACAACTTACGGCAACAGGCGGAACTATTGACCTTGGAAATCTCCTTGTACAGGACGATACAAAGCAGTTGAAGGGTGTTGAAGTCGTGGCTCAGAAACCGCTTGTAAAGATGGAAACCGACAAGATGACCTACGATGTTCAGAGCGACAACGATGTCAAGACGAACACCGTACTTGATATGTTGCGTAAGGTTCCGATGGTAACAGTAGACGGACAGGACAACATCACCGTCAACGGACAAGGTTCCTTCAAGGTCTATGTGGACGGAAAACCTAACGTAATGTTCTCTTCTAATCCCTCACAGATATTCAAGGCGATGCCTGCTTCGGCTGTGAAATCAATCGAGGTAGTCACAAACCCTGGTGCAAAATATGATGCAGAGGGTGTCGGTGGTGTACTGAATATCGTTATGAATAATGCTGATGGAAAGGCTAAAACGAAGTTGAACGGATACAACGGTAGCATTGCTGCCACCATAAGCAACAAGGGATATCGTGGTTCAACCTTCTTGAGTGGACAGCAAGGAAAGCTCACTTACAGTGCTAACCTGATGGTTTCAAAGGGTAAGGCAGACGGAACAGAAACGGAGATGCGCCGTACTTCATCTGATGGGTCACGTATGGACTATTGGCAGAGGGGTAATACTAATTTTAATTTCACGATGGGTAATGTTAGCTTAGGCTATGAACTCGACTCTATGAGTAATATTGGTGCTACGTTCGGGTTGACTGGTCACACGATGAAAAACGATGGTCATCCTACGACAACCTTCTCTGGTGGAAGCTACGGAACCGGTTTCACGTATGGTAATCAGATGACGATGGAGAATAAGAGTACGTCGTTTAACGGAAGTGTTGACTATCAGCGCTTCTTCAATAAGGAACATACAAGTAGCTTGACATTGAGTTACCTCTTCACTACTTCCCCTGCTGAGAGTAATAACCGACGCACTTATGACGCACTTCCAGCAGGTGTGACGATTCCTTTGTCTGACCTTTATTCAACAGCAAAGACACGTGGAACGGAGCATACTGTGCAGGTTGACTTTACGACTCCATTAGGAAAAGGACAGACATTGAGTACTGGTTTGAAGTTTATCTCTCATCGCAACTCTTCAGACTCTAAGTTCTATGACATCACAGGAGGCACTGAAGTCTATAATGCTACTAACAGTGTGAACTACAAGAACACGCAGAGTATCTTGGCAGAGTATGCTGAGTACAGTGCGACAATGGGTAAGTTGGGTGCAAAGGCAGGCTTACGTTATGAGCATACGTGGGAGAAGGTGAACTTTATTGTTGGTTCTGGTGCCGACTTTAAGAAGAATTATGGAAGTCTTGTTCCCTCTGCCAGCCTCAGTTATAATATCTCTGGCGGAGTCAATTTAGGCTTGAATTATAACATGCGCATCAGCCGTCCGGGTGTTAGTTACCTCAACCCATATATCGATCGTTCTAATCCAACAGTCTTGAGTTATGGTAATCCGAACCTATCAGTTGAGAAGAGCCACAACGTTAGCTTAGTATTCAATTACTTTACACCGAAGTTTATGATGAATATGACGCTTGGTGAGGCTTTTGCCAACAACCAGATTGAGCAGTATTCGTTTATGAACGGAACAGTGCTGAACACAACTTATGGCAATATCGTACGTAGTCGATGGACCAATTTCAGCACCTTTATGAACTATGCAGTCACACCTAAGACACGTATCATGCTCAATGGAGGAGTTGACTATGGAGATATTCGTTCAGAGCAGTTGGGCGAACACAACTTTGGATGGCAAGCAAGCGCTTTCTTAGGAGTACAGCAAACCTTCCCATGGAAGCTGAATTGGAGTATATTTATGGGTGGACTGACAAAGAAACGTTCATTGCAGGGATATAGCGGAGGCTTTAATATGTTCACGTCAACCCTTTCAAAGAGTTTCATCAAGGACAAACTCAATCTTAGTTTGATGTATTTCGTACCGTTGACAGGCAAGATGCACATCAAGCAATACAGCCATGGTGCTGATTTCGAGAACCACATGAATATCACGATACCAGCACAACACGTGGCATTAACCATCACTTGGAACTTTGGAAACACTAAAAAGCAGTTCCAAACACATGAGAGTAAGATTTCAAATGACTTCCAAGAGAAGAAGAATGACCAACAAATGAATGGTGTTGGAATGGGTGCTGGCACTGGTATGTAGTTCTATCGTCGAATTATTTTCATGAAAATAAATATTTCTTATCATGAAGAAAAATATTTCTTGTCTTGAAAATAATTCTTTTTGTTCATGAAAAGAATTTATAGTTATGGTCTTTCTGTACGATGAACATCCGTAGAATGTTGGTTCCCCATATGTTTATTCTACGTAAAAGGAGCATAAAAAAGAAGCGATATCAATGTGTTTTTGATATCGCTTTTTCCTTTCCTTGTGTTTTGTAAATACTTATTAGTAAACGTTTTAAATGTAACACAAGTTTGTGTCACACAAGTTTGTGTGACACAAACTTGTGTGATTGCTATTTTATTACTATATTTGCAGTTGTAAGACAAGCTAAAATGTAATCGTTATGTGCAAGAAATTTGTTTATGGAGTAGCTGTTTCCGATTATAACTTCATAGGAAGAGAAGTGGAAACAAAGCGATTGATGAATAATTTCAGAGGTGGTATCAATACCATTCTGATGTCTCCTCGTCGACTGGGAAAGACTTCCTTGGTGATGCGTGTGTGTGAAAAGCTGAAGTCAGAAGATATTATAACGATTTATTTAGACATCTTTGGATGTAAGAGCGAGTATGACTTTTACAACCGTTTGGCGTCAGAAGTACTGAAGCAGACGGCATCAAAGCAGAGTATGTGGCTCGAGGAGGCAAAGGAATTCTTGTATAGACTTACGCCAAAGATATCATTCAGTCCAGAACCGAACAGTGATTTTGCTATTTCTTTGGGTATAACTCCGACGACACATACACCAGAAGAAGTGCTTGAGATGGCTGAAAAGATTGCCATAAAGAAAGAAAAGCAGATTGTTGTCTGTATTGATGAGTTCCAACAGATAGGTGAGATGACTGATAGTAAGCATGTACAGGCACGATTAAGGAGTGTATGGCAACATCAGAAGCACGTATCTTACTGTCTTTTCGGTAGTAAGCATCACTTGATGAGTAGCATTTTTCTACACCGCAGTATGCCTTTCTATCAATTTGGTGACTTGATAGTGCTCGACAAGATACCATCAGCTGAGTGGGTGGAGTATATTGTCAGCCATTTTGCAGATGGTAAGAGGACTATCAGTCCAACCCTTGCGGAGGAAATATGCAGCTTCACCGACAACTATTCAGCATACGTTCAGCAGTTATCTTGGCTCGTTTATACACAGAAGGAAGAAGGAGAGACAGTGGATGAAACCGATATCAAGCAGGCAACAGACGACCTTTTAGCAACGAATGAGGTACTCTTTATGCAGATGGTTGAACCCCTCTCGGAGTATCAACTTAACTTTCTGCGTGCCTTATGCTCTGGTGTTACGAAGGACTTTGGACTTGCAAAGATACGAGAGAAATATCAATTGGGTAGTTACTCGAATATCAACCGATTACAGAAAGCACTCTTTGAGCGTGACTTGATAGAAAAACGTGGGACGGAGTTGTCTATTACTGACCCTGTGTTTGCCAAGTGGTTTCAACGGAAAATGATGTTTTAAGAATCAGAGGAGGCATAAAATTAAAGGAGTCAAGTCAATAGTTTTTATCGTATTACATACTTTTCTTATACGAAGAAACTATTGACTTGACTCCTTTTATTGGCTTTATTATAGTCTTATTTCTTATTCAAAGTGTCACATTACTCCGTTATCATCTTACGTGATATGCGTAGGAGGATGGCGAAGAGGATAACTGCAGTGATGAAACCAGCGATGGCGTCAATGAGGTAATGCGCTTGAATATAAACTGTGGCACAGCAAAGCAGAAGATAGAAAGGTGCAAGGATAGCTAAAAGTTTATAGTTGCGATCGTGCCAAAGGAGTAACATACAGATAGTACTGACGCCAACGTGTGAGCTTGGGAAGGCTGCAGTAGGACGTTCGCCAGCTTCCTTCGCACTCTCAACAAGGTGATAGAAGATGCCATCAGTATATCCTGGGCTTGGTAAACAGTCCTGATGATGGTTGAAATAGTCGTGAACATTAGGGAAGATACCCGCTGTCACGTTCTGTAAACCAATCGCCTTATAATAGAAGGTAGGTCCTGTTACAGGCACGAAGATGAAGATGACGTAATAAATAAAGAAGGAAGAGAGGATGATAAAGGTAGCTCTATTAAACTCCTTATAGTACCAGCCGAAGTAATAAACAGCCGTTGCGGCTATCATTGGATAGTAGGCAGCATAGCCCATGTCGAACAACTCGCTGAAGATAGGACCTGGCAAAGCCTTTGAAAAGAGCAATGCTGGCTGACAACCAAAGAGGTCTTGCTCCCATTGCGCAAAGAGATGGTCGAGGTTGGGCAGGTGTCTATTGATTTCAAAGGTGTCAGGATACCACCATGCAAGCAGTCCTAACTGTACGCCAACACGTAGGAAACGAGTCGCTCTACAGGGAGCTAAGCGATAAACCACCCACATAGCAGCTGTCAAAGCAACGATGCGTAGACGCCCGAATATCATTGCCTGTGGGTTGTTAATAGTGGTGTACATAAAGAAGATGACGATGAGTGTCAACACCAAGTAAGCCATTACCACCCATTCGTATGCCATAAGTCCCTTTACGGGCTTCTTTTCTAATTTAAATAAGTCTATGATGAATTGTTTCATTGTTTGTTGTTATTGGGCTTATTAGGCCTATTAGCCTTACTAGCCTAATTGGGCCAATAAGGCTAATAATAATTAGCTAAATTACAGCCAGCCTTCTTTTTTATACCATTCAATTGTCTCTTTTACGCCTCGTTTGAGGTCGTACTCAGGCTTATAGCCTAACTCTTCAATCGCAGGACGGATGTTACAACGCCAGTTACGCTGCTTTAGAATCTGGTATTTGTCGTTGTTTAAAGCCGAAATCTTACCTGTCGCATGTCCGATAAGGTCGCCAAAGAACGTGACAACACGTAATACCCATATTGGAGCTGTGATGCGAATCCACCAAGGACGACCTAACTCCTCGTGGATGAGGTCGCTAAAGGTAGTACTCTGGTAGACCTTTCCATCACTTAGGAAGTAGGCACTGCCTATCTTTCCGTGCTCAAGTGCAAGGAAGGTAGCCTGTACCACGTCTTTAACATATACGAAGGTGATATCCTGCTGCTTATAGCCAACAGCGAAGTCGCTATGCCCCTTGATGCTTTTTGCCATTAGGAAGTAATCCTTCTCACGTGGTCCATAAACGCCAGTTGGGCGTAAGATGATATAAGGGAAGGACGAAGGCAACAACTGTTCAGCCTCCAACTTACTCTTACCGTAGGCTGTGTTAGGCTGTGGAGTATCTGTTGGCTCTATCTCTTTATAAGGTTGTTGCTCTCTGATAGCGCCAAAGATACTAAGACTTGATAGGAAAACAAAACGCTCCAAAGGTTGATTAAGCGCTTGAAGAGCCTCTACAAAGTTGCGGGTACCATCACGATTGACACGGAAGAAATCCTCCTTATTCAGACATTTCGTCACACCAGCGGCATGAACAACATAGTCAAACTGATGTCCAGAGAGCTGTTCTTTTAGTTTATCGACAGATGAGAAGTCTAATTCTATGAAATGAATCCGCTCATCCTGGAGGTATTCTCGTGAGGAAGTACGGCGTACTACCGCCCAAGTTTCCATACCCCTGCGCAGTGCTTCCTCCACGATAAAGGAGCCAATGAAGCCCGATGCGCCTGTTATAAGTATCTTTTTCATTAAAAATTTCGTTGCAAACGTTTGCAAAGATACAAACTTTTTCGTTACTTTGTGGAAAATAACAAAACTCAAGTTTCGGTTTTTAGATGTTTTGTATGTAATGAACAGCATTGCAACTAAGTATCAAACCGTTTTGTCTCGGTCTACCGGACAGATACTACGGCTATTTCGGACAACTTGTCCGAAGCCCTCGGACAATAATCTTCGATGGTTTTTAGGATTGCTTATGATAACCTTTACTTGAGTTCAAAACAACTAATTCCACTATGAGGAAAGAAAAGAAAAGCAGCAAGCGATTGACTAAGAAGCAGCTTGCAGAGAAACTCATGAGTTTCTTTCAGACACAACCCGACGAGACATTTAGCTTTAAACAGATATTTCATGCACTCAAGTTGACCACCCATCCAGCCAAAATGTTGGCGATAGATGTGATGGAGGAATTGGCGTGGGACGACTTCCTGTCAAAGGTTGGAGAGAGTGCTTACACGTTGAATACCAAAGGACAGGTGCAGGAAGGTACCTTTATCCGTAAGGCGAATGGTAAGAATACATTCCTTCCAGAGGATGGTGGTACACCAGTCTTTGTCTCTGAGCGTAATTCTATGGCGGCTTTGAATGGCGACCAAGTAAGAGTTCAGTTCATGGCACGCCGTCAGAATCATATAAAAGAGGCAATGGTCATCGCGATACTGCAACGGAAGAAAGACACCTTCGTTGGAAGGTTGCG
>ERZ1674177.63-NODE-64-length-26552-cov-15.817338_pt1 | contig 26552 bp, 17 predicted proteins | sample MGYA00581287_ERZ1674177 | MGnify/ENA primary metagenome ERZ1674177 (study PRJEB41354, sample SAMEA4873336) | human saliva metagenome | biome: human-associated habitat [ENVO:00009003]; feature: mouth environment [ENVO:08000002]; material: saliva material...
ACGCCTCAATGTAGTCGGTGTCCAGGTTCTCGTGAATCTGCGCACCCTTGCTCTTAGCCACGCAATGCACTGGCCAGGAGTCAACGTAGTCCGGGGTATCGGAGAAGTGCGAACCCGGATCAATATGCCAGTCCTGGGTGGCAACAATCGCGTCGTAGCGGTGGTGGTTGTTCTCCACGTATTCGCTAATCAGCGCGGCAACGTCCGCACCGCGCTCGGTGGCGAGGGTGCCGCCGGCGCAGAAATCGTTCTGCACATCAACAATAATCAGTGCCTTAGACATGTCTGTCCTTTACAAGTAGGAGTGAGTTTTCACTCTGATTCGCCAGATGAAAACAGTATCTCAGAAGGGTGGTTTAGATGAACTCGGTAGGAATGATTGGCTCACCCTCCGAGAGGCGGCGGGCAGCTTCCGGAAGCTCAGCCAGGGAGGCTGCGTGGCGGGCGGTTGCGCGGCGCACGCCTTCCTCACCGGTGAAGCCGGGGAGCAACTCGCCGTTGCGGACGAAGTCCACCATGAGCGGGCGGGTGTCTTCGAGCAGGCTCGGGTCCTCGTGGGTGCCCAGAACCTCGGCGGTGGCGATACCCATGCCGTTGAGGCGGCGGGCCGCACGCTTGGCGCCACCAATGGAGGCCTTGCCAGCCGACGCCTTAGCGACCGGCTGCATTTCACCGGCAGAGTTTTCACGCTCAACAACCTTGTACACCATGGAGGAAGTCGGCGCACCGGAACCGGTGACCAGCTTAGTGCCCACGCCGTAGGAATCCACGGGTGCTGCCGCCAGGGAGGCGATAGCGTACTCGTCCAGGTCGCTGGTGACGGTGATCTTGGTGTGGGTGTTGCCGAGCGAGTCGAGCAGTTCACGCACGCGAGCCGCGGTAGCGACCAGATCGCCGGAGTCCAGACGCACGCCGCCAAGCTCTTCGCCCGCGAGTTCCACGCCGAGACGGACCGCCTCGTCCACGTTGTAGGTGTCGACGAGCAGGGTGGTGCGGGCGCCGAGGGAACGCAGCTGCGCCTCGAACGCTTCACGTTCACTGTCGTGCAGCAGGGTGAACGCGTGGGCGCTGGTGCCGATGGTGTGCAGGCCGTAGCGCAGGCCAGCCTCCAGGTTGGAGGTGCCCGCGAAGCCGGCGATAACGGCGGCGCGTGCGGCGGAGACGGCGGCGCGTTCGTGGGCGCGGCGCGAACCCATTTCGAGGCAGGGGCGGTTGCCAGCGGCTGCGCTCATGCGGGAGGCGGCGCTCGCCACGGCGGAGTCAAAGTTCAGGATGGACAGCAGGTAGGTTTCGAGGACGCATGCTTCGGCGAAGGTGCCTTCGACCTGCATGACGGGGGAGTGGGGGAAGAACGCTTCGCCTTCTGCGTAGCCGCGGATGTTGCCACTGAAGGTGAAGGATTCGAGGTAGGAGAGGGTTTCTTTGTTGACGATGTTGCGGGAGGAGAGGAAGGAGAGTTCTTCGTCGTTGAAGCGGAAGTTAGCGAGGCCTTCGAGGAATCGGCCGGTGCCTGCGAGGACGCCGTAGCGGCGGCCTGCGGGCAGGCGGCGGGTGAAGACTTCGAAGGTGCACTTACGGTTGGCTGCGCCGGAGGCGAGTGCCGCCTGGAGCATGGTCAGTTCGTAGTGGTCGGTGAGAAGGGAAGTAGTAGCCATGTGTTTATTGTAGTGGGGGATTAGGGTATTTTTCCTCTTGAGTCGGCGTGTCAATCACTACATAAAGTATTCTTGACTCTAAGTGCTGTAGTATGACAAATTACCAGCACTCTGTGCGGGAGCAACGCAGGACGAACACCGGGGTAGTGCAGGACGAACACCGCAGTAGCGCAGGACGAACACAGGGGCAACACATACCCGCCCGTATAATCAAAGGGAACCGGCCGCAAAGGAAACCAATGAACACTACCGCCGTGACCCTCTCCACCGGAACCCTCGAGGACACCGACCTCGACACCGCCCTGGAGAACATCCTCGCCACAGACACCCCCTGGAAAGTCATCGTCTGGAACGACCCCGTCAACCTCATGACCTACGTGTCCTACGTCTTCCGCAGCCACTTTGGCTACTCCCGCGCCCGCGCAGAAGAGCTCATGCTACAGGTGCACAACAACGGCAAGGCAATCGTCTTCACCGGCTCCCGCGAAGACGCCGAAAAACACACCCAGGCAATGCACGCCTGGGGCCTGCTGGCAACCTTCGAGAAAGTAGAAAACTAATGGCGCGACCCTTCCGCCGCACCCCCGGAGGCTACACCGCCTCCTTCGAACCCGCCGAACGTGACCTGATTCGCGAACTCGCCGAAGACGTGCGCGCGCTACTGCGCCCGGCAGATACCACCGCCGACGGCGGCACCGTCGACCCGTTGGAGGCGCTGGTCGGCATCACCGAAAACCCCACTATCCCCGCCGACAGTGCCGTAGCACGCCTGCTACCCGCCGCAAGCAGTGACGACGAGGCCGCCACCGAATACCGCCGCTATACCGAACGCGACCTGCGCGAAACTAAACGCGCGAACCTCGCAATGCTCGCCTTCGACATTGAGTCCAGCGACCTGCGCCTGAACGAAGAACACGCCCGCGCTTGGGCTGCTGCGCTCGGCGATATCCGCTTGGTGCTCGCCGACCGCCTCTACATCGTGGACGAAGACACCGCAGAAGATATTGCGGCGTTCACCGACCCTTCCGAGATCGAGACCCAAGAAGAGTACATGGCTGTGGTGTACAACTTTGTCTCCTGGGTTCAGGACTCTCTCATGCTCGCCATGCTCGACGGGCTGGACGACGAAGAAACGACCGGCGGAGTATTTGGCGGGACAAATGGCGGGGCAAACGAGCAAGAATAGAACGAATTTTTCAAATTCCCCCTCAAACTATCGTCATATACAACCACATAATGGTGGTTCTCGACTCATCTAACCGCTCAACGGACTAAAAGGGTAACCTTAGCGAGTTAGCATAGAACGTGGTACCCGACCGATAACGAAGTGTAGGTGACACATGAGTGACAGCATCGACGCAACAAATCCCTACCGTGCCCGCACCCCCTGGGGTAGCCCCGCGCCCGTAGGCCCCACCGCCGCGGCACCCATCGGCGTCTTCGACTCCGGCGTTGGCGGACTCACCGTGGCACGCGCCATCATGGACCAGCTGCCTCACGAACGCATCATCTACGTCGGCGACACCGCCCACGGCCCCTACGGCCCCCTCAAAATCGCAGAAGTACGCGCCAATGCCCTGCGCATCATGGACGAACTCGTCGACTCCGGCGTGAAAATGCTCGTCATCGCCTGCAACACCGCCTCCGCAGCGGTGCTCCGCGACGCCCGCGAACGCTACACCCGCCAGTACGGCATCCCCGTCATCGAGGTGATTCAGCCCGCCGCCCGCCGTGCGCTCGCCGCAACCCGTAACCGCAAGATCGGCGTGATTGCGACGGAGGCGACCGTCACCTCCCGCGCCTACGAGGACACTTTTGCGATTACCCCGAACCTTGAGGTGCACTCGGTGGCGTGCCCGCGCTTCGTGGAGTTCGTGGAGAAGGGCATTACCTCCGGCCCCGAGCTGCTGGAGACCGCCCGCGAGTACCTGCAGCCGCTCAAGGACGCCGGCGTGGACACCCTCGTGCTCGGTTGCACCCACTACCCGTTGCTGACCGGCGTGATTTCCTACATCATGGGTGAGGATGTCACCCTCGTTTCCTCCGCGGATGAGACCGCGAAGGACGTGTACCGCGAACTGCTCAACCACGCCATTGAAAGCCCGGTCCCCGAGGAAAACCCGCACCACGAATTCCTCGCCACCGGCGAATCTGAGACGTTCTCGCACCTGGCGCGCCGATTCCTCGGCCCCGAGGTCACCAACGTGCGCCACACCAGCTCCGTGGCTGAACGCTACCCGACCGGCTCGCTTGCCGCCATCACTCCCGAAATGCTCGCGGCGCACCGCAACATTAACCTCGGCGATGACGAGGCAGAATCCGACCAGGTAGCGGAGGCTACCGCAGGCACCGAATTTTCTGGCACCACCCCTAAGGACGACACCTCATGCGTCTAACCGTTATCGGTTGCACGGGCTCCTTTCCCGGCCCCGTCTCACCGGCTAGTTGCTACATGCTCACCGCCACGGACTTCGCGGGTCGAACCTGGCGCATCATCATGGACATGGGCAACGGCTCCCTCGGCATGCTCCAGCGCCATATCGATCTGAGCGATATCGACGCGATTCTGATTTCGCACCTGCACCCGGACCACTGCATCGACCTGTCCGGTCTGCACGTGGCGGTCAAGTGGGATCCGCGCGGCTGGCCCAAGGGCCGCATTCCGCTGTACGGTCCCGCCGCGATTAACGAGTACCTTTCGGCGACTCACGGCCTGGACCCGGATCCGGGCATGAGCACCGAGTTTGAGTACCACACCTGGACTGAGGGTGAGCCCGTGCAGATTGGTCCCTTCCGCGTGGAGCCGTTCCGCGTGGTTCACCCCTCGAAGGACCCGTACGCGCTGCGCATCACCTGCAATGACCGCGAGGGCCACACCGTGTTCTCATACTCGGGCGATACCGACCTGTGCGAGGGTCTGGTCAAGGCTGCGCGCGGCGCTGACCTGTTCCTCTGCGAGGCAGCCTACCAGGAGGGTCGCGACGACGCCCTGCGCGGTATTCACCTGACCGGCAAGCGCGCCGGCGAAGCCGCCACGGAGGCGGGCGTGCGTAACCTGCTACTGACCCACCTGCCCGTGTGGAACGACCCGGACATCGCCCGCGCGGAGGCGCGCAGTGCTTTCTCCGGCCCGGTCGGCATTGCCGAAATGGCCGCAAGCTACCGCATCTACCCGCGCCCGACGGAGGCTCACCCGGTCACGTCCACCCTGAACGTGGTGGAGGTGCTTGACCCGCCGCTGAACACCGCGATTGCGCTGCCCAAGCCAGAGCTAGATTAGGCGAAGCCCAAGCTGGACTAGTGCAAACTGCGCTCAGCCTCGCCCCTTTTTCGACATAGATTCAACAGACAGACACAGATTCCGCAGACAGATTCAAGGAGAACCCATGACTGCAACCCGCGAAGACGGCCGCGCCCTCAACGAGCTGCGCCCCATCACCATTACCCGCGGCTGGTCCCGCAACGCTGAGGGGTCCGCCCTCATCGAGTTCGGCAACACCCGCGTGCTGTGCACCGCATCCTTTACCGAGGGCGTGCCGCGCTGGCTCAAGGGCGAAGGTAAGGGCTGGGTGACCGCCGAGTACGCGATGCTGCCGCGCGCCACCAACACCCGTTCTTCTCGCGAGTCGCTGAAGGGCCGCGTGGGTGGTCGCACCCACGAGATTTCTCGCCTGATTGGTCGCTCCCTGCGCGCGGTCATCAACATGGATGAGCTGGGCGAGAACACCATCGTGCTCGACTGTGACGTTCTGCAGGCTGACGGCGGTACCCGCACCGCCTCGATTACCGGCGCGTACGTGGCGCTGGCTGATGCTATTTCTTGGGCGAAGGAGCAGAAGATTCTGCCCGCTAAGGCGAACCCGCTGATCGATTCGGTGTCCGCAATTTCGGTGGGCATTATTGACGGCACCCCCATGCTGGACCTGCCCTACACCGAGGACGTTCGCGCCGAGACCGACATGAACGTGGTCGTCACCGGTAGCGGCAAGTTCGTTGAGGTTCAGGGCACCGCCGAGGGCGCGCCTTTCGACCGCGACGAGCTCAACAGCCTGCTCGACCTGGCGCTGGAAGGCACCGCTGAGCTGGCTCAGATTCAGCGTGAAGCACTGGCACACTAACCCGTCCCAGTAACTAGTTCCGTCGACAAGGAGAAACTATGGCAGACGCAAAGATTGTTCTGGCAAGCCACAATAAGGGCAAGCTCAAGGAACTGCGCGAAATTCTGCGCGGACGCATTGACGGCCTGGACGTTGACACCCAGGTGGTTGACGCCTCCAGCGTGAACGCCCCCGACGTTCCCGAGACCGGCGTGACCTTCGCTGAGAACTCCCTGCTGAAGGCGCGCGCTGTTGCCGAGGCAACCGGCCTGATCGCTATTGCTGACGATTCCGGTCTGTCGGTGGATGTGCTCAACGGCGCCCCCGGTATTTTCTCGGCGCGCTGGTCGGGTAGCCACGGCGATGACTCCGCGAACCTGAACCTGCTGCTGGCTCAGCTGAGCGATATTTCTGCCGAGCACCGCGGCGCGAAGTTCTGCTGCGCGGCGTCGGTTGCCTCCCCGAACGGTTTTGAGGCGGTCGAGTACGGCGAGCTGCCCGGTGAGCTGCTGACCGCACCGGCGGGGGAGGGCGGCTTCGGTTACGACCCGATTCTGCGCCCCGTGGAGCTGAACGGTGAGAACGCCCTGTACGAGGGGCAGTACGCTGGCAAGTCTTGCGCTGAGATTCCCGCCGAGATTAAGAACTCGATTAGCCACCGTGCGCGTGCTTTTGAGGCGCTGATTCCTCAGATTGCTGCTGCGCTGACCTCCTAAAACCGCTGTCTAAAACCGCTGTCTAAAACCGTCGCTGAGGCGCCAGAGCATACTCGCTGTGCCGGTCTGATGGGTGAAAACGCGGGGGTTGAGTGCGACTTTTTCGTGCATCCCCCTAAAATCCCCCACAGGGATACCAATTAAAGGCACAATAGGTAAAGAAGTTTTACCTCAAGGTTAGTGACACCAAAGAAAACTCGTCTGCTGAAGGTACCTTCGGCAGGCGAGTTTTGCTATTGAAGAGCCTTTCAGCGGGGCATCTGCCCGATGCTTGCTGTCACCGACCGCGGTAGAAAAACCTGCAGCGAAAGAGACACACCGATGCTCATCCTTCTTCTGCTGATGGCACTCGCCCTTGCCGCCGGATGCTGGGCGTACTCCTACGTGTGGCGCGGACTGAACCGCCGCGTCATTGCCGCCGTGAAGGTGGTCGATCCGATGATTACGCTCGGGCCGTACGTCATGGCGGCGTGGGTGGCGTTCATGGCTCTGATCGCCACGAATATCTGGGCGACCGGAACCCTGCACACTGTGCTGACGATTATTTTCTGCGTGGTTGCTGCAGGGTGCCTCGGCTGGGCTGGATTCTGGCTGCTCATGCACTGCCTGGGCGGGCAGACCCCGGGCAAACGCCCGATGTGGTGGCGCGAGGCTGTTGCCGCGAAGTTCGCCTGGCGTAACCTCTCGCGCATGCCCGCCTACCTGGGTGCTCGCACCAGCATCCTGCCGGTGGAGAACCCGCACCTGACCAAGCCGTATTCGGGATCGTGGACTCGACCGCTCGGTGCGACCATGCCCGGGTACAGCTCCAACGGCGAGTTTATTGAGGGCTTTGACGAGTTCGGTCGCAAGATGCCGCATATCTACCCTGTAGGCCCTGAACCGACCATATTTGAGATGGCGCGCTGGGGTAAGTCGGTCAGCTCCGATCAGCTGCTGACGACCTTCCTGCCGACTGCTCCGTTTGAGCGTCTGCGTCTGCCCGGCACCATGACGGGCCCCTTTACCTTTGCGGGGGAGGTGCCGCACGGTGCGGTGACGAAGTGGCCTCGCCGCAGCGGCGCGAACCGCGCCTTTGGCTCCTACGCTCGTCTGGGCGAAATCACCGAACGCAAGGTGGAGCTGCTGGTCGACCACCGCCTCATTGCGGCACTGCAGACCACCCGTGAAAGCTACGAACGCCGACACAGCTGGATGCTCGCCTTCACCGATATTGCAGACGGCGACTTCACGATGGACGCCGACGAGAACGGCAACCTGCGCATCACCTTCGGCATGATCACCGAAGGTTACGAGACTCCGTGGGTCTTCACCAGTACCCTGAAAGACAGCCCGCGCTTGCGCCGCAAGGTACGCCACGCCATGAGGGAACGCCGTGTGCTCAAGCAGAGCAGCGGCGAGCTGATGGACTGGTACTTCGTGCCGAAGCTCAGCGAATTCCCGCACGGCCCGGTCACGAATGAGCTTCCCGAAGAGTTCTACTTCAAGTCCAATATCATGGTCACGAACCGGCACGAGAGCTCCTCACGCGCCTCGGGTGAGGCACACTAGGGCAATACCACTGCTATGAGGCGCCCAGAGTGGACACCTCAAAAAGTACACCCTAAAAATTCAAATATCCACAGATACTCATGCACCGGCTGCTACTCCATAGGGGAGTGGCAGCCGGTGCTTTTCTGCTGTTTCATTCTCTCGGCAGCGTCTAATAACGGTACAGAGAGCCTCATGACGGCGCAGGCAGAAGCGGGCAACAAGCCACGATAGAATAGAAACTTAGAGCACTATGAGCGCAAGCCCGGGGCATTTTTTCTCCCTTCTGCGAGCTTGCCGTGCTGAGACCTCTGCAGAGCATATTTGCAGAGACACCTGCAGAGAACACACAGTCATCACTTGCCGAAAGGAATCCCGTGGCGTCTTCGAACTACACCGCCCGTCACCTCTCCGTGCTGGAAGGTCTGGAAGCTGTACGCAAACGCCCGGGCATGTACATCGGCTCCACCGACTCCCGCGGCCTGATGCACTGCCTCTGGGAGATTATCGACAACTCGGTGGATGAGGCGCTCGCCGGTTTCGGCCAGTCCATTCAGGTCATTCTGTACCGTGACGGTTCGGTTGAGGTGCGCGATGATGGCCGCGGTATCCCCACCGACATTGAGCCGCGCACCGGCCTGTCCGGTGTGGAGGTCGTGTTCACTAAGCTGCACGCCGGCGGTAAGTTTGGCGGCGGCTCCTATAACGCGTCCGGTGGTTTGCACGGTGTGGGCGCTTCCGTGGTGAACGCGCTGTCTTCCCGTCTGGACGTGCAGGTGGACCGTGGCTCGAAGACCTACCAGATGTCCTTCCGCCACGGCATTCCCGGCTTCTTCGAGTCTGGCCGCACCCCCAAGCCCGAAGATCCGTTCACTCCCGCAACCGAGGGCACTGACGCCTTGCAAATTGTGGGTCGCGCTAAGCGCGGCGTGACCGGCACCCGTGTGCGCTATTGGGCTGACCCGCAGATTTTCACCCCCGACGCTAAGTTCAGCTACGAGGACTTGGCTGCTCGTGCGCGCCAGACCGCGTTCCTCATTCCGGGGCTGCGTATTTGCATCCGCGATGAGCGCCGCCTGCCCGGCACCCCCGGTGAGCTGGAGCCCCACGAGGAAGTTTTCCAGTACGACGGCGGCATCAGCGAGTTCGTCGATTTCCTGGCGCACGATGAGCGCATTACTGACACCTGGCGTTTTAGCGGTAGCGGCTCTTTCACCGAGACCGTGCCCGTGCTCGGTGAGGACGGCCGCTCGCAGCTGACCGATGTGGAACGCGATTGCGAAGTGGACGTGGCGCTGCGCTGGGGCATTGGCTACGAGACGACGGTCCGTAGCTTCGTGAACATTATTGCCACCCCCAAGGGCGGCACCCACACGACCGGTTTTGAGCAGGGCCTGCTGCGCGTGATGCGCAAGCACCTTGCCGATAACGCCCGCAAGTACAAGGTGGGTAACGACAAGATCGAGAAGGACGACGTACTCGCCGGCTTGACCGCCGTGCTGACCGTGCGTCTTGCCGAGCCGCAGTTTGAGGGTCAGACCAAGGAGATTCTGGGTACTCCCGCGGTTCGTCAGATCGTGTCGAAGGTCGTGGGTGATGCGCTGAAGGCGCGCCTGGAGTCGACCGCGCGTGCTGAGAAGGCTCAGGCGACCGCTCTGTGCGAGAAGGTCGTCTCTGAGATGAAGACCCGCGTCTCGGCGCGCATCCACAAGGAAACTCAGCGCCGTAAGACCGCGCTGGAGTCTTCGTCCATGCCCACTAAGCTGGTAGATTGCCGTTCGACCAATGTTGAGCATTCTGAGCTGTTCATTGTGGAGGGTGACTCGGCGCTGGGTACTGCGCGTCTGGCGCGTTCTTCCTCGTACCAGGCCCTGCTGCCGATTCGCGGTAAGATCCTGAACACTCAGCGTGCCTCGGTGACCGATGTGCTCGCGAACGCCGAGTGTGCGGCGCTGATTCAGGTGATTGGTGCCGGTTCGGGTCGTACTTTTGACCTGGAGTCTGCTCGCTACGGCAAGGTCATTATGATGACCGATGCGGACGTGGACGGCGCCCACATTCGTACCCTGCTGCTGACCCTGTTCTACCGTTACATGCGTCCGCTGATTGAGGCGGGTCGCGTGTACGCCGCGGTCCCGCCCCTGCACCGCGTGGAGGTGGTGCGCCGCGGCAAGCCGAACGAGATGGTGTACACCTACTCGGAGAAGCAGCTGCACGAGCTTCTGGATTCTTTGCAGGAGCAGGGCGTGTCCTATAAGGAACCCATTCAGCGTTATAAGGGTCTGGGTGAGATGGACGCCGACCAGTTGGCTGAGACAACTATGGATCCGCGTCATCGCATGTTGCGCCGTATTCGCATTGAGGATGCGGAGGCTGCCGAGCGTGCGTTCTCCCTGTTGATGGGTTCTGAGGTGGCTCCCCGTAAGGAGTTCATCATTGCCGGTGCGCATCAGTTGGATACCGAGAACATCGATATGTAACCTGCGGGGGAGTGTGTGACTAGCGTGTCACAATCCAGGAATTTTATGTGAGAATAGTCACGTTGATTCTCTGAAATCCGCGTAAATTCAGCATAAATTATGCAAATTTAAGCCTTAAGTACTACTTGAGGCGCCTGTCATATTCCGAGAATGTGTCATCAAAAATCTGCATAAACTGCATAAAACTGCAAAGTTTTACCGCGGTTCTGAAAGTGCCTCTCAGACCCACACAGCCCCTCCGTGTTCCAACCCTCAAACCACCCCCGCCCCGGGGGATAACGTTCGAGGTACCTTTAGCGAAACGTCAAACAATAAACGTCCATACTATGCACAGCGTACTCACAGCTTCTCAAGAAAACCCTGTACCTTAGAAGCATGAGAGACAGTGTGTCAGTAACTCTCGTATGCCCTCCATCGATGGCGGACTACCCGAAATCTGGCACAAGCACACATTAAGTACACACATAGTAAGGACCTATCAATGGATCCCCTTGATTTTGGTAGGTGGCAGTTCGGTATCACCACCGTCTACCACTTCTTCATGGTTCCGCTGACTCTGGGTCTGGGCCTTGTGGTGACCTACCTGTACATTTGCTACGTTCGTACCAAGAAGGACGAATACAAGCGCATGACGAAGTTCTGGGGCAAGCTGTACCTCATTAACTTCGCAATGGGTGTGGCCACCGGTCTGGTTCAGGAATTCCAGTTCGGCATGGCGTGGAGCGAATACTCCCGCTTCGTCGGCGACGTCTTCGGCGCTCCGCTGGCAATGGAAGGCCTCTTCGCCTTCTTCGTTGAGTCGACCTTCCTGGGTCTGTGGATCTTCGGTTGGGACCGCCTCAAGCCTGCTGTACACGCATTCTCGCTGTTCATGGCAGTCCTTGGCTCCTGGATTTCTGCATTCTTCATTCTGGTTGCAAACTCCTGGATGCAGCACCCCGTTGGCGCAGAAATGATTGACGGTCGTCCCCGTATGACCGATATTGGTGCCGTGCTCATGAACCCCCTCGCATGGGTGACCTTCACTCACGTCATCACCTCCGCTATCCAGGTTGCTGGTGGCTTCCTGGTTGGTATCGCATGGTACAAGCTGTGGCGCCGCCGCAAGGACGGCATCGACAAGGTCGTTGACGGCAAGGTTGTTGTTGGTGAGTCCGACAAGGGCGCACGCGACAAGGCCGACTTCCAGGTCTGGTTCAAGTCCCTGCGCCTGGGTGCTGTTGTGGGCCTGCTCGCCTTCGCAGGTATCGGCGCGTCCGGTCACATTCAGGCACAGATGATGATTCACGAGCAGCCCATGAAGATGGCTGCTGCAGAAGCTGCGTGCCACGACGGCACCTCCTTCTCCGTTCTGACCGTCGGTGAGCTCGGCGCTCAGAGCTGCGATAAGATCCACACCGTCATCGAGGTCCCCGGCGTGCTGTCCTTCCTGGCACACGACAACTTCGACACCCCGGTGAAGGGTATTCAGACCCTGCTGCCCGAGTACGAAGCTAAGTTCGGCACCAACCTGCCCAACAACCCGCTCTACGGTGAGCGTGCAGGTCAGAAGATTGATTACCTGCCCTCCCTCGAGGTCTCCTACTGGGGCTTCCGCGGCATGATTGGTCTGGGTGCGGTCGTACTGCCCTTCTATCTCTACGCGCTGTGGGTAACCCGTAAGAAGGGCGTGGGCACCGTCCCCGAGTCCAAGCTGCTCAAGAACGTTGCAGTCTGGTCCATCCTGGCTCCCTTCTTCGCTATCTCCCTCGGCTGGATCTTCACCGAAATGGGCCGCCAGCCCTTCGTTGTGGCTCCGAACCTTCAGGGTGACCCCTCGATTCACCTGTTCACTGCAGCAGCTATCTCCCCGGGTGTTTCTGGTGAAGAAATCCTCTTCTCCCTGCTCACCCTGGGTCTGCTCTACGGTGTGCTGATGGTGGTTGAGGTTTACCTGCTCATCAAGTACGTCAAGGCCGGTGTGGTGGCAGCAATGCCCGAGCTGGTTCAGTCGCACCACGAGGACGAGTCCAACGACAAGTCCAAGCGCGATGTGCTGGAGTTCGCCTACTAGGCGGGTAAGGATTGATTCACCATGAACTTTGATTTCAATATCTTTGCCGGTCAGCCTGGCCTGCCCACCTTCTGGTTTGCTGCCATTGGTGTCTTCTTCATCATGTACATGATTCTCGACGGTTTCGACCTGGGCGTCGGTATGCTGATGGGTTCCAAGTTCACCAAGAACGAAAAGGAACGTCGTCTGCTGCTGAACATCATCGGCCCCGTCTGGGACGGTAACGAGGTGTGGCTTGTGACCGGTGGTGCAGCTCTGTTCGCTGCATTCCCCATCTGGTACGCAGCCCTCTTCTCGGCTCTGTACATCCCCCTGACCCTCGCGCTGGTCTTCCTGATTCTGCGCGTGGTCGCCATTGAATACCGCGGCAAGAAGAACGACGAGAAGTGGATCCGTAACTGGAACATCGCTCTGTCTGTTTCTTCCTTCTTTATCCCACTGCTCGTTGGTGCTCTGCTGGGCCTGACCTCCATGGGTCTGCCCATCAACGACAATGGTGACCGCGTCGGCGGCGCCTTCGCATGGGTCTCCCTGCCGGTTCTGCTCGGCGGTCTGGGCTTCGTTGGCTTCTCCCTGGTTCAGGGTCTTGCCTTCATCGCTCTGAAGACCGACGGCGATATCCGCGACCGTGCCCGCAACACCCTGGTACGCTGGTCTCCCGTCCTGCTGCTGCCGATCGTTGCATGGGTTCTGGCTCTGGACTTCACCACCGGTAACGGCATCTCCTGGCTGTGCACCATCCTGGCTGTGGTTGCTGTTCTGATTGCTTGGATCTCCGCAAAGGGTGGCCGTGAGGGTCGCGCTTTCGCTGGTCTGTCCGTGTTCCTCGCATTCGGTGCGCTGGCAATCTTCACCGCAATGTACCCGAACGTTCTGCCCTCCACTCTGGACCCGGCATACTCGCTCACCATTGCGAACGCATCCAGCTCCGAGTACACCCTGGGCGTTATGACCTTCGTGACCTGCCTTGGTCTGCCGGTCGTGTTCGTCTACCAGGCTTGGACCTACTGGGTCTTCCGTAAGCGTCTGCACGTGGATCACATCCCCGATGCTCACGACGCTACCGAACTGGCTGAACTGCCGACCAAGTAGCATGTAGCTGATTGAAAATCCCCCGGATTTCTCTTCTGAGAAGTTCGGGGGATTTTTGTATTTGCGGGGAGAACACGGATTCAAGGTAGGTGAGCAGAGAAGTCATAAAAAATTTTTGGTGCACACCCCCCCCGAAATTCGGGCGCGACAGGGAGTAAAAGGTGTAATGTGGTGTACAACTCACTCTTATGAAAGGTGTTCAACGATGAAATCCCTCACCCGCCGCACCGCCGACCCTCGCACCGGAACTAGCCCTCGCGCCAGCATGAGCCGCCGCCTGCTCGCCACGGGTGCCCTGCTCTGCATCGGCGTGCTCCCGCTGAGCGCGTGCTCGCTCTTCAACCCGCCGCTGGAACGCGACGAAAGCGTCCACGCCATCTTCGACGCGGAGCAGGACATTGTGAAGATGCCCCTGGACGATTACCTCTACTACGAGCGCACCAACTACGAGTACACGGCCTTTCAGATTGCCATGAAGCAGTGCTTCGCCGAACACGGGCAGAACTACACCATCCAGGCTCCCTATTCTGAAAGCGCACCCCGCGGTGATTTGGGACGAAAGTACGGTCCCTGGAACGTCGAGTACGCCCAGAAGTACGGTTTTCAGAAGCGTGACCCCAACAACGCAGCCGCCCCCATCTCCTATAACTCGGGGGAGAGCATGAGCCCCGAGGACAAGCTTCGCACCGAATGCTACCCCAAGGCCCGCGAGACCCTGGAGGCCGCGGTGCCCGAAGGCAAGAGGCCCGAGAATGAAGGGCAGTCCACAAACAGTCGTATCTCTACCGAGGCGGGTAACGCTGTGTACGGTAGCACGCTACACCGTGAGCTCGAAGAGAAGTGGAAGCAGTGCGTCTCGGATCGCGGGCTCACCCCGCGCTCGGCCGGCTCCGTCGCCGAGGAAACCCCGCTGGCTGAGCAGCTGAGCAAGAACGGCGGTTTCAACGAGCCCGCCTCCGAAGAGGAAATTCGCATCGCCACCATCCAGGCCGAATGTAACCAGCAGGTCGGCATGAGCAAGCAGCTCTACGACCTGGAAGCTCAGTACCAGATGCCGCTCATCCGCAAGTACCAGTCACAGCTTGAACAGGAACGCCAAGCCGACCGCGACCGCGACGAGAAGTTCAAGCAGTACGTTCTGGATCACCAGTAAACCGGGGCACTAAAAGACAGCGCACCGAAAGACGGCGCTAAGAAATAGGCAGCGCAGAGAAATAGACAGCGCTGACACAGTTTAGAAAGACACCGCCATGACCACTCACACGAAAAACCAAAACAGCGGGCACCGCTTCAGCGAGCGCATCGCCCGACCCCGCGTGCTCCTGCTGCTGGCTATCCTCGCCATCGGCTCGCTCATGCTGTCCTTCTACCTGGGCACCCGCTACGCCGCCACGGGCCCCGACCCGGCCGTGCAAGCGAAAACCGTGATTCCGGTCTGGGCGAAGGTTGAAGAACGCACCGTCAGCGAGGGTCTCGCTATTGCCGGAACCACCAAGGCTGGAGAGACCGCCCCGATTAGCGCGCGCACCAACGGTGAACCGGTGCTCGTCTACCAGAACCAGAAGCACGGCAACGTGCTCAAAGCCGGTGACTTCATCGGCATCATTGGCGCCGACCCCGTCTTCGTGCTGGAAGGGCCGCTGCCGCTGTACCGCGACCTCAACCTGGGCGATAACGGCGACGACGTGCTCGCCTTCCAGAAGGCACTGAACTCCGCCGGGTACGCCACCGCTCAGAGCGGCACCGTCACCGAAGACACCCTCGACGCCGTCACGCGCCTGCACCGCGCGCACCTGACCGGCGTGCCCAGCGAAGGGGTCACCAGCATTGCCCGCAACAACTACGCGATTCTGCCCGGCGGAAGCCACACCGTCACCGCAGTTGCGGCGGTCGGCCAGCTCATTAACGACGGCAACCCCATCGCGAGTGTAGAAACCAGCGAACCCTACGTGGAATCCAGCGTTGAGCTCTCCGTTGCCAATAAGCTCAAAGCCGGCGACCGCGTTAGCCTGCGCACCTCTACCGGCAGCGTGGAGGGCACCATCACCAGCATTGGTGAGCTGCAGAACGACCCCTCCAAGGGTGCGGCAAAGAGCGTGCGATTCAGCGCCGACGACCCGAGCAAGCTCACTCCGGGGCAGAGCGCATCCATCACCAGTAAGGGCAACACCTCAACCACCCTCGCTGTGCCGACTACCGCGGTACGCCAGGACTCCCAGGGCACCTACGTGCTCGTTGAAAAGGGCGGAAGCTCCACCTCGACCAGCAAGGATGCGCCCGCCACCGAACGAGTCAACGTTGAGGTTCTACGCACCGCCGGCGGATACGCCGCAATCAACGCAAACCTCAGCACGGGACAGAAGGTGCTTGTCTCATGAGCCGCCGTAAGATAACCCCAGACACAAGCCCAGGACGTGCGCCTACAATTGCGCCCAACGTAGCGTCCGCCGCTACACCTGCCGCCGGACTCGGTACCGCGCCCGCCATCGAAATGCACGGCATTACCCGCATCTTCGAGGGGAGCGAACGAGCAGTCCTCGACCACCTCGACCTGGTGGTCGAACGCGGCGAATTCCTCGCCATTATTGGTCCGTCGGGCTCCGGTAAATCCACCCTGCTCAACGCCATTGGCCTGCTCGACACTCCCACCAGCGGAACCTACAGCCTCTTCGGCAAAAACACGGAAGGACTCAGCGACAGAGAACGCGACGAAATGCGCCGAGACCACCTCGGCTTCATCTTCCAATCCTCAAACATGCTGCTGGACGAAACCAGCACAACCAACGCCTCCATGGGCCTGCGCGTGCAGGGCGTACCCTACAGCGAGCGCCTGCAACGCACCGAAGAAACCCTAGAATTTCTGGGGTTGAGCGACCGCGCAAGCATCCGTACCCGCTACCTTTCCGGCGGCGAGAAGCAGCGCTGCGCCATTGCTCGTGCCCTCGCCACGCGCCCGCCTCTGATTCTTGCCGACGAGCCTACCGGCAACCTGGACAGCCACAATAGCGCCAAGGTCATTGAGATTCTTCAGCGCATTAACGCGACCGGCTGTACCGTGCTGGTGATTACCCACGACCCGGAGGTTGCCGCCGCTGCCCGCCGCGTGATCCGCATTGAGGATGGGCGGCTACACGAGCAGAGCCGCGCCGACTTGGCTACGGTGCCGGTCGCTGAGGTGCCGAGTACTGAGGTTGCACCGGTTGCAACGGACACCCCGGCAGAAGCCACGGTAGGTGCCCCGGTAGACGCCTCCGCCAGCCTCGCACCGGGGGAGAAGCCCGCTACGCACCGCCGCGGAAGCTTCCTCACCGACGACAGCATAGAGGCAATCTCCGCGCTCACCTCACGACCGCTACGCACCCTGCTACTGGGTCTGTCCTTCGCACTGGGCGTGGGCGGACTCATCAGCGCCTCCGGCATGAGCGAATCCGCCAGCTACCAGGTGAACCAGCGCCTGCTCGGATCCGAACAATCCACGCTCTACATCAGCGACAGGGATAATGATGAGAACGTGCTCGGAACCTACCGGCAGGGCGAATCCGCGCAGAATGTTGCCGACCGCATTAGCGCGCTGGACTACGTGAAGAACACCGGATTCGTCAGCAGCGTGGCGCCCGCCGACGTGCGAATCACCCGATTCAGCCCCTATGAGGACGAACCCAAAACGGCGATTGGCCTCAGCTCCACCTCGAAGACCCGGCTCGAGCAAATCGGTGCCCGCATGAACCCCGAAACCCTGCGTGCGCTCGAACAGATGAACTCGACCCTCACCCAGCAGAATGTTGCCGACCGTGAACGCGCCGAGCAGCTCTCCGGCGCTATCGTCTCGGTCTCCGCTGCCCGCGCCCTCGGCATTCTCCCCGAAGATAAGGCGGCAGATAATGCCACAACCGAGCCCCGCCCCGGCGAGCTACCCGCCGTCGACTACGGCATTAAGCTCGGCGGGCTGCCGCAGGTGGCACCCGGTGTGAGCATCTGGGTGGAAGGTCAGCTGATGCCGGTCATCGGCCTCTTCGACCCCGGCAACAGCGGCTACGAATTCAGGAACACGGTCATTGTCTCGCCGGGCACCCTTCAGCGCACCGGACGCGGCCAGGTGACCTACATTGCCGAAACCGAACGAGGCTACGGCAAGGCGGTCGCCAAGGCAATTCCGCTGACGCTCAAGCCCGCTGAACCCAGCCAGATTAACGTGGAAACCCCCTCCGACCTGCAGAGCCTGCGCGCGTCTATCGCCTCGGATCTGGGTCTGTACGTGGGTGTGCTCTCCGGTATTCTGCTGGTGCTTGCCTCCCTCTCGGCGGCAACCGCAATGTACCTGTCCGTGCAATCGCGCACCGCAGAGATTGCGTTGCGCCGCGCCATCGGATCGAGTAAATGGCTGATTGCCCGCATCTTCCTCATGGAGGGCGTCATGCTTGGTGTGCTCGGCGGCTCCATCGGCGCCTGCTCCGGCATGATTGCGACGATTATTCTTTCGCTCGTGCAAGGCTGGCAGGCGGTTCTCTCACCCGGATTCGTGGTGCTCGGCGTGGGCGTTGGCGCCCTTACCGGTCTGGTGTCTTCGGCGTACCCGGCGTGGGTGGCGTCCCGCAAGAGCCCCGCCGACGCGATGCGCGGCTAAAGATAGCGCTGGGTGGGGGGCAACCAAATATCTGAAACCTAACTGGTCAAATAGGTATTAGATAGCCCAGCCCTTAAACTGATAGAAGGTAAAAACAGCAGAAGACTAGGTCAAAGGACAACACGTGAGTCGAACGCACACACCGCGTCATGCTGACAAACATCAGAACACTGAGGCACCAGAGGTGACCGCGGGAAAGCGCAACGACCGCGCTGACCGTCGCCCGCCCCTGGGCCCTGACGCCCGTAAAACCCTCAGCACCTTCGGTGTTATCACCGCTGTGCACACCCTCGCGACGGTACTTTTCAGTGCCGCCTTGGCTGTGATTATTGCCCGTGCGGCACACGCCGGTTTCGCCGCTGTCGCCGCCGAACACGCGCGCCTCAAAGAGACCAGCGCGCCGGATGTGTACCGCGCCTACGTCGAATTCGCTGGCTCCGCGCAGGCACAGCTGGAGGCGCACGGCGGCTGGCTGCTCGGCCTCGGTGGTATCTTCGGTGACGCAGACACCATTACCCCCGGCCTGATTGCGGTCGCCGTGGCTGCCCTGCTCGTCCGCTCGGGTACCGACTACCTGCTGGCTGTGAGCGCGCAGCGTGCCGCCTCCGGAGCGAAGTCTCAGATTCGTTCCGCCCTGCTCAAGCGCGTGCTCGCCACCGGTGGCGCAGACACCCCCGAAGGTACCGGCGCGACCGCTGTGTTGCTGTCCCGCGGCCTGAACGCCCTGGATGACTACTACACGAAGACCCTGACCGCGTTCGTGTCCACCGCGATTGTGCCGTTCATCCTCTGGGTTGTTGTGGCGGCCCTAGACTGGATGAGCGCCATGGTGCTGGCATGCACCTTGCCGCTTATTCCGGTGTTCATGATTCTGATTGGTAAGAACACCCGCGACGAAACCGCAGAAGCTCAGGCTGAACTGCACCGCCTCTCCGACCATATTCTGGAGCTGGTGCGCGGCCTGCCCGTCATTATCGGTCTAGGCCGTGAACGTGCACAGACCCGCTCCATGAACGCCCTCGGTCAGCGTTACCGTGAACGTACCATGCAGACTTTGCGTAGCGCTTTCATGTCTTCGCTTGCGTTGGAGCTCATCACCACCATTTCGGTTGCGCTGATTGCTGTGCTGATTGGTGTGCGCCTGGTCAACGGCACCCTGGGCCTGGACACCGCAATTCTCGTGCTGCTGCTGGCTCCCGAGTGCTACCAGCCGCTGCGTGATGTGGGTGCCGCCTACCACCAGTCGGAGGACGGCGTTGCCGCCCTGCGTAGCGCCCAGAAGATTATTGACGCACCCCTGCCCGCCGCCGCTGCGGACTCGGCTACACAGGATTCGACTGCGCAGGGTGCAGTATCGCAGAGGGCTCAGCCTTCCACCATCGCGGTTGAGGACCTGTCGGTGAGCTACCCGGCGCGTCCTGCCGTGCTGACTAACCTGTCGCTGAACCTGAACCGTCGCGTTGCCACTGCCAACGGTGAACGCGGCGCGGTCATTGGCGTGATGGGTGAGTCCGGCTGCGGTAAGTCCACCCTGCTGAACGTGTTCTCCGGTGCCGTGCGCGAGGGTCTGGTGCCCACCGGCTCGGAGGAGCCCGTGCACCTGACCGGTAGCGTGACCGGTCTGGGAACCACCCTGGTTATTCCGCAGTCGCCGGTCTTCACCGCACCGACCGTGCAGACCGAAATGGCGCTCTACGCACTCAGCGCTACCGAGGCGGAGCGTGAGCGTGCAGCCGCTCTGCTCGGTGAAGCGATGGACTCCAAGAAGCTGTCCATCACCGATGCCGAGTCTGCGCTGCTGGTTGGCCCGCTGGCTCAGCTGGGCATGGAGAAGCTGACCGCCCTTGAACCCGGTGCCCTCAGTGCTGGTCAGGCGCGCCGCCTCGCCGTGGCACGTACCCTGGCTCGTGCCGAGGCTATCTACCGTGCCGGCGGTGAGCAGACCGTGCTGACCGTCCTGGTGGATGAGCCGACCGCGCACCTGGACGCCTACTCGGCATACCTGGTGACCCGCGCCCTGCACCGCCTGGCGGAACTTGGCGCAACCGTGCTGATCGTGACCCACGAGCAGGAACTCGCCGCTGGCTGCGACACCCTCGTTCGTGCCGTTCAGACCGCCCAGGGCTACACCTGGACCGCCGAGGCGAACACCGCCCGCGTTGCGGTTCCTGCTGAAGCCCCCGCGCACCTGCTCAAGGACCGGGAAGAGTACGAGGCAGAAAGCACCGCCCCGGCGGGCGCCTCCGCTACTGCCGAGGCCGAGGAAACCGAGCCTGCCGGCCTGTTCGCAAGCCTGCGCACCCTGAAGGAACTGACCGGTATTGGTGTTCGCGCCGCAACCGGCCCGGTGATTATGGCTGCGATTACTTCCCTGATGGCGGCTGCACTGACCGCGCTGTCCGGCTGGCTGATTGTTCGCGCCGCAGAGGGCCCGGCAATGATGTACCTGATGGTCGCCATTGTGGGCGTGCGCTTCTTCGGTCTGGGTCGTGCCTGCGCCCGCTACGCTGAGCGTCTGATGACCCACTCGAAGGTTCTTGCCGCCGCAAATATTCTGCGTCTGCGCGCCTGGGTTGGCGCATGGCAGAGCGTGAGTAGCGTGCGTGCCCTGCTGCGTGGTGACGCGCTGCTCGAACGCCTCGTAGGCGGTATTGACGAGCTGCGTGACGGCGTGCCGCGCGTTATTATTCCGCCGGCCGCGCACCTGCTGGTCATGACCGCGGCGCTGATTACGACCGCGTGCATCCTGCCGCAGGCTCTGATCCCGGTCCTGCTTGCCGTGCTGGTCAGCACTTTTGTGGCTCCGTGGATTGTGCTCCGCGCCGATGCCCGTGCGGAGGCGCTGGCTCGCCGCTCCACCGCGCAGATGCTGCGCCTGGGTACCGGCATGCTCTCGGCAGCCGAGGATCTGCGCGCTAACGGTGTGGCAACCACCGCTGAGAAGGCTAACGGCGCCCTGGACGCCGAGAACCTGTCCGCCCTGCAGAAGGGCTCGACCGCTCAGGGCGTGGGTCGTACCCTCGTGACCCTCAGCTGGTTCGGTGCGGCTCTGGCGAGCGCAGTCATTGCGTACCCGCTGGCTGTTGACGGTACCGTGCGTGCCCCCGAAGCGGCGATTGTGGTGCTGCTGTGCACCGGCATGCTGGAAAGCTCCCTAGGTCATGTTGAGGCGGTCCGCTCCTGGCCCGCGTTCAGTCGTCTGCTCGCGACGATTGCCCCGAGCGTGCGCGACGTATCCCTGGAGGGCATTGTTGCCGTCTCGACCCTGAAGCGTTCCGTGCCGACCGAGGCTGAGGTGGACACCCACGTTCTGCCGCGTCGTGTTGAGCGTCTGCGTGCCCGCGCGGAGGCCGAGATGGAGGAGCTGCTGGAAGCAGACCGTCAGCGTGCTCACCGCTTTGACCGCCCCGAATCTGCAACTGATTCTAAGGCTGGCGCTCAGTCGGATTCTAAGGCTGTGCGCCCGCCGAAGCCCGGCGAACCCACCCTGGTCAGCTGCGGTACCCCGCAGGAACTCGGCGTGAAGGTCACCGACCCCGCCCTGAGTCTGCAGGACGCTGCCGCCCGCTGGCCCGGCATGGATCACCCGGTCTTCACCGACCTGAACATGAACGCCCGCGCGGGCTCCTGGACTGCGGTGACCGGCCCCTCCGGTTCCGGTAAGTCTACGGTGCTTGCAACCGTTCTGGGCTTCTTGCCGCTGGAGTCCGGCCGTGTGCTGGCTTCCGGTGAGGTCCTGGAGGGTGAGCAGCTGCGCGGCTACGCGGCGTGGTGCCCGCAGGCGGCTCACATCTTCGAGTCGACCCTCGAGGGTAACCTGCTGCTGGCTCGTGACCGTTCGGATCGCCCGAGCGAGGAAGAGCTGATTGAGGTTCTGCGCCGTGTGGGTCTGGGCGAGTGGTTTGACGCTCTGCCTCAGGGCCTGCGCACCCCGGTGGGTGCTGGCGGTTCCTTCCTGTCGGGTGGTCAGCGTCAGCGTCTGGCCGTGGCTCGTGCCCTGCTGGTGAACTCGCCGGTGCTGCTGTTGGATGAGCCGACCGCGCACCTGGACGCTGAGTCTGCCCGTGCGCTGATGGCTGACTTGGATGCAGCGACCCGCTCCAGCTCCGTGGCTACGGTTCTGGTGTCGCACCGTCCCGAGGATATTGCCCGCTGCGATGAGGTGGTTCGCCTCTAAACGCAGCTGAGCGTAGCCATCGCAGGCGAGATTGAACGCAAGAAACTGCGAGGAATGCCCCGGTACTTCGTGAAAGTACCGGGGCATTCCTTTGTGCAAAATTTTCTGGGCATATTGCTCTGCGCGTTATATCTGCGCGGGTTCCCCCAGTCTTTGTAAACAACCTAAGGTCAAAAGGCCGTGAACGGCGCGCCTAGAAGAGCTTTTCACCCTCCGGGCTAACCGCCATCGCAGCAGAAACAGCCGCATAGTTCGGGCCCACAATGCCGATGCTCTGAGTGAGCATCACACCGGAACCGTCACGGGCACCGTGCTCGGTCGGCAGGGAACGAGCCACACCGCCGGAGGACGCCGCCTTCGCCGGGCCCACGCCCACCCAAGCCAGAGCCAGCTGGCTCTCACCGGTGAGGAATCGGTGCGCACGCACACCGCCGGTCGCGCGGCCCTTCTGCGGGTACTCGCTCAGGGCGGTGACCTTGGCGCTCGCCAGGCCATCCTTGCCATTGGTGACGGTCACGACCTCCGCCGCGTCGCCGGGCGCGGTCACACCCAGGGCGATGAGGCGGTCGCCGTCGGCAAGCTTGATGCCTGCAATGCCGCCTCCGGTGCGTCCCTGCGGGCGGACCTTCGCCGCGTCGAAGGTCAGTAGCTTCGCGTCGCGAGTGACGAAGGTGAGTACCGCATCGTCGGTGGGGCAGGGGGCGGCGGCTACGATTTCGTCGCCATCCTTGAGCTTCATGATGTCCCACTCGGTCTGGTTCAGCGGGTAATCCGGGTTGAGGCGCTTGATTACGCCTCCCGCAGTTGCCAGCGCCAGCACCGTGTTCAGCGGTACGAGGGCGACCAGCTTCTCACCCTTGGCGAGCTGAACCAGCTCGGCTGCCTTCACAGCAGACGTCATGGAGGGGGTGCCACCGTTCTCGTCCAGCACCGCAATGTCCATGACGGACAGGCGCACCATGCGTCCTGCGGAGGTCACGGCACCGATCTCACCGCGCGCGGTGGTCGGCACAATCGAGGTGAACACGTCGTGCTTGAAACGCTTGCCGGGATCCACGAGCGCCTCGCGGATGGGCTTGCCGGGGGTACGTCCCATCATGCCGGATGCCGAAAGTAGCACCCAGCAGGGATCATCCGCGATTTCGAGGGCGAGGCCCAGGCTCTTCTTCGCCTTGGACTGCGCGGTGACCGCCTCAATGGCGACCTGCATCTCGTCCTTGGTTTTGAGCTGGGTGCGGCGGTCGGTGCCGTAGCGTTCGGCGACCTCGGCGAGCTCCTCGGAGACCAGCTCGCGCAGCGCCGCATCGGAGCCAAGGATACGCTGCAGATCCGCGATTTCCTGCTGCAGGGTGTCGCGTTCTGCTTCGAGTTCCAGGCGGGAGTACTTGGTGAGCTGGCGCAGGCGCAACTCCAGAATATGGTTCGCCTGGGTGTCGGTCAGGTCGAAGACGACCTTCAGCTTTTCGCGTGCCTGAGCGGTCTCATCAGACTCACGAATGATTTGGATGACCTCGTCAATGTCGAGGATCGCCACGAGCAGGCCCTCCACCAGGTGCAGGCGGTCGGTGCGCTTGCCCAGGCGGAATTCGGTGCGGCGGCGGACCACGTTCAGGCGGTGGTCAATGTACACGCGCATCAGGTCGAGCAGGCCGAGGGTCTGCGGCTGACCGTCCACGAGCGCCACATTGTTGATACCGAAGGAATCCTCAAGCGGAGTGTGCTTGTAGAGGGCGGCGAGCACCGCCTCCGGGTTGAAGCCGTTCTTGATTTCGATGACGAGGCGCAGACCGTTGGTGCGGTCGGTCAGGTCGACCACGTCGGAGATGCCGGTGAGTTTCTTGGAGTTGACGCCGTCCTTGATCTTTTCGATGACCTTTTCGGGGCCGACCATGTACGGCAGTTCGGTGACGACAATGCCCTGCTTGCGGGGGCTGACCTGCTCGATGGAGACCTTCGCGCGGGTCTTGAAAGTGCCGCGGCCGGTTTCGTAGGCGTCACGGATGCCTCCCAGACCCACGATGGTGCCGCCGGTGGGCAGGTCGGGGCCGGGGATGAATTTCATGATGTCTTTGAGGGTCGCCTCGGGGTGGGCGATGAGGTGGCGGGTACCGGCGATGACCTCGCGCAGGTTGTGCGGCGCCATGTTGGTTGCCATGCCGACCGCGATGCCGGTGGTGCCGTTGACGAGCAGGTTCGGGAACGCTGCGGGCAGCACGGAGGGCTGCATGAACTGGTTGTCGTAGTTCGGCACAAAGTCAACCACGTCTTCTTCGAGGTCCGCGGTGAGTGCCTGCGCGGCGGGCGCCATGCGTGCTTCGGTGTATCGGGCGGCTGCCGGGCCGTCGTCGAGGGAGCCGAAGTTACCGTGACCGTCAACGAGGGGTAGGCGCAGCGCGAAGGGCTGGGCGAGGCGCACCATCGCGTCGTAGATGGCGGCGTCGCCGTGCGGGTGGAGCTTACCCATGACCTCGCCGGTCACGCGGGCGCTCTTGACGTGGCCCTTGTCGGGGCGCAGACCCATCTGCTGCATCATATAGAGGATGCGGCGCTGCACGGGCTTGAGGCCGTCGCGGGCGTCGGGGAGGGCGCGCGAATAAATCACCGAGTAGGAGTATTCCAGGAAGCTGGTTTCCATCTCAGCGGATACGTCGATGTCGACGATATTCTCTACCACATCCACCGGGTAGTCGCTGACGGTGGATTTGGATCGGCGAGCCATATATCTCCTCGTGTCGGTGTGTTTTCGCTCCTCCTATTTTAGCGGGTGGTAGCGGATGAGACGGGCTGGTTGGTCGGCGTCATCTGTGGGGTGCGCCAAGGCGGTTGCGGGGCAGTAACCGAAGTGTACCGGGGGATTGCAAGCAGTCATATGAGCCTGTATTAGCGTGGTCAAGTAGCACAGCCCGGCTGGAACCCTCTAAGGTAGAGGGGAGTAATACCTAACCGCCTTCATCGTGTGCGCCGACCGACGTCGCCTCATGAGGGCACCGCACGAAAGAGGTACGATGTACGCCACCACCCCCGAACGCGAGCAATTGGTCGCAGACATTAAGCATGCCGGTTTCTACCCCGACCTTGTGCTGGAAGTGGTGGATGACGCGCTGGCGGGCATGAACCCGGACGCGCACTTCGTACAGCATGAAACCCACTTCTCACGCGATGATTTTCACCGCCACATCACCGTGATGGTGCTCTGCGGTGAGCACGTCATCTTTGCGCACCTGGACGACCAGCACCTTGAGGGTGACGCGCAGGGCACCGTGGCGCATGTGAGCGTGGAGGCGGTGCACCTGAGCGCCCTGAACGCGGTCACCATCAGCTACGGTTTCAGCCAGCCGCAGGCGTACAACCCCGGTAGCACCGCCCCGACTGAGATTTCCTTCCAGATTGCCTGGACCGGTTCGCTGCACATGGAATTGGCTCCTGCCGGTTGCCAGGACCCGCAGTGCAACGCCGACCACGGCTTCACCGGCGATGCACGCCGCGAGGACATTGCGGTGCGTGTTTCTGCGACCGCTGACGGTCCTGAGTCGGTTCAGCGTGCGCAGCATTTTGCGCGTGCTCTGCACCGTGCCCGCATGTACGCAACCCGCCGATAAAAACCAGCGCCCCAACGGCGCTCGCTACACCCCTAAGACACCCGAGAGGAACTTATGACGGCCCCGTCCCGCACCGAACAGCCCACTCTGCACGATGTTCTGGGCGCGCCGTTGCCTCCCGCGCCCGCCTACGGCAGCAATAGCATCGCCGATGTGCTGGAGTCCGCCTCCTCTCTGGTGGCTCAGCGAAGCCTGGCGCGCCCCGCGCACGCCCTGGACTCCGACCCGGCATTCAACTCCGTAGCCGACCCGCTGAACCTTGCCGGTCGCCTCACGGAGCAGGATATTGACCCGGCGTCTTTCCGTCACGCCTGCGTGGTCATGGTGGACGGTCTGGGCGAGCAGCTCATCAACAGCTACGGCGGCTACGCGCCCTCTCTGCGTAAGACCCTGAATCTGGGCCCGCTGGACGCCGCGTTCCCCACCACGACCGCCGCCTCCCTGACCTCGTTGGGTACCGGTACAGCACCCGGCGCGCACGGCATTGCCGGCTACGAGGTGCGCAACCCGGCAGGTAATGGGGGAGCGG
>ERZ1674177.66-NODE-67-length-25574-cov-11.511815_pt1 | contig 25574 bp, 18 predicted proteins | sample MGYA00581287_ERZ1674177 | MGnify/ENA primary metagenome ERZ1674177 (study PRJEB41354, sample SAMEA4873336) | human saliva metagenome | biome: human-associated habitat [ENVO:00009003]; feature: mouth environment [ENVO:08000002]; material: saliva material...
ACCTGGGCCCCATGACCAACCCGGCTCGCGTGAAGTCCTCGGCTATCGGCGTTGCTAACCCGGTGATGGCTGAGAAAATGGCTCACGTCTTTGCGGAGCGCGGCGATCACGCCCTGATTTTCCGCGGTGATGACGGCCTGGACGAGCTGACCATCGCCACCACGAGCCGCCTGTGGGAGGCTGTCGACGGCGAGCTGACCGAGTATCGTTTTGACCCGACCGAGTACGGTCTGCAGAACGCACCGCTGGAGCAGCTGCGCGGCGGCGACGCCGAGTACAACGCGGGCGTTTTCCGTGCAATTTTGGCGGGGGAGGGCGAGGCCCCGAAGAGCCCGCTGCGCGCCATTCACGACGCTGTGGTGATGAACGCTGCGGCTGGTCTGGTGGCGTACCGACCGGTCAATGGGGAGAGCTTTGAGACCCGTTTCACTCAGGCTTTGGCCGATGCACGCGAATCTATTGCATCCGGTGCAGCGGAGCGTGTGCTCAACGCGTGGGTAGAGTTCAGCGAAAAGCACGCAGAAGCGTAAAGCTCTAGAAATTGATGGCAGGCACCCGAGACGAACAGAGCGCACCGAAAGGTGTGGAGTCTCGGGTGTCTGTCGTTTAACGGAATGCGTTGAGGAGCCCGAAGGTTCGGGGCATGCGAGCGTGTGGCTGAGCGCCGAGGAAGACGCAAGGCGCACGGAGCGCAGAATAGCGGAGCTCAGAACCGCGGGTGGAACAGTGTAGTCGCACTGCGAGGAGCGCAGGTTTGACCCGTGCCAGCCTGAGCGTAGAAAGCACCGGTGAGCAGCCGGTGGGGTAGTGAAAAATAGGTCTACTTTACATAATGTATATTATCGGCTTTTTAGGGAGGTCTAGAATGAACCAAAGATTCCCCGTATCTAAATAAAGTCTTAACAGTTCATGTATTAACCTCACTCGGTCACCAGAACTGTCGCCAGTACTCAATCCGCCTGAAATAATGGATATACCCCGCATCACGAAGGTGCTGTCGCCTCGTGTGCAGATTCAACGTCAACCACGCCGGTTGATGTACACCAAAGGAGAAAACTCGTGGATTGGCTCTTTGAGACACCCTGGACACTCTGGGTTGCACTCGCCCTCGTTTTCGCCGTCATAGAAATGCTCAGCCTCGACCTGTTCTTTCTCATGCTGGCGATCAGTGCAGGCATCACTGCAGCAATATCACCCTTCGTGGATAACATGCTGATTCGAACCGTTATTTTCGTGGTGATCTGCCTGATTCTGGTCCTTGGTCTGCGCCCGCCGCTGCTGAAAAAGCTCAATAAATCAGCTACCGGCGCTGTTACTAATGCCGAAGCGCTCATTGGTGCTGAGGTGCGCGTCACTCAAGATGTGACTAGTGAAACCGGTTTGGTGGTACTAGCTGGCGACACCTGGACGGCGCGCACCGCCTCCGGAACACTCGTAGTAGGATCACACGCGAGGGTACGAGCCATTGAGGGTGCTACCGCAATCGTAGAGCCTCTCCCCCACGACTAAGACCAACAAACTAAGACCCATCTGAATACCGGCTCCAAAGCCAATTCAGATATTCCAAAAACACACCATATAACTCACCGATAAGGAGAAACAATGCCTATCAGCCTTATTCTGACGGTCCTACTCATCCTCTTCGTGCTGACGATGCTCGCAAAGACCGTGCGCGTCATCCCGCAGGGACGAGCCGGCATCGTCGAACGACTGGGCAAGTTCCACGCCGTTCTCAACCCCGGCCTGCACATCGTCATCCCCGTAGTTGACCGCGTGCTGCCCCTCATCGACCTGCGTGAACAGGTCGTTTCCTTCCCCTCGCAGTCCGTGATCACCGAAGATAACCTCGTGGTCGGCATCGACACCGTCGTGTACTTCCAGGTCACCGACCCGCGTTCTGCAACCTACGAAATCACCAACTACATTCGCGCCGTAGACGAGCTGACCAGCGCAACCCTGCGTAACGTCGTTGGTGGCCTGAACTTGGAGCAGACCCTCACCTCCCGCGACCAGATCAACGCCGAGCTGCGAGGCGTACTCGACTCCACCACCGGCCGCTGGGGCCTGCGCGTCTCCCGCGTGGACATCAAGGAAATCCAGCCCCCGGTGTCCATTCAGGACTCCATGGAGAAGCAGATGCGTGCAGAGCGTGACCGCCGCGCCGCAATCCTCACCGCAGAAGGCCAGAAGCAGTCCGACATTCTGACCGCAGAAGGTGAATCCCGCGCAGCCATCCTTCGTGCGGAGGGTGAAAAGCAGGCACAGATCCTTCGCGCAGAAGGTGACGCACAGTCCGCAATCCTGCGTGCAAACGGTGAAGCAGAAGCCGTGCAGAAGGTCTTCGCAGCAATCCACGAATCCAACCCCAGCCAGCAGCTGCTCACCTACCAGTACCTGCAGACCCTGCCCAAGCTCGCCGAAGGCGACGCCAACAAGCTCTGGTTCATCCCGACTGAACTCGGCGATGCACTGCGCGGCCTCGGCAACGCATTCGGCACCCTGCCCGCATCCGACCTTGCGGACGCACCGAAGAAGCCCGCAGCGGAGGCACCCAAGAGCGCACCGCAGGCACCCGGAAGCTACGGCATCAACGGCTAAACGCGAAATCTAACGCATAAAAAGGCGTGAATCACCAAAAATCACGCCGAATAAACACCACCACGCTGGGCGGGTGGAGACTATTACCGATATAATGGATGTTTTGTAAACGTTCGAGGGAATAGCTCTCCCCCGCCCAACGTTATGCCTAAAGCGCCACAAGGCGCACCCGACGACACTGGAGGAAAAATGAGCGATCGTAGCCTGCGCGGTATGCGCCTGGGTTCCCAGTCGATGGAAACCGAATCGAACGTACAGCCCGCGCCCCGCCAGCGCGTCGAATACCGTACCGCTGACGGTGACCGCGTTTTCGTGACCTTCGCGGCAGAAGCAGAGATTCCCTCGGTCTGGACCGCAAAGTCCGGCAAGGAAGCATACCTCGTCAACGGCGACTCCACCGCAGACGCCGAAGAGGAAAAGCCCGCACGTACCCACTGGGATATGCTCATGGAACGCCGCAGCATCGAAGAGCTGGAAAAGACTCTGGAAGACCGCCTGGAATACTACCGCAAGCACTACGCGCTCTAAAAGCACCGTAGAGGCGCCGTAGAAAGGCTGTAGAAGCCCGCTAAGAGCCACCCGTGCTCTGAGGCGGGCTTCTTGTTTGGTAGGGGGCTTCCCATCGGCACGTGAGCCAGGATAGAGCGCTACAGAAAGCGTAAAAAGACCGGGGCGGATACGTTATGTATCCGCCCCGGTCTTTCGTATAAGTCTCAGAGCGAGGGACGATTACTTGCCCAGAGCCTTCTTCAGCTTCTGAATGCGGTTAGCCATACCCCAACGGGTCACCTTAGACATGGAGTCAAAGATAATGTTGCCGTCCATCTTCGAAGCGCCAATCTCACGCTCAACGAAGGTAATCGGAACCTCAACAATATTCAGGCCAGCCTGCTCAGAACGCCACGCCAGATCAACCTGGAACACGTAGCCCTTAGAGTCAATACCGTCCAGGTTCAGACGCTGCAGGGCCTCACGACGGTACGCGCGGAAACCAGCGGTAATGTCCTTGATGGAGGTGCCCAGAATCAGGCGGGTGTACAGGTTAGCGCCGCGAGAGAGAACCTGGCGGTGAGCCGGCCAGTTCTTGGTCTTGCCGCCGGGAACGTAACGCGAGCCAATAGCCAGGTCAGCGCCCGCCTCCACAGCACGAACCAGAGAAGGAAGCTGCTCAGGCTGGTGCGAGCAGTCAGCATCCATCTCAATCAGAACGTCGTAGCCTGCCTCAAGGCCCCAATCGAAGCCAGCAAGGTACGCGCCACCCAGGCCGTCCTTAACGGTGCGGTGCAGAACGTGAATCTGGGAATCCTTAGCCGACAGCTCATCAGCAATCTGGCCGGTGCCGTCGGGGCTGTTATCATCCACCACGAGAATGTCCACCTCGGGAGCTGCCTTACGAAGACGCTCTACCACGATGGGTAGGTTCTCCTTCTCGTTATACGTCGGGATGACAGTTAGAACGCGCATATTACTCCCTCACAGGTGTATATAAAACAGACCGGTAGATGTCCAGTATACCGGGTAAACATTCAAATCAATGAATTATTGAGGGGTTGAAACCCCTTAAAAAGCCTCTGACAAGCTAAAAATTAGTTACTTTCAGTGTAAATAGATTCCAGGATGGGCAGAGGCGAATCTTCATCCAACACCGGAAGCAGCGGAATGCGAGCGCGGGGGTCGGTGCTCCACGATGCAACGCGGGAGTCGGGTGCTTGAACCATGAGGGCTTCGACGCGCCATTGTGCTACGTATGCGGGGGTGTCGGGGGTGAGCTGACCGGTGAAGGGGTTTTCTTCGTGTGCTAGGCGGTATACGCCGCGGGTGAGGGCGGCGAAGGCGCTGCGTGCGGAGATGCCGTGTTCGTCGTTGACGAGTTCGCGGATGAGGGACCAGGCGCCGGGTGCGTAGAGTTGGGTGTCGGAGCCGAGGGCGATGGAGGTGCCGGTTGCGTTTGCGCGGCGTGCGACTGAGGCGACGGACTCGCGTGCTTCTCCCCCGGCGTGTGCGAGGAGTGCGTGGACGGTGTCGTTGGCGGTTTCGTCTTCTTCGGGTTCGCAGACGCTCAGGCCGAGGTTGATGCGTGCTTCTGCTAGTTGGGTGAGGTGTTCGTCGGTGATGGGGTCTTGCGGGGTGCTGGTTGCTGCGTCGAGGCGGATGGACAGCCAGGGGCGGGTTTCGCGTGCGGCGAGCGCGGCGTCGGCGGCGTTGGCAAAGCTGGTGGATGCGTCGATGGAGAGTAGGAGTGCGGCGTCTTCGGCAACCTGTGCTGCTGCGGGCGCTTCGGTGGGTGCGACAAAGATGCCGACTAGCTGCAGGCCCTTGATGGCGCGTTCGCCTTCGGTGAGGGGGCGTAGCGCCTTGATGGCGCTGATGAGTTCGTCGGTTTCTACGCCGGTGGCGTTGAGGATGAGGCGGATGTCGGGTACGCCGTGTTCGGCGTTGTAGTAGCTGAGTGCGGAGACGAGGTCGGGTACGTCTTCCATGCCGGCGAGTAGGGTGTGCGTGTGGTAGCCGGCGGCGCGGTATGCCTGCAGGTAGTCGAGGATTTCGGGTGCTTCTTTTCCTGCTACCGGTGCCAGTGCGCGCGCAAAGGCGGGGGTCAGCAGGGCGCCGTCGAGTTCGGTGATGGTGGCTGATTCGTCGGCAATTGAACGTGCCCCGGAGTCGGAACCAACCCAGCGGACGAAGCCGTCTTCGACGAGCATTGCGGTTGCGTACGGGTCGACCGGGCTGTACACGCTACCATCTACAAAAATACGGGTAGACATTAGATTCCTTTCACCTTTGAGGCGCGCCGAGGCGCACACGGGGCGGGCACTTCAATTGTGCTCGCGTAGCTTAGCTGAGCGTCTCATTTGAGTATAGAAGCACCCCCGCTGCCTGTGGTAGTTCGTTCGTCCTTAGATGAGGCGGAACTTAGATGGTACAGAACAATACACAGTCGCGGGGGTGGTGGCCCGAGCTGGTCGGGTGCGGTGTAGCACTATGTACGGTGTAGCACTACGGTGCGGGTTAGACGTCGAGTGCGACTACGCCGCGGCGTACCGCCTCGATTGCTTCTTCACAGCGGGCGCGGATGACCGGGTCCAGTGAACGGATGTGCGCGATCTGGTCCAGGGCGTCCAGTACCTGCTTTGCCCAGCGTACGAAGTCGCCGGCGGCAAGGCCGGTGTCCTCGATTGCCTTTGCGAGGTGTGCGCCGTTCGCCCAGGCGTACATGGGTTCGACCAGGCCGAAGTCGCATGCGGGGGTCGGGTTGACCTTGAACTGTTCTTCGGCTGCGTTCAGGTCGGCGAGGCGCTGCGTAATTGTCGCGATGGGTGCGCGCAGGGACGGGTGCGGGTAGTGCGCCAGGTATTCTACGGCGTCGCGCTTGCCCTGGTAGGTTAGTGCGGCGACGGTTGCTGCGATGGCGGCGGGTTCCAGTCCGTCGAGGAAGTGCGCGTCTAGGCACAGGGCGGTCAGTAGGTCGCGCTCGCCGTAGATGCGGCGTAGAGCCTGGCCGCCGGTGGTTAGCGACAGTTCGTTATCCTCGGTGCGTTCGACGTAGCCGTAGCTCTCCAGCAGACGCGCAATGCGGTTGAAGACCTGCGCAATCGTGTTGGTGCGGCGGGCAATCTGGCGGCGCAACCCTTCCGTCTCGGAGTTGAGCTTCTGCCAGCGCTCAGCCCAACGCATGTGGTTCGCGCGGTCGGAGCAGCCGTGGCACGGGTGGTTACGCAACTGAGCCTGCAGCGCCTCCAGCTGCGCGTCAATGCTGTTCTGACGAGCCGGGATGTTCTGCTGTGCGAGCGCACGCGGGGCGCGGCCGTCGTAGAGTGCCTGGCGCATGCGGCTTGCGGTGTCGCGGCGTTCCTTGGCGGTTTTGAGGCTTAGGCGCTTGGGGATTTTGATGCGTGAGACCGGTTCGATGGCGCCTTCGAAATCGCGGGTTGAGGCGGTGCGCTGGTGCGCGTCCTCGGTGACGATGCCGATGCGCGGGTCGGCGTGCGAATCGGAGCGGGTGATGACGACTGCGTAGCCGCGGGAGCGGCCGTGCGGAATGTAGATGATGTCGCCGGGCAGTAGCTGCTGGATGCTGTGGTGTGCCTGCGCGCGTGCGTGGCGTTCGTTGCTCTTGGATGCCTTCTTTTCCAGTTCGGCGATGTTGCGGCTGAGCTGGACGTATTCGGTGAAGTCGCCCAGGTGGCATGCCATGGCTTCGCGGTAGCCTTCTAGGGCGCTTTCGTTTTTGCGTACGCGGGAGGCGACGCCCACGACCGACTTGTCTGCCTGGAACTGTGCGAAGGAGGATTCCAGGATTTTGCGGGTGCGTTCGGCGCCGTAGGAGGCGATGAGGTTTGCCGCCATGTTGTAGGTGGGGCGGAATGAGGAGTTTAGCGGGTAGGTGCGGGTTGAGGCGAGGGTTGCCACGTGTTCTGGGGACATGCCGGGGCGCCACATGACGACGGCGTGGCCTTCGATGTCGATACCGCGGCGGCCGGCGCGTCCGGTCAGCTGGGTGTACTCGCCGGGGGTGATGTCTACGTGGGATTCGCCGTTGTACTTGGTGAGCTTTTCCAGGATGACGGTGCGGGCGGGCATGTTGATGCCCAGTGCGAGGGTTTCGGTGGCGAAGACCAGCTTGATCAGGCCCTGGGCGAAGAGGGTTTCGACAACCTCCTTGAACAGGGGTAGCAGGCCGGCGTGGTGCGCGGCGATACCGCGGATGAGGCCGTCACGCCATTCGTAGTAGCCGAGGGTGTTCAGGTCGCGGGTGTCCAGGTGAGCGGTTGCTTCCGCAATGTAGGCGCGGATGGTCTGCTGCTGTTCGGGGGTGGTCAGCGTAATATCGGCGGATACGCAGTGGCTGACTGCGCCGTCGCAACCGGCACGGGAAAAGATAAAGCAAATAGCCGGTAGCAGGCCCTGCTTGTCGAGGGCGCGCACCATCTCCGGGCGGGTGATACGCTGCGGACGTAGAGGCTTCTGCTCACCGCGCGCATCAAACTCCCGGTCGTTGCTGAAACGGTCACGACGGTCCGAGCGACCGCGCTCGCCGTTGCTGAACGTCTCATTGAGCCAGCCTTCACGGCGGTGACGGAAACGCTCACGCTTGCCGCCGTAGCGTCCACGGCCCGGCGCGGAACGGAAGCCGGGGCGTAGCGCCTTCAGCTGCGGGTTCAGGCGCAGACCGGCAAGCAGAGGGTTGGCGCCCGCCTCCACGGTTGCGCCGCGCTGCTTAGCTTTCTGTGCCTTCTTCGCCTGCTTGCGGGAGAACTTCTCCTCCGGCTCCTGGTTCTTGCCCTGGGTGTGGTTTTTGCCCTGTGCGGAGTTGTCTTCGGGTATGAACAGGTCCACCACGCGGTGACCGACCATCATGTGCTGCCACAGGGGTACCGGGCGGTGCTCGGAAACAATAATGTCCGTGCCGCCGCGCACCGTATCCAGCCACGCGCCGAACTCCTCAACGTTCGACACCGTAGCCGACAGGGAAATGACGTTCACATGCTCGGGAAGGTGAATAATCGCCTCTTCCCACACCGCGCCACGGAAACGGTCCGCCAGGTAGTGCACCTCATCCATGACCACATAGCCCAAGCCGGTCAGCGTGGTCGAGTTGGCGTAGAGCATGTTGCGCAGCACCTCGGTGGTCATGACGACCACGGGTGCTTCCGTGTTAATGCTCGTATCGCCGGTGAGCAGACCCACGTAATCCTCACCGTACGCGCGCACAAAGTCGTGGTACTTCTGGTTGCTCAGCGCCTTAATGGGGGTTGTGTAGAACGCCTTCATGCCGCGGCGCAACGCCAGGTAGATACCGAACTCACCCACAATGGTCTTACCGGCACCGGTAGGCGCGGCAACGAGGACGGAGCGGTCCGCCTCCACCGCGGAACATGCCTGACGCTGAAAATCATCCAGCGGAAAATCAAGGGACGCCTCAAAAGCCCCCAGGGCGGTCTTCGCGTAGGCGGCGCGCTCTCGGGATGCGGCGTAGGCGGCAGCGTAGTCGGTGCGCTCCGCCGGGGTCTGTGCGTTAGAAGAGTTAGAAGTGTGTGCGTCGGATGTGTGCTGTGCGTGGTGCTTGCTCATAGTATGTCCAGTGTAACGGTTCACCCGCCGCGAACCTTCAGAAAGCATCCTGCACGGGCACTAATCCGGTATGGGCGAACAGCGAGCGCATCGGCTGCGCGGTTTCGGCGCAATTTATGCTCAGTTTCTGCCGGGATGTACCGGCGGGCGTTGTAAAAATTCGTCTGTGCGCCTCTTCGTCTGTGCGCCTCGAGCCGCTTTTTGGGGGCATGCGAAAGGGGCGGGGTACAGGTTCTCTGTACCCCGCCCCTTTCGGCTAGGTTGCTCAAAGCGAGCTATTCAATTTAGGAAGTCTTCTCGTCCTCGAAGTAACCCATCTTCGCCAGGTCTTCACTGCTGGTTGCAGTGTTCAGGCTTGCTTCATCCGAACCCTGCGCCAGCTTGGCAAGCTTGCGGTCGCGGCGCTTGTCGTTAATCATGCAGATGAGGATTGCTGCGAAGAAGAAAATCAGCAGCGGCGCCATGAGCACGAACATCATCATGATGTCGCTACCGGGTGCAGTCAGCGCTGCGATAACCGCAACGAGCACAACAACCCAACGCCAAGACTTCAGGATGGTCTTACCGCGAATCAGGCCCAGCATGTTAATGCCGACCAGAATCACAGGGATGATGAAGGCGCAGGAGAACGTCACAACGAACTTCAGGATGAAGGAGATGTACACGCCCGCGTCAATGTAGTTACTGTCGTTGAGGGGGGTGAACTTCAGCAGCGCGTAGACCACGCCGGGGAGGGTGAAGTACGAAATGGCGACACCGCAGGCAAACGCGAAAATAGATGCGGTGAGGAAGCCGAAGAGATACCTCTTCTCCTTGGTGTGCAGTGCCGGCAGCAGGAATCGCAGCGCCTGGTAGAGCCAGACGGGAGAGGCGATCACCAAGCCGATGTACATACCGACCTTAAGCAGCTGGTCGAAAGGAGATGCGACGCTACCGTAGTTCAGGTTTGCGTTGCGGCCGGTTTCTGCGTTGATCTGCTGCAGGGGCACAGAGATCATTTCGATGAAAGGCTGGTAGAGGAAGACCGTACCGATGATGGCTGCGATGACGGTTGCGATAGCCGCTTTGATGAGGCGGTCGCGGAATTCGCGCAGGTGTTCCTTGAGTTCCATGCGTGCTTCAGGATTGATTTTGCGGTTGCGCACGTCCTGGTCGGGTGTTGCCACGTGGTGTCCTCTGGGTGTCGGTGCCGTGTGTGATTCGGCTGAGGGGGTCTGGTGGGGTGTTTATGGGGTGGTGCCGCAAAACCCGTGCCGGCCGGTGGGCTGGCACGGGTTTGGTGCGTCGGTGGCGGGACCGTTACTTGGTTTCGGTCTTGCCGTCCTTGCCGTTGTCTACGACCTCAGCGGTGACGACCTCTTCGCCGTCCTTCTCGCGGGGGTCCTTCTTGGAGTCGTTCTTCAGGCCCTCAACTTCGGTCTTGAAGATGCGCATGGACTGGCCGAGGCTGCGTGCCATGCCGGGCAGCTTGGGTGCGCCGAAGAGGAGGACGATGAGGAGGATAACGACGATGATGGTCGCGGGGTGGCTGAAAATCTGGCCCATGGTGGTGTGCCTTTCTGTTAGAGCAGGTCTCCGATGTTTTGAGGTTGGCCGAGTCGATCTCGTCGGGAGACCCGTCGCTTGATCCGCTCAGACCTGCGTGTCTGCTTACCTTGTTCGTAGTTATTGTATGCCTCGGTGATGGGTGTGAATACCCCGAGGGTGGTGTCTCGTGGGAGTTTTCGGCTTGCGTTCGCTTGCGCTGCGTCGAATTGTCCCTCGATTGACTCGACCCAGGTTACGGTTTCGTCAAGGAGTGTGAAACCGCGAGTGAGTGCTTTGTAGGTGAACCATGCCAAATAGAGGAGCGAGCAGATGATGAGCGCGCCCCATAGCAAAATCCAGAACCACCAAGACATGAGCACCATTATACAAGTTTTAGGTTAATGTTTTGGCCCCTTGGGCGGGTTTTTAGGGCGTTTTTGCTTGTGGGTGAAGTGCTATTTTTCTGCGGGCGCACCTGCAGGCACATCTACAGACGCACCCCTGCGGCTGCTCGCGTTGAGGATGCGCAACTGCTCAAGCAGCGCCGCACGCAGGTGCGCGGGACCGATGAGCTCCAGGGCGCCTCGGTGCGCGATGACGGTATCAAGGATGTTCTTATCGCCAGCGCCGTGGGCGTTGTTGTAGTAGTGGATGCGCACGTACTGGGTGCGTGAAGCCTTCTTCACGTGGTGGGTACTGCGGCGCATGTACGTAGCGGTGAGAGTATCGAGCGGTTCACCGCTGGGAATGTGCTCGGTCGGGTGAATGCGCAGCTCAGCAAAGGGGTTGGTCTGGGTGCTGTGCTGCTTAGCGTGCCAATGCGGCACGGTGTCACCGGTGACCGGGTGGGTGCGGCCCTCACCCGCCTCATGGATGTGGTTGATGCGGGTGAGGCGGAAGTTACGCCAGAAATTGGGTTCCTTCTCCCCTGCCTCACTGTCCGCGGTCTTGCTGTCCGCTGCCTCGCCGGTGGCCGCGTGAGCAAAAGCCTCGGGTACATACTCGGGCACTTCTTCACCGCGCGCGGCATAGTAGCGCTCCTCAGCGGTACGGCACCACGCATGCAGGTACATGTGATCGCGGTGCAACACCAGCGCGTACGGGTCGACCAGGCGGTCAGCGGCGCGCTCAGAGGTACCGTAACCAATGGTCACGGCGTTGCCGCTACTCAAGGCGGCGGTCGCCTCCTCAAGTAGAGGCTCCTCCGGTGCGAAGCACAGGTGCTGCGCATAGACAGGCGCGTTCGGGTACGCGGCAGCGAGCGCCTGGCGGATACTGCCCAGGCGCGCATCCGCCGGGTGCAGAATATCTGCGGCGGACAGGGTGAAAACGAGGATAGCGAGCTCGGTATCGGTGAGGCGGGCGTAGTTCAGTAGGGTGTGCGGGGTTGCGCCGCCAAAGTCCGGTAGCAGGTTAATGTAGCTGGGCTTGAGTGCGTCCGGATCCTTGGGGTCGGCGTCGAAGGGTACGGTGTCTACCTGCGCGAAAATCTCGGGAATGATGGTCTTGCCGAGGTCGCGGTTTTTGTCGGTGTCCACGCTGTAGAGAGCATTGAGCTGATTCAATGGCATGGGCTCTTCACCGTGGGCGCTCGCCCAGCGGTCGGCGCGGTGCAGACCCAAAATCAGGTCGACGAGGGCATCAAGGACATTATTGCGGTTACGCTGGTCGATTTTGCTCCACGTGCCCGGATCCTCGACCGCGCCGCTGTGCAGATCGGTGAGGGTGCGCAAGAGCTGCTGCTGGGCGGCGTAGCTATCACGCTGGCGGGTAGGCGCGTCCTCAGATTCCTCGGGTGGCTCGATAACGCAGCTGTAGCTCGTCGCCGCCACGGCGCTATCAATCGTGCCGTACGAGGGCACGGTGAAGGGCGCCGACAGCGTGGAATCAGCGTTAACTTCGACGACGACCAGGCTCTCCTCGTAACCCTCAATACCCTCAAGCCAATTCTTAGCGTTGAAAGTCGCGTTGATGGGGGTCGAATCGATACGCGAAAGCATCGTGAGCTTCTGAACGCGGCTGGCACGGAACGTGTACTCCTTACGCGCCGCGCTCTCGGTGTAGTAGCCGACAAAGTACCAGGTGCCGTAACGGTACCCAATACCGGCAACACTCACCTTCTCCTGGGTGCGGGTCGCGCCGGCGGCAGTCTGGTAGGTGAACGTGACCGTCTTACGCTCCGCATAGGCGGTAAACAGCTCGTTCAGGTGCGGGTTATCGCTAAAGTAAATGCGCTGAAGGGGCTCACGGTAGCTGTACAGGTTCTTCGCACGCTGACGCTTGCCGGTCTTCGGATCCAAGATTTTCGCGGCGGCGAGTGCCTCATCGGTGAGGTTCTCGCTGGTCAACGCAATCTTACGCAGGATGCGGTAGGCGTCATCCTGCAGCTCGGTGCCTTCCCAGCCGCGCAGGATGGTGTTGATGAGGCGGAACTCCTCAGCGGTGGGGTTCCATGCGGGCAGCTGTGCGGCGTCGCTGGGTTCGAGGCGGTAGCGCTCCCCCAGATCCGTGGTCACGTGGGTGATGCGCGCGCCGGCATCGCGCAGGGTCTGCTTGGCTCGTTCAAAGGCGCGTTCCTGAGACTCGTTGAGGGAGCCGTTCGCACGGGTCTTGACACCGAGCAGGGTCAGTAGCTCGGTGCGGCTGATGCCCTGGGTTCGGGTTGCGGTATCGCGCGCCTCGGCGGCAGTGGCGAGGCGGTGAAGAGTCATGTAAAGCTGAGCTGCGGTGGACATGATTCCATCATACCGTGTGTGTTCCGCGGCACTTACTCAGCATGTGGGTACGCAAAAGCCCGGTACACAAAAGCCCGGCGCCCCTCCCACAAACGGGAGAAAGCACCGGGCTGCGCGTCTCTGCGCGTCTTACGTGAGAAGCGCGAAAAACGCGAGAACCTTGCTAATCCTTAGCGGACGTCCAGCAGGTCCACCACGAAAATCAGGGACTCGCCGGGCTTAATGACCGAACCAGCGCCGCGGTCACCGTACGCCATGTCGGCGGGAATCTCCAGGCGACGACGGCCGCCGACCTTCATGCCGAGCAGACCCTCATCCCAACCGCGGATAACCTGGCCAACGCCCACCTGGAACGGCAGCGGCTCGCCACGGTTCCAGGACGCGTCAAACTCTTCACCGGTGGAGAATGCCACACCAACGTAGTGGGTGAGCACGCGGGAGCCGGGAACAACCTCAGCGCCTGCACCCTCGATCAGGTCGGTGATGACCAGCTCGGTGGGGGCGTCGCCCTCGGGGAAATCGATTTCGGGCTTTTCGCGGTCGAGGTTACGCTGACCGAAAGACATGGGTGTCTCCTTTGATTGGTTCGAAATACATCGAAATAGTGGGTGCGCCCGCCGCCTACGTCATATAAGCGGCGAGCGCGAAATAAAAATGTGGGCTACTGCGCGGTAGCCGAAGCGGTAGCCGCCGGGGTTGCGGTTGCCGAGGCGCTCGCCTCCGCAGCGGCCGCGCTAGAAGCCGCCTGAGCACGCTGCAGGGTCTGCGGGTTCTCCTCCGCGCCCAGAATATCAACAACGAACACCAGAGTGCCCGAAGGCTTGGAACCGCCGGTGTCGTTACCGTACGCCAAATCCGCCGGGATGACTAGCTCAACGCGGGAGCCGACCTTCTTGCCCTTCAGACCCTGAGTCCAGCCCTTGATAACGCCCTGCAGGGAGAGGCCCATCGGGGTGGAAGCGTCATAGTTGCCGTCGAAGACCTTACCGTCGGAGTACTGCACGCCAATGTAACGCACGTACACGGTATCGGTTTCCTTGACCTCGGCGCCCTCGCCCTCAATGAGGTTCTTCGAGACGAGCTCAGTGTATTCCTGCTTGGTGTCGGGCAGCTTAATATCAGCCTTGCCGGTGGACTCATCCAGAGTGAAGGACGGCAGCGACGGGTCAGCCTCAACAGCCTTACCGGTTGCGTACTTGGGCAGCTTCGTCTTCACGGTGTACACCTCAACGTTAGTTGCGGCACCGGGCGAAGCGGTCGTAGTGGTCACGCCCGCGGTGCTACGCTGCTGCAGAACGTTGGTGGTGTACGAGAAAGAACCGCCAACCTTAATCTTCTTCAGGGTTTCGTACACCTGCGGTGCAGCCTGCTTCAGCTGATCGTTAATCGGCAGCAGAATCGGCTCGCTGGAGTAAGTGGAACCGTTAAGCTTGCCGTCGGTGCCGTTGAACACGGCAGCCTCAACGAGCACGTAGTCACCATCGTTGATGGAGTCGCCGTTACCTTCCTCAATCACGTATGCGGAGGGGCTAGAAGCGGCGAAGGGAGTCGCGAAGGACGCCTCAGGCGCAGCGGTCGCGTTCTTCAAGGTGTACTGCACCTTGGACAAATCGCCATTGCTGGACTGTGCGCCACATGCGGACAGTGCGAGCGCGAGAGCTGCCGCGCTGGCACCGAAAATAGTGAGCTTAGAGCGTTTGGTCATAGTGTTATCCTCTGGGGTTTTCTGTGAGAGTGGGGCGTGTGAGTGCCCGTGTGCCACAGAACAGTTTACAGGTATAGGTTTAGCTGTTTTATGCTACGGCACGTAGCTGTGTTCAGGCTGTGTCGCGGCGCGGGGTGCGCCGAGAAACTTTGGGGTGCGAACTTTGGGCGGGAACACGCTGTGCCGTAACGGTGGTGATCTGATGTTTTAGCAGGGTCGTTTAGCAGGGCGGCGGGAATGCCGCCTCCTGATGCTGACGCGCCTTAGACGCCAGCAGGCTCAGCACGTCCTCCAGCTCCTCGCTGCCGGTAGCAAACGGGTCCTTACACACCAGCGTGTGCTGCGGGTATGCGTTGAGCTTCAAATGCACCCAATCCACGGTGAACTGCTCCCCCGCCGCAACCGCCGCATTAATGAAACGCGAACGCTGCAGAGCGCGAGTGTTCGGCGGCTGAGTCTTCGCCGCCTCCGCAGCACCCTCAGGCAGGATGCGCTTGACCGCACCGCGACGAACCAGCGCATGGAAGACGCTACGCTCCGGGTCGATGTCGTGGTACGCCAAATCCAGCTGACGGATGCGGGCGCTCGCATAATCGGCAGGCTGACCAGCCGCGCGGGCGCGGGCAATATACGCATCCAGAAGCTTCTTCTTAATCGCCCAGTCAATCTCCGTGTCAATGCTGCTGTAGTCGCCGGACTCGATAGCGTCCAGGGTGCGTTGCCACAGGTCCAGGGCGTATTCCACGTGGTGGTGGTGCGCGCCGTACTGCTGCACGTACTGGCGTGCCGCATCCAGGTAGTGACGCTGAACGCTCAACGCCGTGTAGTGCTTACCGTCCGTGGTTTCGAAGGTTGCAGTGCCGGTCAAATCGTGGCTGATAGCGCGCAGAGCCGCCGGAACAGACACAATATCCAGGCTCGTGACCGGGAAGCGGTCCTCCAGCATGCGCAGCACCAGGTCGGTGCTGGCAATCTTCAGCAGGGTCGTCGGCTCCGCCATGTTCGAATCACCATTAATGACGTGCATGCGGCGGAACTTCGAAGCGTCCGCGTGCGGCTCGTCGCGGGTGTTAATGAGCGGGCGAGCGCGCGAGGTTGAGGTGGATGCCGCCTCCCAAATATGGTCGGCACGCTGCGAGAACGAATACGAGGGCACACCCGTGCAGGACGCCGGGTCGGTCGAACCGGGCACCGGGCCACCGTTCGGGTGGGTCTTACCGGCACCAACCAGAATCTGGCGGGTCACCAGGAACGGCACGAGCTGCTTAATCAGGTCGTTGAACTGCAATTTGCGGCTGATCAGGTAGTTCTCGTGGCTGCCGTAGGAGTTGCCCGCCGAATCCACGTTGTTCTTGAACAGGTACAGTTCACCGTCGAGGGGGCGGCCCTCCGCGCCTGCGAGCAGGCGCTTGCGGGCGGTACGCGCCAGATCAGCGAAAAGCAGCTCACCGGCGCGTTCCTGCGCGAGTAGTTCATCAATGCTGCCGCATTCGGCGGAGGCGTACTCGGGGTGCGAACCCACGTCAAGGTAGAGCCTACCGCCGTTGGGCAGGAAGACGTTCGTTGAACGCCACTGATCCAGGACGGGCTTGAAAAGGGCGGCGGCGGACTCTTCGATGCTCAGCCGACCGAGCCCGTGCGGGACGTAGCTGAGCCCGAATTCGCTTTCAATGCCGAAAATACGGTGTTCCATGATGCTGACCCGGCGCGCAGGTGCGCCGGTTACTCGCCGCCCTTCTGGACGAAGCCGGTGACGAAGTCTTCAGCGTTCTCAGCGAGCAGGCCGTCAATTTCGTCGAGCAGGTCGTCGACCTCGCTCACGTCAGAGACAACGTGGGAGGCGGCGAGGGTCAGTTCCTGCTCCTGCTCGGCTGCGGTGGTTTCGGTCTGCTGTGCGCTGATGCGTTCGCGGCTCATGGTTCTCTCCTCAAGGGGTTTTCGGTTGTGGACAAATAAGTTTTTAGTGGGGTTGGGTGCGGGGTATAAGGGTTTTGGTACCCGGACCTTACTGCACCCCGCCTGTGGGTTATGTGGTTTTCACTCTTCCGAATGGGGGTATCCGCCCCGGGGAAGAATATGAGTTTATGTGGGTTTGCGGCTGTGAGGCGCTACTAGCGCAGGCGGTTCAGCAGCGCATCCGAATGGTTCACCTCATCCAGCAGCGGCTCCACCTCAGCGGCACCGTACCGGGTCGGCTCCATCATCGTAAAACGAGTCAGATCCTTCGAATACCTGCCACGGCACGACACCGTATCCCAGTTAATACCCAGAATCTCCTCCGGCCAACGCGCCATCAAAGTGCCGCGCAAAAACGCGCGCGTCTCACGCGGCGGCTCGGTCGTCGCACGCTCCACCTGCTCCGCAGAGAACAGCGTGCGCATACGGCCGCGCGCCACCAGACGGTGATACAGGCTCTTCGACGGGTCAATATCAGCGTACTGCAAATCCAGAGCCTTCAACTTAGGATTCGCATAATCTACGCCCTGAGCGACATAACCGCGCACCAGCGCATACTTCGCCACCCAGTCCAGACGATCCGCCAGCGAGAGCGGGTTGGTTTCCAGGGCGTCCAGAACCTCGCCCCACAGGTCGAGAATCTGCGCGGTCGCCGCATCCACACCCGCCGGGTTCGACTCCTCATGCGCACGGGACGCCTCGTAGTAGGCGCGCTGAATCTGCAGGGCACTCGCCGAACCGCTCGTGGACACCGGGTTCGGCAGGGTCGCCGACGAAGGAGCCAACGGCAACTGAACCGACAGCGACAAATCGTGGCTGACCGCGTGCATAGCCGCCACCGGATCGGACAGGCGCACACCCGGCAACACGGGGTGCTGCTCGCTATGCGACTCAATCAGGTTCATCACCAGCGCCGCCGTACCGAACTTCAACAGGTTCGAATAGTGCGACATGTTCGCGTCCGCCGGAATCACGTGCAGACGGCGGTACTTCGACTCATCCGCATGCGGCTCATCGCGCGTATTCACAATCGGGCGGCGAATCGTGGTCTCCAGACCAATCGTGCGCTCAAAGAAATCAGCACGCGAACTAATCTGAAAACCCGGAACCTCACCGTGCGTACCAATACCCACACGGCCCGCACCCGTAAAAATAGCGCGGGTCGCAAAGAACGGCAGGAGCGCATCCGCAACCTGCTCAAACGGAACGTCACGGCTAATCAGGTAGTTTTCGTGGGCGCCGTACGACTGGCCCTTCGAATCGGTGTTGTTCTTATACAGCTTCACCTGCGGCAAATCCTGCGCGTGATTGCCCAGCTCCACCAGCGACTCGTACGCCAGCGCGTCACCGGCAGCGTCATAGAGCACCGCGTCGGCGGGGCTCAGCACCTCGGGCGAAGAATACTCCGGATGCGCGTGGTCCACGTACAGGCGCGCACCGTTGGGCAGGATCGCGTTCATGGTCACGCGGTCCCAATCCAGACGCTCCGGGAAACCACCGCGGCCGTGTACGCCGGCGAGCGCATCCAGGGCGCTGCGCGGCTCGGCGGGCTCACCCGGTGCCTGAACGCCCGCCTCACGCATAATCTCCAGGGCGATGTCTTCGCTGGTCAGCTCGGTGCGGGTGTGCGTCATCTGGCTTGAGTGGGCGGTGGAGGCGTCCTGCACTTGACCGAAGGCATCACGCAGCGGCGACTCGGACTCACCCAGCCACTGACCCTCGGGGGTGGTGGTCGAGTAGTTCTCTGCCTGGCGTGCCTGCTCGGCGGTCAGCTCATCCGCCAGGGCGCGGCGCTGCAGCTCCTCGCGGAAGGCGGCGCCGCGGCGGAAGGCGAGCTTGGCGTAGGTGTTGACCACCAGTGCGGACAGCACGGTCGGGTTGGTGCCCGGCGCGGAGGGGGCGATGACGCCGTACTCGGTTTCGGCACCCATAATGCGGTGCACGCCGTAGCTGGGGGTGGAGTTCATGGGGTTCTCCTGAAAAAATCTATACCATCTAAAGGCTTTGGACCTGCGGTAATGCTGGGTTGATGCGGGATAAGCGCGGGGTGTGGGCTGAGCGCACAGCTTAGTGGGCGCGCGCCGTCCGACTCATGGTGCGGGCGCGCGGTTTAGCGCGGCGGCTCCACCGACACCAGGCGGCCACGCACACCGGCAACGGTGAGCGCATCCTCAATATCGGGCAGCGGCGGCAAGTCCACCTGATCTTCAAACTCGGCGCGCACCGCCTCCAGCAGGTGGCGGGTACCAATACCAACGCTCGAGGCGTCCGCACCGGCGGTCAGCGCCTGCAGCTGCTCCTTAATCGCGGCCTTCTTCGCGCGGTCCACAATATTGCGAATCACCGCACCCGAAGCGAAATCGCCACGGTACAGCGTGTGAGTGGACAGGTTCGCGCTCGCACCAGAACCAACGACCATGGAAGAATCCACGGTCGCCACAGCGTACGCCGTGGAGGGGGTGCGCGCGTACAGCTGACCTGCCGCCGCCGCAATCATCGCGGTCAGGGCGGCGCGGGTCGAACCGGCGGCTGCCACCTCCGCCGCGTCCAGGGGCAGGTCCTCGGTCAGGTACAGGCCGAAAATCTCTGCCGCACCGGCGGCGTCCGGGCGGTTAATGCGGATCTTCAGGTCGAGTCGACCCGGGCGCATCACCGCGGCATCAATGAGGTCTTCACGGTTGGTCGCACCAATAACAATGACGTTCTGCAGCGACTCCACACCGTCAATTTCGGCAAGCAGCTGCGGCACGATGGTCGTCTCAATATCGGAAGAACGACCCGAACCGCGCATACGGAACAGCGACTCCATCTCGTCGAAGAACACGACGACCGGGTGGCCCGCCTCCGCCTTCTCACGGGCGGCAACGAAAATATCGCGAATCTGACGCTCCGTCTCACCAACGAACTTATCGAGCAGCTCCGGGCCCTTAATGTTCAAGAAGTAGCCGCGAGTAGCCGAACCCGGGTTCAGCGCAGCCGCACGAGCCGCCAGGGAGTTCGCCACAGCCTTAGCAATCATGGTCTTACCGTTACCGGGAGGACCGTACAGCAGAATGCCCTTGGGCGGTGCCAGGTGGTAGCGCTCAAAAATCTCGGGGTGCAGGTACGGTAGCTCCACCGCGTCGCGAATCTGCTCAATCTGCGCGCCCAGGCCACCAATCTGCTCGTAGGTGACGTCCGGGATCTCTTCCAGAACCAGCTCCTGCGAACGGGAGGCGGGAACCTGCGAGGTCAGCATGCGGGTACGCGTGTCAAGGGTGACCGCATCCCCTGTGCGCAGCTGCTCAATGTCGAGGGAACCAGCCACACGCGCCACCTGCTGAGCACCCGAGGACGTATCAACCAGCACGCGCTGCTCATCCAGCACCTCACGCACGGTCACCACGTCACCGAAAGGTTCGGTGTCCAGGGCGAGCACCGCCTCCGTCTTATCGTTGAGCAGCACGGTCATGCCGGGGGTCAGCGTGGACAGGTCAATGAGCGGGGACACGGGAATACGCATCATGCGGCCGCTCACCTGAACATCAAGGTAGGTGTCAATCTCGGCGGGAGTCTTATCGTCGGCAACCTGCTCGTAGGTCATGGTCTGACCCTCATGCACCGCCAGCACAATCGCCGAATTCAGCGGCGGCATAACATTCTGCGACAGGGACGCGCGCAGACGCTCCACCTGGTAGCGCATGCTGGTGATTGCCTCAACGAGCTTGCGGTTCTTCTCCCCCGCACCACGAATCTGTCGGCTCATATTGTCGCGGGTTGCCTCCGCCGCGGAGAGTCGACGCAGCACGGCATCATACTCCTGCGCGCTGACGGGCTGACTGCCGGGCAGGGAGGTCGACCCAAAAGCAGCCGAGTAGTGCGGTGCCGCGCTGGCTGCACTGTGGGCGGTGCCGTACTGGGGGGTTCCTGCCTGATCTGCAGATTCGTGGGTGGACACGGTAGCTCCTTTAGCTGTTCGTCCTAATCGGCGGCTACTCGGTGCGGGTACTGGGTGGGTATCGGGCACAGCGAGTAGCCTGGTGGGTGCACTGCGGGGGCTCCAGGCAACGCCCGTGCCCCCGCAGGTCAAAGGTGGTTCAAATTATTCGGCGGACTCAGTCGGCTCAGCGGTCTGATCAGACTCCATACCGTTCTGTTCCAGCGCAATCTCGTTCGCGCGTGCGGCGTGAGCGGCAAGGTTCTTCGCATCGCGGGCTGCGCGGCGAATCTTCTTATCGGTCACCTCACGCTCACCCACGTTCATGGGGATCCACGCGTTCATATCCTCTTCAGAGAAGTCAGTCTTGGACGCGCGACGCTTCGGTGCCAGGCGCACCGCACCGTCGGCCAGGCGGCGGGCCACAATCAGGAACGCGGTGTGCGCAACCATGCGATGATCGGGGCGGACCGCCAGGCCCTCCACGTGCCAGCCACGCACAATGGTTTCGTCGCATTCGGGCTCGGTGAAGCGGCCGTCCAGGCGCATGCCCTCCACCAGGCGGGACATCTGGGTCACGGTCGCAACGTAGCAGATGAGTACGCCGCCGGGTGCGAGCGCCTCCGCCACAGCGTCCAGGCATTCCCAGGGGGCGAGCATGTCGAGTACGACGCGGTCGACGCTGCCGGGCTCTTCAACCTGCGGCAGGGTGTCCTGCAGGTCGCCGATGCTCAGCTTCCACGCCGGGTGGGGGCCGCCGAACATGGTCTCAATGTTGCCGCGGGCGACGTCTGCGAACTCTTCGCGACGTTCGAAGGAGTGCACGCAACCGTAGTCGCCGACTGCACGCAGCAGGGCGATGGACAGTGCGCCGGAGCCGACGCCTGCCTCGACGACGCGTGCGCCGGGGAAGATGTCTGCCTTGACGATGATCTGGGCGGCGTCCTTGGGGTAGACGACGGCTGCGCCACGCGGCATGGAGAGCACAAAGTCCTTGTAGAGGGGGCGCAGCGCCTGGTAGAGGATGCCGTGAGTGTTGGGGATGACGGTGCCTTCGGGTGCGCCGATGAGGTCGTCATGCTTGAGGAAGCCCTTGTGGGAGTGGTATTCGCCGCCTTCGGCGAGGGTGATGGTGGTGATGCGGCCGCGTTCGTCAGTGATTTGGACGCGCTCGCCGGGGCGGAAGGGGCCGCGGCGGTTGATTGCGCCGGTGGGTGTGTGGGTGCCGCTGCTCACGGGGTGATTCTCCTCGGGTTTGGGTCAGTCTGTGCTGTTCGCGCTTTGCGGCGAACTGCGGACGGAAAAAGTCCTTTTCTATTTTAGCGGAGTCTGCAAATCGGCTGTGGCGCGTTACCCCGCGGGCGTGATGATGCGGGGCACGGATGAAGCGATGACCACTGAGCAATGAGAGCTACTCATTTTTAGTTAGACTTGAGGAGAGTTCGCCAGAATCCTTGGCGGGCAGAAACACCTTAGTGCCCACGAATTATGGGGCAAAGGAAAGAGTATTGTGACTGATTTCAACTCACTGATTGCCGAGTTCGGCAGGCAGGTGCGGGAGAATCTGCGCGTTGGGGATGGTGAACCGGAGGCTCAGCTGACGAACCCGGTTGCTACCCTGCTGCAGGACTTTGGCGCTTTGCATTCGATGAAGGTTGTGACCGTCCGTGAAACCTCGCTGAAAACAGCGGGGGGGGGGTCTAATTTCTGAGGGTCTGGTGCGCCCTGATTACGCCATCATGGTCGATGGTGTTTTGACCGGTTATGTGGAGCTGAAAGCTCCGGGTAAGAACATTGACCCTGCTTCTTTCACTAAGAAGAGCCACGAGTATAAGCAGTGGCAGCGTCTGCGGAACCTTCCGAACCTTTTGTACACTAACGGCACCGAGTGGCGCCTGTATCGTTATGGCGAACCGGTGCTGACGAGCACCGGGTACGATGCGGTGCATATGCATGGTTCTTTTAGCGGCCATGGCACGCTGAGTGCACCGGATGCTCTCGCGACGTTCTTCCTCAGCTTTTTGCGGTGGTCCCCGTCCCCGATTACGAGTGCCGACCAGTTGGTGGAAACTCTCGCTCCCCTTGCAGCTTTGTTGCGTGAAGAGATGCTTTTGGGTCTTTCCGCGCAGGAGAAGACCTATAAGGTAGAGCAGGCGAAGGCTAAGAAAAAGGGTGAGGAAGATTTTGTGATTCCTCCCCCGCTGGTGGGTCTGCGTAAGGATTGGCGCGATACTCTCGCCCCGAGTACCAGCAATGAGGAGTTTGCCGATAGTTTTGCTCAGACGGTGGTGTTCTCGCTGGTAGTTGCCCTCTCAGAAGGGCATGAACTAAGCCTTGAGACGTTCTCGACCATGGCGGGTCGTTTGCGTTCTCAGCACGGCCTGCTGGGTAATGCGCTGGGTCTGCTGACCGAGCACCTGGATGAGAAGAGCTCCCTGTATAACGCTCTAGCCGTGATTGTGCGCGTCATGGGTGCCGCCTCCTGGGCTGATATTTCCAACGGTAAGTCAGATGTATACCTGCACCTCTACGAGCACTTCCTGAAGGTCTATAACCCCGAGCAACGTAAAAAGACCGGTAGCTACTACACCCCCGTTGAGGTGGTAGACCAGATGGTGCGCCTGGTAGATGATGCGCTGCGCACCTACCTGGGTAAGGAACACGGTCTGGCGAGTGAGGGTGTGTCCGTGATTGACCCGGCGATGGGTACCGGCACCTATCCCCTGTCGGTTATGCACAAGGCGGCGAGTACGGAGAGCCTCCCTCCCGCCGCACGTACTCGTGCTCTGAATCGTCTGGCAAAGAACCTGTACGGCTTTGAGCTGCAGTCAGGTCCTTTCTCCGTGGCTGAACTGCGCCTGAACCAGACCCTTAAGGAGCTGGGTGCTGAGGTTCCGGAGAACGGTCTGAATCTCTATGTGGCGGATACTCTGAGCGACCCCTACGCTAAGCAGAAGCCGGTGAATGGTAATACTCTGCGTCTGCTTTCTCAGTTGTCGAATAAGGCAACCAGGGTAAAGCGCGAAGTGCCTATTCAGGTGTGCATCGGTAATCCGCCGTATAAAGTTCAAGCAGAGAAAATGGGAGGTTGGGTTAACTCAGGGCCGCGTTCTAAAGACGATATCTCCTCTATCATGGATGACTTCCGATCATCTTCACTGGGTAAAAATAAGTATGTTTTGAACAACTTGTATGTCTACTTCTGGCGTTGGGCTTTTTGGAAGGTCTTTGAGGATTCTTTCCGTACTCTGGAGGGTCAGCCTGATAGCGCTCAGCGTGCGGGCGTGGTCTGCTATATCACCGCATCTGGGTATCTTCGGGGACCAGGATTTAAGACTATGCGTGAGTATATTCGCCGTTCATCCAGCCGCGGATGGATTATTAATGTGACTCCTGAGGGCAAGCGCCCGCCGGCGAAGAACGCTGTTTTTGCCATTGAAACTCCTGTATCTATTGCCCTGTTCCTGCGTGAAGAAAATACCGATGCGGAAACCCCCGCGGATATCCGCTACGTTGCCCTACACGGAACTTATGCGGAAAAAATGCAGGCCCTCGCTACTCTCGACTTGGATAGCGCAGAGTTTGAGCCGGTGCGTTCTGGTTGGGGCGATAAATTCGTTCCGGAGGCAGGCGGCGACTGGGATAGTTACCCTGAATTGCCTGATTTCTATGTCAGTTGCTTCCCTGGTATAAAGCCCAATAGAACATGGGTCTATGCACCTTCTGAAAGCGTGTTGCAGGAACGTTGGGCTGAGCTGATTGAGGGTAATGATCTGCAGGTACGTGCAGAACGTTTTGGAGAAACGGCTAGCATCGGAATCTCAAGAGGTAAAGTCCCTCTCTCAGGTGTAGATACTTTTCAGGGCAGCAGGGAAAGCCTGAACGACCAAATTACTCGTGAGGTAATTCCGGATGCACCGAATATTGTGCAGGTAGGATACCGTGCTTTTGATAGGCAATATATCCTAGCTGATTCGCGTTTGATTCACCGCGCTTCTCCGAATCTCTGGAAACACCGCATCCCCGAGCAGATATTTATTACAGAGCTTCATAATGAATACGTAGGCATGGGACCTGGTTTGTATTTCCACAACCTAATACCAGACATGCATGGATTCAAGGGCAGCGAAGGAGGCCGTGCTCACCCGGTACTGAACGTCAGCGGCGCCCCTAACCTCACCGAGTCTGCCGAGCAGATGCTGCGCGAGCGCTTCGGAGATAATGCCCCGGGCGACCTCGTCTACTATCTAGCGGCGCTCACCGGGCACCCCGGATACGTACGTACCTTTGACAAGCCGCTCCAGCAGGCAGGTATTCGCATACCCCTCACCGCTGACCCTGCGCTCTGGGAGCGCGCCGTTCAGCTCGGCAAGCAGGTCGTATGGTTGCACACCTACGGTGAACGCGGCGAGCCGCTACCGGGTATGAAGTACCTGCACCAGTTGCCTAAGGATGCAGATTACACCCTGCCGACCCCTACGGTAGACATGGGCAGGACAATACCAACCGAACAACCTAGTTTCTTGCCGGATTCAGTAACCGATGAGCTCACTGAGAAGCAGAATACTCCTGTGAGGGGTACCGTCTCCTTCGGTCAGGCACGCTGTGAGAATGTGGAGAAGCGCGTCTTCGACTACACCGTCGGTGGTAACCAGGTGCTGGGTCTGTGGGCTAAGTACCGCCTCAAGAAGCCGGAGACAAACTGGAGCTCCTCGCTCAACGACATTGTTCAGCGAGAATGGCCGGAAGCTTGGAGCGAAGAGTACGAGCGTCTGCTCTACACCCTCACGCACCTGGTGCACCTGGAACCCGCTCAGGAAAAGCTCCTTGACGAGGTTCTCGCCGGTGAACAGATTTTCCGCGAGGAATTTGTAGACACCGAAGACTAGCCGCTCAATAGCTGCCGGTATCAGGCGGTTAAACGCATAAGGGGTGGGTGACCCTGGACTATTCCAGGATCACCCACCCCTTTATGTATATACCTCTTTAGCAGGACTACACCCAGGTAGGCTGTGAGAATATTGCACACTAGCGCGCTTCCGCTGAATATGGCATAGATATTGAG
>ERZ1674177.67-NODE-68-length-25370-cov-20.590677_pt1 | contig 25370 bp, 21 predicted proteins | sample MGYA00581287_ERZ1674177 | MGnify/ENA primary metagenome ERZ1674177 (study PRJEB41354, sample SAMEA4873336) | human saliva metagenome | biome: human-associated habitat [ENVO:00009003]; feature: mouth environment [ENVO:08000002]; material: saliva material...
TATCAAAACGCAGCGCACGCATACGCTTCTTCACCATCTTCGCGCCCACCACCTCATGGTGCAGGAACGAGACAGAGCCGTCCTTCTCAAACTTACGAGTCTTCGGCTTACCAATATCGTGCATCAACGCCGCAAAACGCAGAATAAAATCAGGCGCCGGGCACGGGCCGTCCTCGCCCGTCTCCTTCTCCATCGCCTGCTCCATCACCTTCAACGAATGCGCATACACATCCTTATGGTGATGCGCCGGATCCATCTCCATACGCAACGCAGGAAGCTCCGGCAACACATAATCAGCCAGACCCGTATCCACCAGCAGGTTCAAACCAACCCGCGGATAATCCGCCTCAATCAGCTTCACCAGCTCATCACGCACACGCTCAGCCGAAATAATCTCAATACGGCCAGCCATCTCGCGCATCGCCTCGAAAACCTCCGGGGCAACCTCAAGATTAAAACGCGCAGCAAAACGAGCCGCACGCATCATACGCAGCGGATCCTCAGAAAAAGACTCCTGCGGCGAGCGCGGAGTACGCAAAACACCCGCACGCAAATCTTCAACGCCGCCAAACAGGTCAACAACCTCACCGCTGGGCAACGCCGCAGCCATCGCATTAATCGTGAAATCACGACGCACCAGGTCGGCACTCAAATCCGTACCGAACTCAACCGTCGGCTTACGCGAATCCGAAACATACACCTCAGCACGGTACGTGGTCACCTCATACACCACGCCATTCTTACGCGCACTAATCGTGCCGTACTCCTTGCCGATATCCCACGTATGCTCACCCCACCCACGCAGAATCTGCTCACTCTGCTCCGGGGTAGCATCCGTCGTCAAATCAAAATCAGTAAAATGGCCGCCATCATCCAGCAGATTGTCGCGGACAATACCGCCCACCAAGTACAGCTCAAAACCCGCCGCACGGTACAGTTCTCCCAGCTCGGCGGCATCCGGGTACTTCGACACAACATCAATAAACAGCGACATAATCCTTTAATCGTGCCAGAAAAACCACCCATGCGCCCACCCCACACCCACAACATCCCCACCAAAGAGACAGCTATCTCACCCAAAACCGAGACACACAAACCCTCACATATCGGTTAAGGTAGAACCATGAGCATTCCCGTACCCCGCGCACCCAAAACGCGCTTCACCGCGCCCGCGCGAGCGGTACCCGCCCCCGAAGAAGTCTCCGCAGGCGGACTCATCATCGACTTCGACCGACCCGAACAGCTACCCGTAGCCATCATCGCCCGCATCAACCGCAACGGACAACGCGAATGGTGCCTACCCAAAGGCCACATCGAACACGGCGAAACCACCGTCGAAGCCGCACAACGCGAAATCAGCGAAGAAACCGGAATCATCGGCTACCCCGTAGCCTCCCTCGGCACCATCGCCTACTGGTTCACCTCCAACGGCACGCGCATCCACAAAACCGTGCACCATTACCTCTTCGCAGCAACCGGCGGCGAACTCAGCATCGACAACGACCCCGACCACGAAGCAATCGACGTCGCATGGGTCCCCCTCGAAGAGCTCCCCACCCGCCTCTCATTCGCCAACGAGCAACACATCGCCCGCAGCGCGCGCGAATACATCACCACCCAGCTCTAAACACCCGTTAAATAGAGCCCCAAAACTAAAAGAAGCAATCACCCGCCGACACAGGAGAGACATACGTGGCACGTAACGACGCCCGCTCAAGCGCAATCATGGCAGCAGGCACCCTCGTCTCGCGCATCCTCGGATTCGTCAAGACCATCCTGCTCACCGTAGCCATCGGCTCACTCTCAACCGTCGGCGACGTCTTCGAAACCGCCAACACCCTACCCAACCTCATCTACGTCCTAGTAGCAGGCGGCGTCTTCAACGCAGTCCTCGTACCGCAGATCATCAAGGCAGCCAAAGCACAAGACGGCGGCGCACGATACATCTCCAAACTCGTCACCCTCACCGTCACCGCAATCGGCCTCATCACCATCATCACCGTCGCCTGCGCCTGGCCCATCATCAGCATCATGGGCTCAGGATGGAGCCCCGAACAACGGCAGCTCGGCTTCATCTTCGCCCTCTGGTGCCTACCCCAAATCTTCTTCTACGGCCTCTACACCGTCATCGGACAGGTCCTCAACGCCAAAGACGCATTCGGCGCCTACATGTGGTCGCCCGTACTCAACAACGTCATCACCATCCTGTCGCTATTCCTCTTCATCTTCCTCTTCGGCGCACAGACCCCCAACCCCCACCCCATCCACACCGTAGACAACTGGACCAACGCCCAGACCCTTGTACTGGCAGGCTCCTCCACCTTCGGCGTCATCATGCAGGCACTCGTCCTGTTCATCCCCCTACGCAAGCTCGGCCTGCGCCTCAAGCCCGACTTCGCATGGCGCGGCATCGGCCTGCGCGCAGCCTCGAAGCTCGCCGCCTGGACCCTCGCCTCCGGCATCATCTCCAACCTCGCATTCCTCTACATGACCAAGGTAGCCGCCGGCATCGTCGGCCAGCGCGAACACTACGCCGCCCTCGGCATCCAGATTCCGGGTCTGCAGGCACTCAACTACGCCTCCATGCTGTACATGCTCCCGCACGGCGTCATCGGCATCTCCATCGCCACCGTGCTCTTCAACCGCATGAGCGCCTCCGCCATCGCAGACGACAGCGACAGCGTCATCTACGCGCTCTCCCACGGCCTGCGCAACGCAGCCGTAGCCACCGTCTTCTGCATGGTCGGACTCATCGTGCTGGCCGGTCCCATCGCAGTGCTCTTCAGCGGCGGCGACCCCATCGCAGCAACCATCATCGCCAAGCTCATCGTCATCACCGCGCTCGGCACCCCAACCCTCACCATCAACTACCTCTACAGCCGCGTGCTCTACGCCCGCGAAGACGCACGCACCCCCTTCCGCATCCAGGTGTACTCCGCCATCATCATGGTCATCATGAGCTTCGCAGCATCCCTGCTCGACGCCCAGTACACCGTGTACATGCTCGCGTTCATCTACCCGGTGCACAACATCCTGATCCTGTTCATCAGCCACCACATGGTCCGCCGCCGCCTCGGCTACTACGGCCAGCGAGGCATCGTCAGCACCTACGCACGCACCACCCTCGCATCCCTCTTCGCCGGCGGCATCGCAGCCATTGCGCTCTGGCTGCTCGGCGGCTACCAGCTCGACGGATTCGCATGGGCATCCAAGATCACCGCCATCATCACCCTCGCCGTATGCGGCACCGTCATGGGCCTCGCATACCTCGCCGGCGTGCAGATCTTCCGCGTCAAGGAAGCCAACGCACTACTGGCACCCCTCACCTCCAAACTTGAGCGTTTTGCCCGCCGCTAAAGCAGCGCACAACGCACAAACCGGGTAGCTGCCGCCTGTGCCTTCTACACCCCACACCGGGGCCCACAGAGGACACAGGTAGCCACCCGGACGCCACAAACTATCACTCAGCCCCAGCATCCTTCAATGCCGGGTAGAATCTAATAGTCAGGGCCCGCCACACGGCAGGCACTATGAAACCACCTCGGGAGAACACGTTGTCGCAACAGATTCCGGTCGGATCGGTCCTCGGAGGCCGCTACGAAATCACCGCACACATCATCATTACGGCAGAATCCGACATGGTGCTTGAAGGCACCGACCAGATTCTCAACCGTAAGGTCTCGGTCGTCGTCGCATCGCCCAGCCGCAGCGCACTGCTGGAAGCAAACTCCCGCGCGCTCGCAACCAACGCACGCGGCAACATCCAGATCCTCGACCTGGGCATCACCCCCGAAGGTAGCCGCTACCTCGTCACCTCCCACACCCGCCCCGACACCCTGCTGGACACCCTGCTGGTCGAAAACCACGCACTCTCCAACGCAGAAGACGCGCTGGGCACCGAAATCTTCGGCGACTCCGAAAGCAGCAGCTCCCCCAACACCTACGAGAAGGTCTCTGCTTCCAGCACCAACCAGGAGAGCATCACCGCCGCCAAGAACTGGAACGCATCCGACGGCGCGGCCGTGACCGCATACTCCGAACCCACCAGCATCTACGAAGATGACGAAGAAGACGGCAGCCGCGGCACCTGGGCAGTCGCCCTGGCAGCAGTCCTGCTGCTCGTCATCGTCGCAGGCGGTATCCTCACCTCCCTGGGCGCAATCGGCTCCAACCAGGCAGCCGGCCCCCACACCCCTAAGACGTCCGCATCAGCTTCCGAATCAGCTGAGGCAAGCGCCAACGCATCGGCATCCCCGACCGCTAAGGCATCGAACGCACCGGCGAAGATCGCGTCCGTGGCTCGCTTCGCGCCCTCGAACCCCACGTTCATGAACGACATGGACACCCTCATCCCGAACCTGACCGACGGTAACGCCAACACCGCATGGATCAGCTACGGCTTCGGCACCGCCAACTACGCCGGCACCATCAAGGAATTCGGCCTGGCGCTGAAGCTGCAGACCCCCACCGTCGTCTCCAAGCTGACCCTTCAGCAGAACACCGGCACCGGCGGCTCCTTCACCGTCTACACCAACAGCTCTGCATCCCTGGACGGTGCGGTTGAGGTCGGCAAGGGCACCTTCGAAGGCAAGGATGCAGTCGTCACCCTGGACACCTCCAAGCAGAGCGCAGAAAAGGGTGCCTACGTGATCATCGTGGTCAACGAGCTGCCCCGCCTCTCCCTGCCGATTGGAACGTGGAATTACGGTCTGCGCATCAACGAAATCAAGGTGGACTAATCAACCCATAACGTGACGCCGACAGGGCGCTCACACCCCAGACACAAGGGCGGGGCTTCTGAACTCAACGGTTCGGAAGCCCCGCCCTTTTTGATGTCTATTTATGACTCTTTATGGCAGGGTAGCTACTCAAAGATTCACAGTGCGCGGAGTATCTGGATAAGGGTCCCCAAAAAATGGAATAATCGAGGATAAAGCCCCGTTATAGGGGCAGAACGAAAGACCTACAACGGAAAGATATATCTGATGACTGAGAATCTGGGAGGCCTCTTCGGAGGCGCCGCCCTAGGCAATCTGAACCTCGCCTCCGCACCCGCCACCGAAGCGGCACCGGCAGCCGAGGTCGAGGCTGACGCAACCGTCCACAACGTCATTATTGTGGGCTCCGGCCCCGCCGGCTACACCGCAGCAATCTACGCGGCACGCGCCGAGTTGAAGCCTGTCCTCTTCGCCAGCTCCCTGGCGCCCGGCGGCTCCCTCATGAACACCACCGAGGTCGAGAACTTCCCCGGATTCATTCAGGGCATCCAGGGCCCCGAGCTGATGGAGAACATCGGCCAGCAGGCTGAGCGTTTCGGCACTGACATCCGCTACCAGGACGTAGAGAAGGTTGAACTCACCGGCGACGTGAAGAAGGTCTACACCGCTGACGGCGCCGTTCACCTGGCAAAGACCGTCATCATGACCACCGGTTCTCAGGTCCGTAAGCTCAACATCGAGGGCGAAGACCGACTCTCCGGTTACGGCGTCTCCTGGTGCGCAACCTGCGATGGCTTCTTCTTCAAGGACAAGGAAATCGCAGTGGTCGGCGGTGGCGACTCCGCGCTGGAGGAGGCACTGTTCCTGACGACCTTCGCATCCAAGGTGTACCTGGTGCACCGCCGCGATTCTTTCCGCGCTTCGGAAATCATGCAGACCCGCGTGTTCAACAACCCGAAGATTGAGGTTGTCTGGGACTCGGCTGTCACCGCCGTTCACGGCGAGAGCAACCTCGAGTCGATCACCCTGACCAACACCAAGGACGGTTCTGAGCGCCAGCTGGCTGTTCAGGGTCTGTTCATCGCTATTGGCTCCGATCCTCGCGTGGAACTGGTACGTGACCAGCTGGAGATTACCGAGAACCACACCATCGCGGTTCAGGGTCGTTCCTCGAAGACTTCCGTTCCCGGCGTTTTCGCTGCCGGTGACGTGATTGACCCGACCTACCGCCAGGCAATTATTGCTGCCGGTTCCGGTGCTGTTGCCGCTCTGGACGCGCAGCACTACCTCGAAAACCTCTAAACTATTCGTATTACTCGCAGGGGAATCCACCCCGTGTCAGAAAGGAGCACTCCATGAGCAGTGCACAGCAGGCAACTGATGCCACTTTTGACGAACTGGTTCTGAAGAACGACAAGCCCGTTATCGTGGACTTCTGGGCTGAATGGTGCGGCCCCTGCCGCATGGTCGGCCCCGTGATTGACGAGATCGCTGGCGAGTACGCCGGTCAGGTCGACGTGGTCAAGGTAGATGTTGAGGCGAATGGCGATACCGCTATGAAGTACGGCATTACCTCTATTCCCGCCATCTACCTTTTCAAGGGTGGCGAGGTCGTCAAGAAGACCGTAGGCGCTAAGACGAAGCCTGCTCTGCTGGCTGAGTTCTCCGAGCACCTGGGCTAATCTTTCGAGAAGCTAAAGAAAAACTCTCGGTGATGTTTCACGTGAAACATCACCGAGAGTTTTTTATATATACAACTGATTTCAGTTGCTAAATATTGTTTTACGCGAAAATTTAGCCCGAGAAATCAGAGTCCAAAACGCGGATAATGCGGTTCAGATCCTCAACATTCGCAAATTCGATGGTCATCTTACCCTTGCGAGCACCCAGCGAAATCTTCACCGAAGTATCGAGCTTGTCAGCAAAAGCCTCCGCAATATAATCCAGGCGCTCACGGTGCTTCTGAGGCTGAGGAGCCTTGCGCTCCTTCACCTCCGCAGCGCCGGATGCATGGTTCACCAGCTCCTCAGTTGCGCGAACCGACAGTCCCTCATTCACAATCTTCTGTGCAAGAGTCTCAATCTGAGCCTGGTCCGTCAGAGCCAGCAGGGCGCGCGCGTGACCCGCGGAGAGAATACCCGCCGCAACGCGACGCTGCACCAGAGCCGGCAGCTTCAGCAGACGAATCGTATTCGAAATCTGGGGGCGAGAACGACCAATACGCTTAGCCAACTGCTCCTGAGTAGTGTCGAACTCCTCCATGAGCTGCTGGTATGCCGCCGCCTCTTCAATGGGGTTCAGCTGGCTGCGGTGCAGGTTCTCCAGCAGGGCGTCACGGAGCAGGTCGCCGTCTTCAGTCTCACGAACAATCGCCGGGATGGTGGTCAGTCCAGCCGCCTGGGTTGCACGCCAGCGGCGCTCACCCATGACCAGCTCATACTTTTCGGTGCCGTTTTCGCGCGAGGGACGCACGACGATCGGCTGCAGAACACCAATCTCACGCACCGAGTGGATGAGCTCTTCCATGTCCTGCTCATCAAAGTCGGTTCGGGGCTGCTTGCGGTTCGGGTGGATATCGCGAACGTTCAGCTCGGCAAACTGGGCACCGGGAACCGGAACCAGGCCGCTCTGTTCCTCAGAAGCGGACTGCGGGGTGGAGACATCTTCACCAAAGAAGAAGTCCACCGGGCGGCGAGTCAGGGTGGTGTTGCGCAGTGCCGCACCCATATCCACGCGAGGCTTCTTCTTCGATGTTTCACGTGAAACATCCTGCGAGGAGGCGGGAGATTCGACCTTCTCAGCTTCAGCTGACTTTTCCTGAGCGGGTGCAGCTTCAGCAGGCTTAGCCTCTACAGACTCAGCTTTAGTGCTCTTACGCTGCTTCTCCAGCTTAGCCTCGTGAGCCATTTCGAAGAGACCGTCAGTCATCGGCTCTTCAATCGGAGTAGACACATTCTTGAGTGCAGTCTTTACTGCAGCAGTCTTTTCGGATGCCTTCGCCTCAGCATTACCAGAATTCTTCGTACTCTGAGGGATCAGCGCCCCCAGGCCACGACCCAAGCCGCGTCGCTTTTCAGCCATCGTTACTCCTTAGGACTCCCGGACGAGCCCGCTCATTTTTTCTTCTTCATCTAGTGTAAACGAAATAAGCACCCGAAAGTAGGAGTGAAAACTGCACAGCACATAATCCAAATTATTCCCAATAATTAATTCTCTAAGGATGTTTTCTCGTGTTTCACCCAGAAAATACCGCACGCAATGAGCCCTTTTGAATCATCGATAGACAATCCAAAAAGGGCTCATTTCAAAAGATTTAGATTATGCGGATCGGCGCGAGAGTTCCTGCGCCGCTTCGCGGTAGGCGCGAGCACCAGTCGACGAAGAATCGTAGGTAATGACGGTCTGCTGATAGCTGGGGGCCTCAGAGATACGAACCGAGCGAGGAATCTTCACGCTCAGAGTCTCCTCCGGGAAGTGCTCGCGCACCTCCTCAGCCACCTGGAACGCCAGGTTGGTGCGGGCATCGTACATGGTCAGCAGGATCGTGCTGATGCGCAGCTTAGAGTTCAGGTGCTTCTGAATCATCTGAATATTCTTCAGCAGCTGGCTCAGACCTTCCAGAGCGTAGTACTCGCACTGGATCGGAATCAGAATCTCTTCTGCCGCAACGAAGGCATTGACAGTCAGCAGGCCGAGGCTCGGCGGGCAGTCGATGAAGACATAGTCTAGGCGCTCCATACCCTGCTTCTCGCGCCATTCGGTGTAATCCATTAGGGCATTCTTGAGGCGAGTCTCGCGTGCCACCAGGGAGACCAGTTCAATCTCCGCGCCCGCAAGGTCGATATTGGCGGGGGCACAGAACAGGCCGGGCATATCGGGGCATTCCTGAACAATTTCAGAAAGCGGCTTATCCTCAATCAGGACGTTGTAGACGCTGGGAACATCCACGCCGTGCTCAATGCCCAGTGCGGTCGAGGCGTTACCCTGCGGGTCGTTATCGATAACCAGGACGTTCAGTCCAGCCTCCGCGAGCGCGGCTGCGAGGTTCACGGCGGTACTGGTTTTACCCACGCCACCCTTCTGGTTCGACACGGTGAAGACACGCGTATGCACAGGCTTGGGGAGTAAATCTGCAACAGATTTCTGAGCTTGAGGAGTCATCGGGTGCCTTCCATATTCCGGGTGGTGTGTCTACGGTGATGCTTCGTCTGGTGCCTCGCGCGTGGCAATACTCTGCGGTATTTGTGCGCGAGGCGGGTCTACTCCCCTACTCCCCTGCCACTACTCATTCCCGACATGTTTCACGTGAAACATACTCCGCGAGGTGATGAAGTCTGCAATGTTTCACGTGAAACATTGGTGCTGCCCGAATGGCCCTGAAGGGCTCGGTACCCCTTACTGAACCATCAGGCTTTGATGTAGAAGAGTCTAAGGTTTCAATCCTTCCTTAAGGGTACCCGGCATCAGGTTAATACTCCACGCGAGAGGTCATTCTATGTACTCTACGGATGCAATTGCCACGCACACCCGGCAAGCCAGCGTACAAAAAATGGGCGGTACCGCGTAAGCTATGCATATTCACTAGCTCAGGCGGTACCGCCCATTCAGGACGAAACCTTTAGAGGCGAACTCGAACCACCGTCGTCGGCTCTTCCAGCAGATCGCCGCCGGCGGTGAGAATCTCGGTCTCACGCGCACCATAACGGTTCAGCTTCTTCTTCGCCTTAGTAATCTCCTCCGCGGCGCTACGACCCTTCAGAGCCAGCAGCTCACCGGTGCCGCGCAGAATCGGCAGAGTGATGTCCAGCAGACCCACCAGGGCGGACACAGCACGCGCAGTCACCACATCGGCCTCCACGGCGCCCACAGCCTGCTCAGCACGCGAACGAAGCACGGTCACGTTCTCCAGGCCCAGATCCTCGACAACCTCATTCAGCCAGATGACACGGCGTTCCAGAGGCTCAATCAGGGTCAGCTTCAAATCCGGGCGGGCAATCGCCAGGCACAGACCGGGCAGGCCGGCGCCAGAGCCAACATCGGCAACCGACGCGTTCGGCGCAATATACTCCTGCACCACGGCACAGTTCAGCACGTGGCGAGCCCACAGGCGCGGCACCTCACGCGGACCAATCAGGCCACGCTCAATACCGGTCGTTGCCAGATGCTGCACGTAGCGCTCCGCCAGGGGCAGACGCTCACCGAACACAGCCTCCGCTGCGGCGCGCTCACTCTCACTGAGAGTAACCATCGAAGTCTCCATACTAGGCTCCTACCTCGGGAAGAGAAATCACCACGTGACGGCGAGGACCCTCGCCCTCCGACTCGCTGTACAGGCCAGCGGCGGCCACCACATCGTGCACAACCTTACGCTCATACGGGCTCAGCGGCTTCAGGTGCTCATCACGACCGGTAGCACGCACCTTCTCAATCGCATCAGCGGCAATCTTCTCCAGCTGCTCACGACGCTCTGCACGGTAGCCGGCAACATCCAGAATCAGGCGGGAACGGGTACCATTACCAGCCAGGACGGAGAGGCGCACCAGCTCCTGCAGAGCCTCCAGCACCTCACCGTGGCGGCCAACCAGGTGGCGCAGTTCCTCATTGTCATCATCGTCATTGAAGACCGAAAGATAGATGCGGTTATTGCGCACCTCAATATCGATATCGCCGTCCATATCGACAATATCGAGAAGCTCCTCGAGGTAATCAGCGGCGATATCGCCTTCTTCCTCGATGTCCTCAAAATCGTCTTCTTCGCCCTCAATGGGCTCCTCTACCAGCTGCTCCTCAACGAGCTGCTCGTCCTCATATTCCATAGCTTCAGTCACAATAATCCTCGGGGTGTTCGGAGGGGTGTCCTAGGGGTAAAAAGTATCTCATACACGGCGCCGGGCCCGCGCCACACGTGGCGAGAACCCGGCCCGAATCACGGAAGAAAACTACTTCTTTCCGTTCTGCTTATTGCGTTGCTGCTTCTGGCGCTTCTTACCAACCGGCTGCTGACGCTGACCCGCAGCGGCACGCTCACGAGCCTCCTGCAGGTCCTTCTCGTGCTGCTCGCGGGTCTTACCCACCGGGGGCAGGCCCTTCGCCGCACGGCGGGCGTTCAGCTCACGCTCCGCCTGGGAACCGGGGGTCGGGTTGTTGCGGATAACCCACCACTGCTGACCCAGCGACCAGAGGTTCGAGACGGTCCAGTAGTACAGCACACCAAGGGGGAAGTTAATACCGGAAACAGCGAAGATGATCGGGAAGATGTACATAATCATCTGCTGCTGACGGAACATCGGAGAGTTCAGAGCAGCCTCCGACATGTTCTTCACGCTCAGCTGCTTCTGGATGTAGAACTGGGTCGCACTCATCAGAACAATCATGATGACCGCCTGAACAACGGTCGCGGTGGCGTCGCCAGCCCCCGGGTGCATCATGGTCGCGAAGAGCTGAGCACCGAAAATCTGGGAGTCGTTGAACTGATGCACTAGCTCAGCCGGCAGCATGAGCACGCCCTGGTTATTCTGCGCTGCGGTGGGCACGCTCATCAGCACCTGGTACAGACCGAAGAAGATCGGCATCTGCGCCAGAATCGGCAGGCAGGAGGCGAAGGGGTTCGTACCGTGCTTACGGTACATTTCCATCTGCTCCTGAGCCATAGCCTGGCGGGAGAGCTGGTCCTTCTTACCCTTGTACTTCTCCTGCAGCTTCGCCATATCGCCCTGCATCGCGGTCATACCGCGCATAGCCTTAATCTGCTTGACGAACAGCGGAATGGTCAGGGTACGCATCACCAGGGTCAGGAAGATAATGCACAGAACCCAGGTCAGGCCGGACGCCGGGTCCATGCCCAGCGAGGTGAAAAGAGTGTGGAACAGCCACAGGACCACGGAGACGATCCATTTAAACGGCCAAAGAATCAAATCAAAAATATTCACGCGGGAATACTCCTTAAGGACTCGGCTAAGTCATTGTGTGGGAGGCGCCGCCTACTCAGGGCGGGCGTCACCACCGGTGTGAGGGGTGTAAAGATGGGGGTGGTTGAGCAGAATAATTTTCGGTTCTGCTCCGGGAGCGAAAGTACGCTTCCCCTCCGGGACTGGGTCGATACCTCCGGTCGCCCAGGGAACACACCGCAGAATACGGCGCACCGTCAGGGAAAGCCCACCCATCGCACCGTGGGTGGTCAGCGCCTCCAGAGCGTAGGCTGAGCAGGTCGGGTAGTAGCGGCACACATCCCCGTAGAGGGGGGAGACGACCTTGCGGTAGGCCTTCATACACGCAATCAGCAGGTTCTGCGGTAGAACGTAGAGAGCCTGCAGGAAAGTTTCAGGCCTTACGAATTCGTTAGGTGCTAGTGCCAGTAGCTCGTCGGGGCCCAGAGTCTCGGCAGATGCGCTATAGGTGCCGCTGTGATGCGCGTGGAAGCGTTCTTCACAGCGGTCACGCTGGGAACGACTCACGGCTTCTCCTTACTCTGAGGCAGGTCGAACTTAGCGAACGCAGCCTCGAGTGCCGATTCGTAGTCGCGACGCAGCTGATCCCAGCTGGCGCTCGCGGAGGCGGGAAGCGCTCGCACAGCAATGGCGTAGCCTTCCGGATGCGCGGCGCAGGTGAGCGCGGCAAGTTCACGCAACCGGCGCTTGACCAGGTTGCGTGTGACTGCGTTGCCCACCGCCTTCGACACAATGAAACCTACCTGGGTTGTTTTTCCAGGATTTTTCGCCGTAGATACAACGATGTTCCGACGTCCTGTACGGATGCCGGAACGGAAGGCGTGGGAGAATTCTGTGCTGGTGCGCATACGGTGCCGTTGAGGCAGCACGTGTTCCCCTTTACGTAGTGTGGGAGATTCGGCTCATGTGGTGAGCTGACCTCCGCGTGTATTTCACGCTTAATGATAGTTCGCCCGCCGATGCGTGTGCATCGGCGGGCGAACTATATGCCGTGATTAGGCCGAGAGCTTTGCGCGGCCCTTACCGCGGCGGCTCGACAGAATCGCGCGGCCTGCACGGGTACGCATACGCAGACGGAAGCCGTGCTTCTTAGCGCGACGGCGGTTGTTCGGCTGGAAAGTACGCTTGCTCATACTTTGTCTCCTTGATTTTTGCGGTTCGTGCCCTCACGGGTATCGGAACCGTACGCTTCTTGGTGCACGGAGGTACCGCGACTATTCGCAGTAGGCGGTGCACACACAACAGCACAACTTTAGAAGAGTGGAGGGCGTAAATCAAGTTCTTAACGCTTTTTTCCGCGTGATTCCGGGCTCGTTTGTGGTGCGGAGGCGGTGATCGCGGCGGGTGCGCAGGATGTGGAGATACTACGCGCCCTCAGAGCGTAAACCTGGGGATATTTGCGGCGGTACGGTATCCACCACGGTGCATATCCCACCCATACCTCCTACTATCAGCGAGTTATCCACACCCTTGAGCTTTTGGAGTTTTCCGCTAAATATCAGGGAAGAAGACCTGTTATACACTTAAATCCACCGCTTATCCACTTCTGTAATTACAAGTTTTCCACCGTGTGGAAAACTCTTGTGGATAACTTTCTCCCCCTGTGTATTAAGCGGGTAGAATCTTAATGACCTCGCGGTGGTTTCCGGCATGATTTCTTTACTGCACCACCGCTTCACATCGAGTGAAAGTAAAGAATTCCATGACCGACTCCCTTCAGGCGCGCTGGGCGCATCTGCTCTCCATTCTTGCCGCCGATCCGGCGGTGACGGCACGTCAGCGCGGTTTCGTGAATCTTGCGCAGCCTCAGGGATTGATGGGTTCTTCTCGCCTCATCATTGAGGTGCCGAATAAGCTCACCCGTGCGGTCTTTGAGGAGCAGATTAGCGCTTCGTTCCGTGCAGCTCTGCACGAGGCATTTGGCCCGTCGACCACCGCGCTTTTCGATGTGAATGAGTCGATGATTCCGGTTGAACCTGCAAGTCAGGACGTTTTCCATGGTGAGCGTGAGGTGCCTGTTGAGCACCAGCCCACCCCTTCGGTAGCGACGGCTTCTGTGCATCCTGAGGCGCCCGCCGGTTCGCGCGCTTTTGAGTACTACACTGAGCCGCATCCGGGCCCTGACCACTATGAGGTGCCCGCTGATGAGCAGGTCACCCGCCCCTCCCTGCAGGCTTTGGAAGCGGAGCGTGCCGGATTCCCCTCCGCACAGCAGCCGGCGGCTCCTGTTGCGGGTGCGCCGGCGCCTCGCGAATACCCGGCACCTACTTTCGTTCCGGACGCCCCGGCGGTACCGGAGGCCCAGCAGGTGCATCCGCATGAAGACCCGGAAAACGCGCCGACTTGGGATAGCTCTGCCCGACTGAACCCGAACTACACCTTCGACACCTTCGTGATTGGTCAGTCCAACCGCTTTGCGCACGCGAGCGCTTTCGCTGTGGCGGAGCAGCCCGGCATTGTCTACAACCCGCTGTTCATCTACGGCGGTTCGGGCTTGGGCAAGACCCACCTGCTGCACGCAATCGGCCACTACACCAAGTATCTGTACCCGAATTTGCGGGTGCGCTACGTGAATTCTGAGGAGTTCACGAACGATTTCATCAACTCGATTCGCGATGATGAGGGTTCGTCGTTCAAGCAGATTTACCGCAATGTTGACGTTCTTCTGATTGACGATATCCAGTTTTTGGCGGGTAAAGAGGCGACGATGGAGGAGTTCTTCCATACGTTTAACGCCCTGTACAACCACCAGAAGCAGATCGTGATTACCTCCGATTTGCCGCCGAAGCAGCTGACCGGTTTCGCTGAGCGTATGCGTTCGCGTTTCGGTTCGGGCCTGAACGTGGATGTGCAGCCTCCGGAGCTGGAGACTCGTATCGCGATTCTGCGGAAGAAGGCTCAGAACGAGATTTTGCCGGTGCGTGATGACGTCATGGAGTACATTGCTTCCCATGTCACGGCCAATATTCGCGAGTTGGAGGGCGCTCTGATTCGTGCGAGCGCTGCCGCCTCGATGAAGAAGCCGCCGGAGCCTATTACCCTGGCTGAGGCTGAGACCTATCTGAAGGATTTGCTCTCTGATACCGGTGGTGCGGAGATTACGTCGGCGCTGGTTTTGGCGACGGTGGCGAAGTATTTTGATGTGTCCATTGAGGATATGCAGTCGAAGTCTCGCACCCGTACGCTCACGAATGCGCGTCAGGTGGCGATGTATCTTCTGCGTGAGCTGACCGAGATGTCCCTGCCGCGTATTGGTAACGATTTGGGCGGCCGCGACCATACGACGGTGATGCACGCGGTGCGTAAGGTGAGTGCGCAGATGGCGGAGCGTCAGACGATTTTCAATCAGGTGACTGAGCTGACGAATTTGATCCGCCAGGAGCAGCGCGCCGCCGGCTAGATGCGCTTTTATTCCTGTCCCGTAGCTTATTTTATGCCTCGACTAGGTGTTTTATAGGCTTTGGGGCAGGGGGTTCACGCTGGATTCAAAGACTTTAGCGACTCTCAACGCTGGATTTTCGGGGTGTGGATAAGCTGTGCTTTAACTCATGCGTTCATGTGGACGTTAAGTGCATGAATATTCAAAAGGTGTGGAATTGAGGAAATGTATAAATATCCATGCACAATGCATCCTCAGCACTGAGTGGATTCTTCCACTTAATGTCCACAGGCTACTTCCGCGTCATTGCAGGCAAGGAAGGGGTTTTCCACCGTTTCCACAAGCGTTAACAATACTACTGTACTTAAAGAAAAAATCCTCCCCATAACAAGTAGTTCTGCTCGACCAACCGGGCTGTTTCAGGTTTTTCTGTGCACCCTTACTGAAAACGTAGATTTTCGCGGATTTGGATCGATAGCTGCACTCTATCTTTTGGGTTGGATTTGAAGGTTGGGTTTGAAGAAGAAACCAACACCGAACCATCACCTAATTCGAACCTGTTTTCGACTGGATTTGATGCACCTTCCGCCTATCTTTGTAATTACAAAAATACAGCAGTCCTACATGCCTCATCTCACCCGATTTTTCGCTGCAGGAGCGACCTCTGTGTCTCTGTGTAATTACAAAATCCGGTAGGATGGATAGACGCGCGCGCGGGAAGATGTACTGCGCACCAGAGCACGCGATATTTCCGGCTCTTTCGCCCATAAGCTTTACGTGCGCCCCAAAATGACTCTCCAATTCCGTGAAAGGCGCCTTCTCGATGAAATTCACCGTTGAACGCGATGTCCTTGCCGAAGCAGTCGGCTGGACGGCACGCTCACTTCCGCTGCGTCCCACCTCCCCCGTACTCAACGGTCTGCTGATTACCGCCTCCGCAGGTGAGGTCAGCATCGCAAGCTTCGATCACGAGACCAGCGCCCGCCAGGTCATTGCAGCCGATGTTGAAGCAGAAGGCGTGTGCCTGGTTCCAGGCAAGATCCTGGCAGAGATTTGCCGCTCCCTGCCGAACGCACCTGTCGAGTTCACCGCAGATGAGTCCGTGATCCGTATTCACTGCCGTTCCGCTAATTTCCAGCTGGCTGGTATGCCGGTCGTGGACTACCCCGAGCTTCCCGAGCTTCCCGAAATTTCCGGTACCGTGGACGGCGCCGAATTCGCTGAAGCCGTCAAGCAGGTTCAGATTGCGGTATCCAAGGATGAGACCCTGCCGCTGCTGACCGGTATCCGCGTAGAAATCAATGGCGACACCATGACCCTGCTCGCCACCGACCGCTACCGCCTGGCAATGCGCGAAATCAAGTGGAACCCGACCAACCCTGACGTTCAGGCGGCTGTGCTACTGAAGGCTAAGACCGTCTCTGAGGTTGGTAGCACCCTCTCCGGTTCCGGCGATCTGTCTATCGCCCTGCCCGCAGCGGGCGAGCTGATCGGCTTCGCAGCGGGTACCCGCCGCACCACCAGCGTTCTGATGGATGGCGACTACCCCAACATCCGTGCGCTGTTCCCCGAGCAGACCCCGATTCACGCGGTGGTTCGCACCTCCGACCTGGCTGAGGCTGCTCGCCGTATCTCCCTCGTGGCGGAGCGCAACACTCCCCTGCGTCTGAAGTTCACTCAGGGTTCGGTTGCTATTGATGCCGGCCGCGGTGATGAAGCTCAGGCTTCCGAGACTCTGCAGGCGCACCTGTCCGGCGATGACATCACCGTTGCGTACAACCCCGCCTACCTCTTGGATGGTTTGAAGGTTTTCGGTACTGAGTTCGTTCGTTTCTCCTTCACCGATGCGCCGAAGCCCGCCGTGATTTCCGGTCAGAACGAGCCTCTAGCTGAGGATGACCGCAACTACCGTTACCTGCTGATGCCGGTCCGCCTACCGTCGAACTAGTTTCAGCCTTTGCCGCCCCGTACGTCTTTCGGTGCCCTGTGTGCCGCGAGTATGTGCGGGGTTGCGCTGTTTTTCTGTGCTCGTCCGCGCGGAAAAACCTAGTATTGTGACCTCTCGCGGTGCCCTCCAGCCGGGTGCTGTGAAGCCCCCTAACTAAGAACCCCTAGCTAAGAACCCCTAGCTAAGAACCCGCGTATGAACCCCCGTGAAAGGAGCTTCCGGTGTATATCGACCATATTTCGTTGTTGGATTACCGCACCTACGCTCTGCTGAGCCTGCCTCTTTCGGCGGGAGTTACGGTGTTTCTTGGCTCGAATGGTGTGGGTAAAACCAATATTGTTGAGGCGATCGACTATGCGGCGTCGCTGTCTTCGCACCGTGTGAGCCATGACGGGCCGCTGGTGCGGGCGGGGGCTTCGCGCGCCTATATCCGTACCCGTACGGTGCGCGGTTCGCAGCAGACGGTGACCGAGTTTGAGATTGCTCCGGGGCAGAGTAACCGGGTGCGCATTAATCGTGCCGCGCCGGTGCGTGCCAAGGAAGCGCTGGGTATTGCTCGCACGGTGCTGTTTTCCCCGGAGGATCTGCAACTAGTGAAGGGGGATCCCGCCGGTCGTCGTCGTTTTGTGGATGATTTGGCCAGCTCTTTGCGTCCGGTGGTTTCCGGGTACCGTAGCGAGTATGAGCGGATTTTGCGGCAGCGTAATTCGTTACTGAAATCCATGCAGCGTAAGGCGCGGGACGAGAACGCCTTGAGTACGCTCTCGGTGTGGGATGAGCAGCTGTCGACTCTGGGTGCTCAGCTGCTTTCTGCGCGTTTTCGTCTGCTGCAGCGTTTTTTGCCGCAGCTTCGCCGCGCCTACGCGGGGCTGACGGACGGCTCTAAAGAGGTCGGTTTCAACTATGAGTCGACTGTTTTTTCGAGCATGGGCGAGCGCTCGATCGAGCATGCGGCGCTGATGCGCATTGAGGACCTCAAGGAGGCTTTGATGCGTGGTTTTGCGGAGCGGCGACGCGATGAGATTGAGCGTGGCGTGACCCTGGTGGGTCCGCATCGTGAGGATATTACCCTGCTGCTCGGTGGCATGCCGGTGAAGCATTTTGCCTCGCACGGCGAGAGCTGGTCTTTTGCTTTGGCGCTGAAGTTGGCCTCCTGGTTTGTGCATGTTGAGGATGACTCCTCGGTGGGGTCTTCGCCGATTCTGATTCTTGATGATGTGTTTGCGGAGCTTGATTCTGCGCGCCGCCACCGCCTGGGTGCGATGGTTGCGGACGCGGAGCAGGTACTGATTACCTGCGCGGTGCTCAGCGATATTCCGGAGGAGCTGGGCGACTACCGCCTGGTGTCGGTGACGGCGGGGCGCGCCGAGTATGTGCAGCCTGCCGCTGGTCCTGTCACTGACTCTGCGGGGCAGCCGAATTCGACCGTTTCTGCGCTCGCGGAGGGTGACGGCGATGAGTAACCCCATTCACCCTCAAAACCATGTTTCACGTGAAACATTCGATGAATTCGCGGAACCGCAGTTTGCGGAGCCCCAAAACCCGCGCGAGGTTGACGGCGTGGGTGAGTTCTACCGTGATGAGGTGGACGCCCCCTCCGCCCTACTGACCCGTATGCGAGTGGCGGCTCAAGAACGCGGCGAGGCACCTCTGAACGCCTTCTCTGCGAATAAAATCATGCGCGATTTTGGTGCGGTCATGTCCGGTGTCGCCTCGAAAAAGAAATCACGGCGAGCGCAGGGGTGGGACCCCCGCGTCATGGGTGGGTATAGCGGCCCCGGAGAGAGCTCTCGTGACCCCAAACCCCTTGGCGGCATTGTTAGTGCTCTGATTCGTTCTCGCGGCTGGAAAGAGCCCGTGGCAGTCTCTAGCGTGCTGGCTCGCTGGGCCGAGCTAGTGGGTCCTGAAATTGCGGCACACACCCGCCCGATCAGCTTCGAAAACTCCATTGTTGAAGTCCAGTGCGACTCTACCGCCTGGACGACTCAGTTGCGCCTGATGCACGGGCACCTCATCGAGCTTTTCCGCCGCGAACTGGGTGAGGGTGTCGTAGCTCAGGTTCGCGTACTGGGCCCGAATAACGGACGCTGGAACCAGCGAGGCTATCGGCGTGCCACCGGTATGCGCGGCGTGCGCGACACCTACGGGTAGCCTTCTGGGTGCCCCCGACCCTCGAGCACCTTCTGGTTGAACGGTGTTAGGTCAAAATAAGCCTTTTTCTGCACGCTATGAAAGCTATAGAAGCGCCGGCAACCCTCACGAGGCTGTGAACTGTACCCCCTACCTTAAGAGGGGGTTGAACCACTCTAAACCGCCTTTGCGGGCTTTTGAGCGGGTAATAGCCTGCAAAAAGCTCAATAAATGACGCCCGTAGATGGTTTTAAGCTCTCTTGCTCGGTAAAATAAAAGAGACAATGCGTAAAGTGTGCCCACCTATGGGCACCACCGGCAACGCGGGTTGTACGGGCACTTTCTTGTGCTCTCTGTGAGGCGTTCTAGGCTCCCCTCTGAGCGGCCCGCCATTTTTCTTCGCCGGTTGCATCATCTACTCAAGGAGTTCTGCCTCGTGGCATCTGAACAGAATGCATCTGAACAGCAGCATGAATACGGTGCATCCGATATTACCGTGCTGGAAGGTCTGGAAGCGGTTCGCAAGCGCCCCGGCATGTACATTGGCTCGACCACTGAGCGCGGTCTGCACCACCTGGTCTACGAGGTTGTAGATAACTCGGTTGACGAGGCGCTCGCCGGTTACGCCTCCAAAATTGACGTGACCATCCAGGCTGATGGTGCTGTTCGCGTAGAGGATGACGGCCGCGGTATTCCCGTGGATGAGCACCCCACCGAGCACAAGTCCACCGTTGAGGTCGTTATGACCGTGCTGCACGCTGGCGGTAAGTTTGGCGGCGGCGGCTACTCTGTTTCTGGTGGTCTGCACGGTGTGGGTATCTCCGTGGTGAACGCGCTGTCCACCCGCGTGATTACCGAGGTGCACCGCCAGGGCTACGCATGGCACATTTCTTTCTCCAACGGTGGCGTGCCGGATGGTCCCCTGCGCAAGGGTGAGCCGTCCGATAAGACCGGCACTATCCAGACTTTCTACCCGGACCCCGAGATTTTCGAGACCGTCGAGTTCGACTTTGAGACTCTGCGCGCCCGTTTCCAGCAGATGGCGTTCCTGAACAAGGGCCTGACCATCACCCTGACCGATGAGCGCGAGAAGTTCGTCGGTGACGAGGTTGCTGAAGAGAGCGAGAAGAAGGAAAACATCCTCAACCGCGTGCACGCGAACGCTGAGGGTTTCACGACTGTCACTTACCGTTACGACAACGGCCTGTTCGACTACGTACACTTCCTCAATGCAGGCGCGAAGACCATTGTGAACGAGGAGATTGTCTCCTTCGAAGCCGAAGACACTGAGCGCAACATGAGCCTGGAAGTGGCGATGCAGTGGACCGGCGCCTACAAGGAGTCCGTCTACTCCTACGCGAACACGATTAACACCCACGAGGGCGGTACTCACGAAGAGGGTTTCCGTGCCGCTCTGACCTCGCTGGTGAACCGTTACGCGCGTGAGAACAAGCTGTTGCGCGATAAGGACGATAACCTCACCGGCGAAGACGTGCGTGAGGGCCTGACCGCGGTGATTTCGATTAAGATTTCCGAGCCGCAGTTCGAGGGTCAGACCAAGACCAAGCTGGGTAACTCGGAGGCTAAGTCCTTCACCCAGCGTGAGGTGAACGATCACCTCAGCGACTGGTTCGGCCGTAACCCCGCGGTGGCAAAGGACATTGTTCGCCGTGCAATCACCGCCGCTCAGGCGCGTATTGCAGCCCGTAAGGCTCGCGAGACCACCCGCCGCAAGGGCCTGCTGGAGACCAGCTCCATGCCCGGTAAGCTCAAGGACTGCTCCTCGAAGGATCCGTCGATCTCTGAGATTTACCTGGTGGAGGGTGACTCTGCGGGTGGTTCGGCAGTGCAGGGTCGTGACCCGAATACTCAGGCTATTCTGCCGCTGCGCGGTAAGATCCTGAACGTTGAGCGTGCTCGCCTGGACCGTGCCCTGTCCAATGCTGAAATTCAGGCGATGATTACCGCTTTCGGTACCGGCATTGGCGACGACTTCGATATTGAGAAGGCACGCTACCACAAGATTGTTCTGATGGCGGATGCGGACGTCGACGGCCAGCACATTACGACCCTGCTGTTGACTCTGCTCTTCCGCTTTATGCGTCCGCTGATTGAGGCTGGTTACGTGTACCTGGCTCAGCCGCCGCTGTACCGCATCAAGTGGTCGAACGCTCCGCACGATTACGTGTACTCGGATGCTGAGCGTGATGAGGCTCTGGCTCGTGGCGCGGCGAAGAACCTGCGCCTGCCCAAGGATAACGGCATTCAGCGTTACAAGGGTCTGGGCGAGATGGACTACACCGAGCTGTGGGATACCACCATGGACCCGGCACGCCGTACCCTGCTTCAGGTGAAGATGGAGGATGCGGCTGCTGCTGACCAGATCTTCTCTGTTCTGATGGGTGAGGACGTTGAGGCTCGTCGTGAGTTTATCCAGCAGAACGCAAAAGACATTCGATTCCTCGATATCTAGCCCGAAACGGCATATGCCTCATAGGCAATATGCAGACTGGGGCATATGTTGATCGAGATATAAAGTAATGAGAAAGTTATGAGCGAAGAACACCAGAATGAGACTACCAAAGCTGAGGTTGTCAGCAATGGTGGCGCGGAAAGCGTAGACCACCACGGTCACATTGAACAGGTGGACCTGCAGACTGAGATGCAGCGTTCCTACCTGGACTACGCAATGGCGGTTATTATTGGCCGCGCCCTGCCGGATGTGCGTGACGGCCTCAAGCCCGTGCACCGCCGCGTGATCTACGCGATGTACGACGGTGGCTACCGCCCGGACCGCGCCTTCAACAAGTGCGCCCGCGTGGTCGGCGACGTGATGGGTCAGTTCCACCCCCACGGTGATAGCGCTATCTACGACACTCTGGTGCGTCTGATTCAGAGCTGGATTATGCGTTACCCGCTGGCGCTGGGTCAGGGTAACTTCGGTTCTCCCGGTAACGACGGTGCCGCAGCACCTCGATACACCGAGACCAAGATGGCACCCATCGCCTTGGAGATGGTGCGCGACATCAACGAGGACACCGTTGATTTCCAGCCGAACTACGACGGCAAGTCCCTGGAGCCGACCGTTCTGCCCGCGCGCATCCCGAATCTGCTGGTTAACGGTTCTTCGGGTATTGCTGTGGGTATGGCGACCAATATTCCGCCGCACAACCTGCGTGAGGTTGCCGAGGGTGTGGAGTGGTTCCTGAAGAACCCGCACGCCACCAATGAGGAGCTGCTGAATGCTCTGATGGCGCGCATTAAGGGCCCGGACTTCCCGACCGGTGCACAGATTCTGGGCACCAAGGGCATTGAGGATGCGTACCGTACTGGCCGTGGCTCTATCACCATGCGCGCGGTGGTCAATGTGGAGGAAATCCACGGTCGTACCTGCCTGGTGGTTACCGAGCTGCCGTACCAGGCGAACCCGGATAACCTGGCGATTAAGATTGCTGAGCTCATCAAGGACGGTAAGGTCACCGGCATCGCCGATTTGCGCGATGAGACCTCGGGTCGTACCGGTCAGCGTCTGGTGATTGTGCTCAAGCGCGATGCTTCCCCGAAGGTTGTGCTGAACAACCTGTACAAGCACACCCAGCTGCAGGAGAACTTCTCCGCAAACATGCTCGCCATTGTTGATGGCGTGCCGCGCACCCTGTCCCTGGACGCGTTTGTGCGTCACTGGGTGGATCACCAGATGGACGTTATTGTTCGTCGTACCCGTTACCGTCTGCGTCAGGCGGAGGAAGAGGCGCACATCCTGCGCGGCCTGCTGAAGGCTCTGGATGCTCTGGATGAGGTTATTGCCCTGATTCGCCGCTCCCCCACCGCTGATGAGGCGCGTAGCGGCCTGATGGAGTTCCTGCAGATTGATGAGGCTCAGGCTCAGGCAATTCTGAACATGCAGCTGCGTCGTCTTGCCGCTCTGGAGCGTCAGAAGATTCAGGATCGCCACGATGAGCTGATGCGCATGATTGCTGAGTACAACGCGATTATTGCTTCGGAGACTCGCCAGCGTGAGATTATCTCTGAGGAGCTGGGTGAGATTGTGAACCGCTACGGCGATGAGCGTCGCACCCAGATTATGTACGGCTACAACGGCGACATGTCGATGGAAGACCTCATCCCCGAGGAGGAGGTCGTGGTGACGATTACTCGCGGCGGCTACATTAAGCGCACCCGCAGTGATCAGTACCGTAGCCAGCACCGCGGCGGTAAGGGCATTAAGGGTGCCTCCCTGCGCGGTGATGATGTGGTGGAGCACTTCTTCGTGACCACTACGCACAGCTGGATTCTGTTCTTCACGAACCTGGGTCGCGTGTACCGCGCGAAGGGTTACGAGCTGCAGGAAGCCGGTCGTGACGCGAAGGGTCAGCATATTGCGAACCTGCTGGAGTTCCAGGGCGGTGAGCATATTGCTCAGGTTATGGAGCTGAAGAGCTACGACGATGCTGAGTACCTGGTGCTTGCTACTCGCGGCGGTATGGTGAAGAAGAGTCGCCTGAGCGATTACGATACGAACCGTACTGCCGGCCTGATTGCGATTAACCTGCGTGAGGGCGATGAGGTTGTTTCGGCGTTCACCGTTTCGGATAAGGACGATATTCTGCTGGTGTCGCGTAACGGTATGTCGCTGCGCTTCCACGCTGATGATGCGTCGTTGCGCCCGATGGGTCGTTCGACCTCGGGTGTGACCGGTATGAAGTTCCGTGAGGGCGATGAGCTGATTTCTGCGAATGTGGTTACTGAGGGCTCCTTCGTCTTCGTGGTCACTGAGGGCGGTTACGCGAAGCGTACGAGCGTGGATGAGTACCGCGTGCAGGGCCGTAACGGTTTCGGCATTAAGGTTGCTAAGCTAGTTGAGGATCGTGGCGCCCTGGTGAGTGGCCTCATCGTGGACGAAGAGGACGAGGTGCTGGTGGTTATGGCCAGCGGCAAGGTCGTTCGTTCGAATGTGAATGAGGTTCCTGCGAAGGGACGCGATACTATGGGTGTTATCTTTGCAAAGCCCGGTAAGGGCGATTCTATTATTGGTGTTGCACGCAACCAGGATCGTCAGCTGGATGATAGCGACGATGAAACCACTGAGAACACCGAGGCTTCGGAGTCTTCTGAGGCGCCCGGTACGGACAACGAGGGTGAAGCGGCGGCTGCCGATCTCACCGCTACTGGAGGTAACTAATGAGCAGCACTCCCGCGAGCTCCTCTCCTGCGTCGGCACAGCGTTCGGCGTCGGCTGGCGCTTCTAAGTCTTCGGGTGCGGCTAAGGCTGGCGCGCGTCGCCCGGCTCAGTCGCGTTCGGGCCAGGCTCGTCCTGGCGGTACCGCTAAGCGTCCTGCCGGCAAGCGCCCTGTAAACGCTAAGCGTCCGACCGGTTCGCGCCGTCAGCTGGTGCGTCCGGCGCCGCGTTCGAAGATTCGTCGTGCGCGTCTGGTGGTTCAGAAGGTTGATACGTGGTCGGTTGCTAAGCTGATCTTCCTGCTGTCTATTGCCCTGGGTATCGTGACCGTCGTGGCTTCGGTGATTCTCTGGCTGTTCCTGCAGGCTTCTGGCGCGTTTACCGGTGTGAACCAGCTGATTAGCTCGCTGGGTACCGGTTCGACCACTGTGGATATTTCGCAGATGATTTCGCTGGGTCAGGTTGCTTTGGTGACTACTATTTTTGCTGTGGTCAACACTGTGGTCTTTACTCTGCTGGGTATGATTGGCGCGATTCTGTACAACCTGGCTGCGAAGCTGGTTGGTGGCGTGACCTTGACTCTGAGCGATGAGTCCTAGTTTGTAGCTTTTGAGCTTTGTGTGCGGGCGGTGCTGTCTCTGGTGGAGGCGGTGCCGCCCGTTCTGCATGCCCCGCTCTGTATGCTCGGGAACCCCCCAATATTAAAGTGTGATGCAGAACATGCTTTTTCGATTTGGTGTTGCCTGCAAACACCTGTATAGTTATATCTCGTTCTACGGAAGAAATTCCGCAGAGGGAGGGCGTATAGCTCAGACGGTTAGAGCGCTTCGCTGATAACGAAGAGGTCCCAAGTTCGATTCTTGGTACGCCCACTCCACACTATGAAAGGCAATAATGAAGAAATTATTGATTCTTGCTGTTCTTTCGTGTGTCACTGTGATGGTTCTGAAAAAGTATCAGAGCAATGAAGTCGTAAAGGCTTGGAAAAATAACTAAACAGTGGTTTCCGCTGAGACGGGGGCGTGGCGCAATTGGTAGCGCATCTGCTTTGCAAGCAGAGGGTTAGGGG
>ERZ1674177.69-NODE-70-length-25017-cov-16.833627_pt1 | contig 25017 bp, 19 predicted proteins | sample MGYA00581287_ERZ1674177 | MGnify/ENA primary metagenome ERZ1674177 (study PRJEB41354, sample SAMEA4873336) | human saliva metagenome | biome: human-associated habitat [ENVO:00009003]; feature: mouth environment [ENVO:08000002]; material: saliva material...
CTGTCAGGACCTACTTCTTGGCTCCGAACACTCGCGTCCACGCCCAGCGGGTCAGCACCGCCGTACCCACCGCAACCGCCATCGGCAACCACGCACTCGCACCCTGACCCGTAAAACCAATCAACAACGTCAACGCAGATAGCGGCGCATTCATCGAAATACCCAAAAACGCCGCCGTACCCGTCAACGCCGCCGCATACAACACCATCGACGCACCACCCGGCACCCCGCCCAAACCCGGGAACGCCCACAGCACCAGCGCCGCCACACAAAACGCAGCTGCCGCACCCAACGCCAAACCCGGCGTCAACGTACCGCCATAAGAACCGAAACGCAGACTCAACACCACCACGGCAGCCTTCGCAACAGCCAACGCCAACACGTACCCCACCGCTGCCGCGGTCAAACCGCCCGCCGCCGTATCCAACGACACATTAAACGTGTGCTGAGTCAGCAGACGACCATTACCCAGAATCTCCGGAAGCCACAACGAAACCACCGCGACCAGCGCAAACGCCACAGGAATACGCCACAGAAGAGAACGATCCTTCGCCTTCAACTTCTCCGCACGCTGCGACAACGCCCTAAAACCCAACGCCAACGGAGTCAACACCACACCCGTCAGCGCCGCCACCGTCAGCGTCGTCGCATCCAACGGAAGCTGCGGCACCGGGTACGTCGGCTCATTGACGATCACCAGATTCGCCGTGACCGTAGCCGTCCACACCGTCACCGCACCCACATACAGCGACCGCAGGCTCAAACCAACAGCCATCGCCTCCACAAGGTACACCACGCCACCAATCGGCACCTGATACACCGCCGCCAAACCAGACGCCGCACCCGCCGCCACCAGCAGACTACGCTCACGAACACCCAACAGCGCGGCACCGTCAGCGCCCACAAAACCAAGACGCTCCAGCAGATTCGAGGTACGGCCAGCCGCCAAAGCACCCAGCTCACGAGGCGCGACCTCCTTACCCACAGGAGAGCCCGCACCCACCGCAACAATCTGAATCACCGAATGCGAAATCTGCCGCCACAGCGACGGGGTGCGGTCCTCCTCGGTAGCACCGGCAATCTGCGACTTCACGCCGACCACACGCCGCCCACCGGACTGCAGGTAGTACCACACCAGCGCCACAAACGGGCCCAGCGCCGCCAAAACCAGGGCACGACGCGCCGGATCGGCGCCGTCAGTCACCATTGGGTGATGCCCCTCAGACTGACCGAAAGTTAGCTCCTGCATAAAGTCCAGAACATAATGCAGAGCAATCGCGCCCAAGCCGCTGAACACGCCCGTGACCAGCGCGGCAAGGGTCAGCCCCAGCAGGAGGCGAAACGAAAAAGAACGGAAACCCGCAGGATTCTGCGGGCTATTCGGGAAAGAATTCGAGGAAGAACCAGTATGAGAAGACATAGAAAAAGGGGTTTGTGTGTTGCGTGCTGTGTGGTGTTGGAGGCTTCATGCCCGGCACAAACTGCCGCGGGTGAAGCTGTTTTCATTCTACGCCCGCAGAATTACGCTCTCCCCGGCATGCCAGAACGTGAGAAGCGGAACCCTGCGCATTGGGTCGCGGAGCCTGAGGTGAAGCTGCCGCCCCAGAAAACGCGGAAGAAACAGAGCCAGGTCACATGCCCGTAGCCGCACCCGCTATGCTGGAAGGGTACGCCTCCACGCGCCCGCCGCGCACCGAACAGTAGCCCCCGGAATACACCGGCGGCACGCCTGCCGGCACCCGGCGCAGGCACCCCATTAGGAAGGATCAACGATGACCGCAACTATCGCTTTTCTCGGCACCGGCTCCATGAACGGCTCCATCGCCGCAGGTCTGCTCGCTGCAGGCCACGACCCCGCCCACATCCGCGCTACCGTGCGTAGCGAAGAATCTCGCGCCGCCCTCGCCCAGCGCCTCGGCGACAAGGTAGAAATCATCACCACCGGCGGCGAAGCTGACGGCAACCACAAGGCAACCGCCCACGCAGACGTCGTTCTGCTCGGCGTGAAGCCCTACGGCATCGTTGAGCTTGCCCGCGATATCGCACCCGCCCTCGCCTCGAATGCTGTTGTGGTGTCCGTTGCTGCTGGCGTGACCCTCGAAACCCTCGCCGAGTGCCTTCCCGCAGGTCAGCCCATTGTTCGCTGCATGCCGAACACGCCCTCCTCCGTGGGCAAGGGCGTGCTTGCCATCTCCACCACCGACACCGTGAAGGACGAGCAGAAGAAGCTCGTCGAAGAGGTCCTGGGCACCGTCGGTCTGGTTGTTGAGGTCCGCGAAGACCAGATGGATGCGGTCACCGCCGTCTCCGGTTCCGGCCCGGCATACGCGTTCCTGCTTGCTGAGGCGATGGCAACTGCCGGTGAGAAGCTCGGCCTGGACGCAGACACCGCCCTCAAGCTTGCCAGCGCAACCGTTGCCGGTGCGGGCTTCCTGCTCGATACCAACCCGGATGCGCCCGCCCTGCGCCGCGCCGTGACCAGCCCGAATGGCACCACCGAGCGTGCGCTGAACACCTTCGTGGACGGTGGCCTCTTCCAGCTGACCGAGGACGCGATGCGCGCCTGTGCGGCACGTTCGGCGGAAATGAGCCAGCTGTACACCGCTGATGAGGACTAATCAGCGGGGACTAATACCGTCCGGTAGTATCCCCCCTGACTAGATAAAACTACAGAAAAACAGCCTCCTCCCGGCAGAACGGGAAGAGGCTGTTTTTCTATGTCTAATCGCAGGCTGCTCAAAACTAGCAGAGCGAGGAAAAATGCGCTTAGGGGCGCGCCGCGAAACGCTCAATCAGGTCCACCTGACCGGACACAATCAGAATGTCACGTGAATGAATGCGGGTGGTGGCGTCCGCGTAGGTGAAGTCCTCACCGGGCGACTTAATACCGACCACAGACACGCCGTACTTGGAGCGAATATCCGACTCGGCGAGGGTAAAGCCGTGGGTTTCCTTCGGCGGGCGCATCTTCGCAATCGCGAAGTCGTCATCAAACTCAATGTAATCCAGCAGACGACCCGAGACCAGGTGCGCGGCGCGGCGACCAGCGTCAGCCTCCGGGTAGACCACGTGGTGCGCGCCAATACGCTCCAGAATCTTGCCGTGCGCGGGGGTAATAGCCTTCGCCCAAATACGCTCCACACCAATGTCCACGAGGTTCGCGGTAATCAGCACGGACGCCTCCACGGAGGTACCCACACCCACCACGGCGGAACCGAAATCGTCCGCACCCAACTGGTGCAGGGTGTCGATATCGGTCGCGTCGGCGGAGACCACGTGCGTCAGCACGCCGGACCACTTCTGCACCAGCTCGGGATCCTTCTCAATAGCAAGGACCTCCTTGTTCTGCAGGCGCAGCTGGGCCGCCACCGCGGAGCCGAAGCGTCCCAGACCAATCACGAGGACGGGGGCGTTATGTGCACTAGCCAATGGTGGGCCTTTCTTCGGGGAACTTGTAGAGGCGGCGGCGTGAACGCAGCGCCAGGCCGGTCGCGGCGGTTGTGGTGCCCACACGGCCAATGAGCATCAGGCCGCTGAGCACGTAGATACCGGCCGGCGGCAGGCTGGAGGAGAGGCCATTCGAGAGGCCGCAGGTCGCGAAGGCGGAGATGACCTCGAAAATGACTTCCTTGAGGTCCGCGCCGCTAATAATCAGAATCGACGCGGCGCCGACACCTACCACGGTAGCACCCATAACAATCACGGAGATAGCAATACGCAGGGAGGACTCGGGGATGGTGCGGTTGAACGCGACAACCTTCTGATCGCCTCGCGCCTCAGCAAGGATAGACAGGGCAATCACGGCGATGGTCGTGACCTTCACGCCACCCGCGGTCGAGCCGGAGCCACCGCCAATGAACATGAGCATGTCCGTCAGGAGCGTGGAGACGGGGGTAATGCTGCTCATGTCGACCAGATTGAAGCCGCCCGAACGCATCATTACAGAAGCAAAAATGGCGTTCAGAACCTTGTCGCCTGCGGAGTAGTCGCCGATGGTGGCGGGGTTGTTCCACTCGAAGAGACCCCAGAAGAACGCGCCAAAAGCAAAGAAAAACAGGGTCGTCACGGTGGTCAGCTTCGCGGTGAGCGACCAGTGGCGGGGGCGGAAAGGGTGATGCTGAATCGCAATGAAAACAGGGAAACCGAGTGAGCCCAGGAACACCGCAATACATATGGGTACGAGCAGGAAAAGGTCATGACCGTAAGGCACGATGCCGTCGGAATGCGGAGTGAAGCCTGCATTGTTGAAGGCTGAGATGGAGTAGAAAATGCTGTGCCAGATGGCTTGGAATGGGTCTTCGCCGAGGGTCAGGAAACGAGGAATCAGCACAAGCGCAATGATTGCCTCGATGGAGAATGAAGCATAGGAGACGCTCTTGATGATGCCACCGACCTCGCCAAGACGGCTGATGTTCAGGTCTTCCTGCGCAATGAGTTTGGTGCGCAGACCCATCTTACGGCCGATAGCCAGCGCCAACAGCGAGGTAATGGTCAGAGTACCCAAACCACCGACCTGACAAGCCACAAGAATCATTGCCTGACCGAAGGTGGACCACTGCTCGGCGGTGGAGACGGTAGTCAGGCCGGTCACGGTCACCGCGCTGGTAGAGGTAAAAAATGCGTGGTGGAAAGGCGCGGGCTGCCCATCATTGGAGGAGATGGGCAGTAGCAAGGTGAGCGTAAAGAAGATGATGACCAACAGAAACGCAGTGATTGCGGTGCGCGAAGGCGAGGCAAGAACGGTCACGTCAATAAAGTCACGGAACCGTTCGAGGGTCTGCAGATTGAACCCCATGGGGGCGCGCTTACGCTGAACCTCGGAGGTTTCGCTCACGTGGTCGCGTAGGGCGAGCAGACGATCGAGGTCAATACCGGGCACGCTCGTGAGGATGCTAAGGTTTTCGGCCTCGAGGCGGTCGCGTCGGCTACGGTGAACCTGCTGCTTTTGAGGTACGGATGTGGTGCCGCTGAGGGTGTCCCAGCGGCGGTTGAGCTGGCCCTGGGGGTGGTGATGTCGGCGCCGGGTGCGGCGGAGTATGCGTCCCATGCGCCTCCTTCAGTGGGTGTCTGGGCGTTGGTGTGTTGGGCGGCGGATATGTGCCTGTTTTGACGCCTTCTAGTGTATCGCGCCGGGTGCTTTGAAAGGGGGTAGTGTGTTGATAGCTGGACGCTCAATATGTGAGCTTGGCAAAGGCGTAGGGGCGGTTTTCTGTATGAGGCGCGGAAGAGTGTATATGCTCTTTATGGTATATATACTGTGGTGGGTTGAAATATCAGCATATGCCCAAGAAGAGATACAGATATGTACCCTTACAATGTGACGGACACTTCATGCTTTTATCCCCTTCAATCCTGCATTTTGAGCTAGTGCTCAGGCTTCTTTCAGAATTTTTGAAGGTAATTTCTGCATCACCCTCATTCTAAGCTTGAGGCGCCACTTTATATGTCATAATCGCTATATGCATTCTGATGTTTTTTCTGTCATCGCGGATCCGACTCGCCGCCGAATTGTGCGTATTCTCGCCGAGCAAACCCACACTGTGGGTGCAGTGGTCGAAAAGCTGGGCATGAGCCAGCCGACCATTTCGAAGCACCTGAAAGTCCTTCGTGATGCAGACGTGGTCTCCGTGACCGTGGAGGGGCAGCGTCGCCTCTACTCCCTGAACCCGGATGTATTCGCCACCGTGACCGAGTGGATCAACGAGACCGTCCAGATTGCGCGCCAGTCCAGCGAAGCGCACGTACCCGTGGCACTGCCCGGTGGCGTGACTGCATCTGCCTCCGACAAGACGGCAGCTGAGAAGCCGGTCGAGAAGACCTCCGAAAAGAGTGCTCCGAAGCCCGAGGCGACCGACTCCGAAACTCTCACCGTTGAGGCACCCACCTCCGAGGAAATCGAGCAGGCTCGCATTCAGCGCGCCCGCGCACAGTACCTGACCCCCAGCGCGCGCATCTACTCGCGCCCTGCGGAGCAGGCTGCTGAGAGTGCCGCTTCCGAAGCTGTCGCTGAGAAGGCAGGAGCTACTGAGCCTACCCCGCAGGAAGAGGCAGTGGATAGCACCCCGATGCGCCCCTTCACTCCCGCATCGTACGGTTACGATGCTGGGGTGACCCCCGCGTCGTCGGCAACCCCCGCTCAGCCCGCTACCCCTGCGGCACCTGCTGAGGCTAAGCCTGTTGTAGCGCAGAAGCCGGTGGTATTCCCTCAGCCTGCGGCTGTGGTGCCTTATGGCATCGACCCCGCTGCGGTTGTGGGTGGCTCGATTCAGCCTATCCCTGTGATCCCCGAGGCTGTTGTGCTTGAAAAGATTGCCGAGGAAAAGGCTACCGACGAAAAGGGTGCAGCTGAGAAGCCTGTTGCACCCGCTGAATCCGTCAAGGAAGAAGCAACCCGCAAGGAATTTGCAGCTGAGGATTCTGCCGCTGAAAAGTCTGTGATTGAGAAGAACGTAGTGGATGAAGCCGCGGCAGAAGAGCCCGTGAAGGCTGAATCTGTTGAGGCTGAGTCTGTTGAGGCTGAGTCTGTTGAGGAAGCAGCTTCGCCCGCAGAAGCTACTGAGATGGCTGAACTCGGTGAGGGTGAGCCTGCCAATGATGAGCTCACCAAAGATGAGCCTGTCGAGGGTGAGCCTGCTAAGGCTGAAACCTCCGCTGAGGAGCCCGAGTACCAGACCATGCCCTCCTACGATTCGGTGTACCGCCCCAGCACTGAGACGAACAGCGCTGAGGCGAAGGATAACCACCGCGGTGGTCTCTTCGCCTTCCTGCGTGGCCGCCGCCGCTAAGACGGGTGGCTAGGGTCTGCCCTGCCGATCACTTCCGGCATTAACTCTCTGTAAAACACACACACTCTCACTCACTTTTTGACCGAAAGACGCATTCACGTGGCTATTCATCGTAAAATTCTGCGCTGGCTCGAGAACGAACTGTTCGAGGGCAATATTCAGCTGGGTCAGGACCTGCCCAGCGATAGCGAGATTGCGCGCGCTATTGGTGTGGGTCGTTCCCGCACTCGCGAGGCTCTGCGCACCCTGGAAGATATGGATCTGGTGCAGCTGTACAACGGCCGCGGCAAGGAAATGCTGGTACACCTGAGTGATGAGCCTGCCGCTGCCGCGAGTGCCGCTCTGCGCCTGCACATGTCCAGTTCGCGTTACCCGACTCGTGACCTGGTGCAGACCCGTATTCTGCTGGAAAGCTGGGCGATTGCGCGTATTGACCCGAAGACCGTCTCCTTCGCGGAGATGGACGAGGTCCTGGAGCAGATGGAAGATTTCGACCTGTCGATTCGTGACTTCCTGGAGCTTCTGCTGACGTTCCACCACCAGGTGATGCGTTGCGGTGGTAATGAGTTGCTGGTGGGTCTGCTCGCGTCGGTGCGTCAGCCGAGCTTTGAGTCGATGCTGTCTCTGGTGGGTCGTATGCCGCTGTGGAGTAGCGCTGTTGAGCGTCTGCGTGCTGAGAGCCGCGCTATTGCGGAGGCTCTGAAGGCTGGCGACGCTGCGACTGCGCGTGCCATGGTGATTGGTCAGCTGCGCGGCATGTATTCCGATGCCGGTATTGACCTGGAGCAGGAGGCGACCTCGGCGAATGGCCTGCCGGGCGAGCCGATTGCGTCTGAGTTCGCGCCGGTTGATGTGGATGAGTTCGCCGCTGATGACTTTGACGATTTGCTGCAGGATGACCCGTCCTTCGCTGATGCGGAGGCTCTGCCCGCCGCAGATGCACCCGTTGCGGCACCCGCTTCTGTGGCGCCCGCTTCGGATTCTGTTCAGGCTTCTGCTCCGTCTTCTGTCGTGGAGTACACGGTGCCTGAGGGCGATATTGTCTACATTGAGGAGACTGCTGCTGAGACTCCTGTGGAGCGGGTTGATGAGCCTGCTGAGGTTCTTTCTAGCTCTAACGCTTCTGGCTCTGACAAGGTAGAACGTTCCATTCCCGCTGTTGCTCAGCCCGCACCTGCTGCAGCTCCTGCTACTCCCGCGCAGCCTACCGCTCATTCGGTGAGCGCGGATGTGCCGCTGAGCTTCGGCACCCCGCGCCGCAGCACCCCGGTAGCGCAGGTAACCCCCGCTGCTTCTGCGGCTCCGGTTGCTTCTGTAGCGGCTAGCTCCCAGACTCTCGCTTCCCAGCCCCTCAGCTCGCAGACTCTCAGCTCCCAGACCCCCAGCGGTCAGCTGCCGAGCGTCCCTGCCGCGTACGCGCAGGAAGAAGCTGAGGGTCCCGCGAAGGTTCTGCGCGCCTCCACGGCGGCTCCGCGTCGTCGTAGCGGCCAGATTATTTCTCCGGTGCGTGCGACCATCATTAAGCCGGTGGATCGCAGTAAGGTGCTGACTGCGCCTGCTCGTACGGCGCGTCCTGCGGCTGTTGTGACTGCCGCGGCGCCTGCGGAGACTGAGCCGGCTGAGAAGGTTCTGCGTGCCCCTGCGCGCCAGGAGGCGCCCGCTACTGAGCCGGCTGAGCCTACCCGTCTTGAAGCGGCTGCGACCATTCACGATACCTACGAGAAGCTTCCGCATGATGAGCCGGTGCAGGAGCGCGGCGGCATCTTCTCGAAGATGAAGCGTTTCTTCGGTGTGGATGTGTACGAGCCTGAGCATGACGAAGCGCAGGAGAGCGCCGAGAAGGAGCAGGTTCTGAAGGCTGAAACGAAGCCCGGGTCCCAGCCTGAGCCCCAGCCCGTCATTGATGAGGAGGCGCTGGCTCGTGCCGAGGCCGAGCGTGCTGAGCGTTTGAAGGCGTTGCACGCGGCGGCTGAAGAAGAGGCAGCTGAGGAAAGCGCCGTTGAAGAGGTTTCGGTGGAAGAGCCGGTTGAAGAACCCGTTGAGGCTTCTGATCCCGCGCAGGAATCGGTAGAGACTGCCTCCTCGGCTGAGGAGAGCACTCCTGATGCTGCTGTAGCTTCTTCCGGTTCGGTGCTGTCTCATGGCCGCGCTAAGGGCTCGAAGAAGTCGAAGAAGAAGCGCCGTTAGGGCTACCGAATCCCCGTTTTCGCCCCGAGATATCCTCGATATACCCGCGGGAAAAGCGGAAATTCAGGGAAAAACTCCTGAAAAGCCGCTCTCGAATGGTGAAAATGGGGGTAAACCTAGTACTCTAGGTAGGTAGCGCTCTAAAACGCAGGGGTATTTCTGTGCCTAAAATGCGTTTTGGATCGGTTATACCGGTATAAATATCCCCGGGTAGCTACCGAGTCGAATGGCTCGGCCGGGTACGAGTAAAGTGAGGAAATCCTATGGGTTCCGTTATCAAGAAGCGCCGCAAGCGTATGTCCAAGAAGAAGCACCGCAAGCTGCTTCGTAAGACCCGCCACCAGCGCCGCAACAAGAAGTAAATAGACTTCTTTCGCCCCGCCCTCCGCATGGAGAGGCGGGGTTTTTGCCTTCCTACAGTTTTCGCGGGCTGGGTTTTGTACGCCAGGTTTTGTATTTGTAGAGGGTATGTGCGGGTCACCTGTTTGGGGTGCGGCGCGCTATCTGAGAGACTGGGATTATGACTGAAACTTCCACCATTAAAGTTCACCTCATGCGTCACGGCGAGGTGCACAACCCCGAGCGTATCGTGTACGGCCGTCTGCCCGGTTACCGTCTGTCCGATAAGGGCCAGCAGATGGTGCGTCTGAGCGCTGAGGAGTTCGCGGCTCGTGCTGAGCGAGGCTCCCGTTTCGTGCATCTGGTCTGCTCGCCGTTGCAGCGTACCCGTGAATCTGCCGCCCCGGTTGAGGAGCTGCTGGGCCTGACCGCGCAGCCGGATGAGCGCGTCATTGAGGCGGATAACTACTTTGAAGGTCTGCACGTGAACGCGCAGGAGCTACTGAGGAACCCGCGTCACTGGACGAAGCTGTACAACCCGGCGCGCCCCTCCTGGGGTGAGTCGTACCTGGATCAGATCCGCCGTATGGCGGCGGCTGTTCAAGATGCGGCGCGTACCGCCTACGAGCGCGGCGGCGAGGGTGCGGAGGCGATTATTGTGTCGCACCAGCTGCCGATTTGGATTACTCGCCTGGGCGTTGAGGGCCGCATGCTGCAGCATGACCCGCGTGCCCGTGAGTGTAACCTGGCGTCGATTACGACTCTGGCGTTTAACACCACTGATTTTGAGCATGAGATGCCGCATTTTGTGGGGTATTCGGAGCCTGCTGCGCCGCTGTACGGTGGCGTGATTCAGCTGCCCGGTAGCTAACAAACCCGGTAGCTAAAACATCCGGTCGCTAAGTTCCTGAAGCTGTTTTTGAGCATAGAGAAGAGGCTGTGAGCCCATCCGTTGCGGATGCGCTCACAGCCTCTTTCTGTAAATCTTGAGGGGCGCACGAGCTGCAAACCTAGCTGTCCTGACTAGTTCTGCCCGTTACCCTGATTTGGCGTGCCGTCCTCGGGGTCCTGCTTGTTGTTCGATTCTGCTTCGCGGCTGCGGCGTTCGCGTTCTGCTTTTGCTTTGAGCCAGCGCAGGTACTCTTCATCGTCGTCGGGGGAAGATACCGAGGGCGCCGGGGTGCTGCGTCGCTGACCGAAGCTGGGGCGAGGAGCGCCTGCTGCGGGCTGTGCTGCGGGCTGTGCTTTGGGGCGGCCCAGGATAAGCCACATGAGCGGGCCCACCACGGGGAAGAGCAGGGTGACGAGAACCCACAGCCACTTGGGCAGGGTTCGCGCCTCGTGTGCGGGGGTGCGGACGGCGTCCAAGAGGGTGTAAAGGGTCAGCCCCACGATGAGGGCGGCGCCGCCAATAATCAGCATGGCTCGAATCATAAGCACTACTATGACATACCGCCGCGTTATTGCGGAACTGTGAACGGGGTGCCCGCCAACGGCTTAACGGCGCGGCAATCCGGCGCAGATTCGTACGTCGGCTTAGTAACCGGTGAACACCTGAACCTCGTGGCTAATAATATCCAGCGAGCCCAGCCACACGGCGAGGGCAAGAATCACGGAGTACACGAGCGCCACAATACCCGCCTGCTTGAGAACGGGAATCAGGTCGCGGCCGCCGCGCGTCCACACGGTCACGCAGGAGTGGATGGTCGGGCCGACCAGCAGGAAGATCAACAGGAACCAGGGGTTCTCATCGAGCAGGAGCACACCCAGGCCCAGTGCCAGCGCCATCTCCACGATGTAGGTGATGCGCGACCAGCGTTCGCCCAGGCGGACCGCCATGGTCAGCTTGCCCGCCTCAATGTCGGTGGGAATGTCACGTACGTTATTCGCCATGAGCAGCGCACAGGAAATCAAACCAATGCCGATAGCACCAACCCAGCCGAGCAGGGTCAGGGTGTGCGCCTGTGTGTAGAGGGTGCCCAGGGTCGCAACCAGACCAAAGTAGACGAAGACGAACACGTCGCCCAGGCCCATGTAGCCGTAGGGGTGCTTGCCGCCGGTGTAGCCCCACGCCGCGAAGACGCTGGAGGCGCCAATCGCCAGGAACCACCACTGGTTCGCCAGAGCCACCAGGGCAAGACCGGCGAGCATCGCTAGACCGAAGCAGGCGAAGGCGGCGTACTTGACGGAGCGGGGGCTTGCCACGCCGGAACCGACGAGGCGTAGCGGACCCACGCGGTCTTCGTCGGTGCCCTTGATGCCGTCGGAGTAGTCGTTGGCGTAGTTCACGCCGACCTGCAGGAAGAACGCGACGAGGAACGCCAAGAACGCGTAGAGCGGCTTGAATTCGTTGACCTCGTAGGCGGCAGCTGAGCCGGCAATAATGGGGGCGACGGCGAGCGGCAGGGTGCGCAGGCGAGCGCCTTCAATCCATTGGGCGGCAGTTGCCACGGGGGTTCCTTCCGGGTCTAAGTGCGTATGATGCGTGGGTTTTGTGCGTGACGGTCAGGGCGTGCGACTGCGTGTGCGGGGTGAAAACCCGCGGATGAGCCTGCTTTAGCCCTGACGGTAGTCTCTGTCCAGGATACTGTATATTTTTGCGCGGTCCGGCTTGCCGGTGCTGGTGAGCGGGAAATCCGGCAGGATGCTCAGCTGCTTGGGTGCGGCGGGGGCGCCGAGCTTTTCGGCGCAGCGGGCACGCAGCAGGGCGCAGAGTTCTTCGTTCAGGGCGGGGCGATTCTCGGTAGGCGCAACCGCGGCACCGGCAGAAGGTACGAGCGTGACCGCGGCGGCAATGGCTGTGCCCCAGCGGGCATCGGGTAGGCCGACTACGCAGGCTTCGCGTACGGTGGGGTGCTCTTCGAGGACGGTCGCCACGGCGCGGGCGGAGATTTTTACGCCTCCGCTGATGAGTACGTCGTCGCTACGGCCGAGCACCTGCAGGCGCTGCTCACTACAGTTCTTGTTGCTGTTGGGCGCCGCTGCAGGGCTCAACAGCCCGTAGTCGTCGGTGCGGTACCAGTGGGTGCCGTCGGCGGCGGTGAAGAAGTGCTCGGCGGTGCGGGAGGCATCGCCAATGTAGCCGCTGGCGAGGTGCGCACCGCTGATCCAAATACGGCCCACCTGCACAGACTCTTCATTCGCCGACTTCCCCTCAATATCCGGCACGGCAGGCATACCTTCTTCGGGGACGAGTTTAACCCGCACGCCGGGCAGTACGGAGCCGGAGTAGACGCATCCGCCGGCGGTTTCGGCACTGCCGTAGGTGGTCACCGTGTTCAGCCCCAGGGCGGTGGCGGCGGCGAGCAGGTCGGCGCTGGCGGGGGCGCCTCCAAGCAGGATGCCGGTGAAGGAGCCGAGCGCCTCGTGAATTTCAGCGCCCAGGTGCGGATCGGCGTCCGCGCTTTCAAGGAGCTTATGTAGCTGGGTCGGTACCAGGGAAATAAACCTGCGTGCCGAGCTCATTCGCTCAACCGCCTGCAGAAAAACCTCGGGGCTAAAGTGCACGGGCTCAATGACGGAGCGGGCGATGACCGGGGCGGTACCGGCGAGTACGGAGCGGGCGAGCACCTGCGCGCCGGCAATATAGTGCGCCGGAAGAGCCAGGAGCCACTGCGATGCTGCATCGGAGTTTGAGCCGAAGAACTGCTCGGTGGCTGCCGCACTGGCGGCAAGAGCTCGCGCGGTCAGTGCGGTGCGTTTGGGGGTTCCGGTGGATCCGGAGGTGCCCACCACCAGCGCGATAGGCTCCGCAGCCGCACCCGCATCCGCCGCGTACCCGCCCAGTAGTTGCTCAAAGGCGCCCAGCATGGCGTGAGGGTCGGCGGGCTGATCGGCACGCACCTGTACCGCCTGCGGATGCAGGGCAACCTCCTGCGGGGCGGGGGAGGGCATGAGCCCGGGTACGGGGGTGTTCATCATGGCTAAATCCTTAGCGGCTGTTTGTAGCGGCTGCGTGCTGTCATGCGCCGGTGTCATATGCCGGTGCGGCATCAAATGCGCCGGAGCCGGATTCTTAGCTGAGGTTCTCAGGGTTGAATCCGGCTCCGAGCCTATGCATCTGAAACTACTTCTGTAGAAGGGGCTGTCTCTTAGAAGTAGTAGGGGTAGTTGGACCAGTCCGGGTCACGCTTCTGCAAGAACGCGTCGCGGCCCTCCACAGCCTCGTCGGTCATGTATGCCATGCGGGTTGCCTCACCAGCGAAGACCTGCTGGCCGAGCATGCCGTCGTCGGGCAGGTTGAAGGCGTACTTGAGCATGCGGATTGCCTGCGGGGACTGGCGAGCAATGTGCGCCGCGTATTCCAGGCCCTTGTTCTCGAGCTCTGCGTGGGGAACGACGTCGTTGACTGCGCCCATTTCGTACATGCGCTGTGCGTCGTATTCCTTGGCGAGGAAGAAGATTTCGCGGGCGAACTTCTGACCCACCTGGCGTGCGAGCAGCGCCGAACCGTAGCCTGCGTCGAAGGAGCCGACGGTTGCGTCGGTCTGCTTGAACTTGCCGTACTCTTCGGAGGCGATGGTCAGATCGGCAACCACGTGCAGGGAGTGGCCGCCGCCTGCTGCCCAACCGGAGACCAGGGCGATAACGACCTTGGGCATGGTGCGGATGAGGCGCTGCACTTCCAGGATGTGCAGTCGGCCCGCGCGTGCCGGGTCGATGCTTTCTGCGGTCTCACCGCTGGCGTAGTGGTAGCCGTCGCGGCCGCGGATGCGCTGGTCGCCACCGGAGCAGAAGGCCCAGCCGCCGTCCTTGGCGGAGGGGCCGTTGCCGGTGAGCAGTACGGTGCCCACGTTGGAGGTCATGCGGGCGTGGTCGAGGGCGCGGTAGAGCTCGTCCACGGTGTGCGGGCGGAACGCGTTGCGCACCTCGGGGCGGTCGAATGCGATGCGTACGGTGGGCAGATCGCGTACGATTTCGCCGTTTTCGTCGCGCTCAACCTGGCGGTGGTAGGTGATGTCGGTGAAGTCTTCGAAGCCTTCGACGACGCGCCAGTCGGCGGGGTTGAAGATGTCCGAGACTTTTTCGGGAAGTTGTGCAGTCATAGACCCTATTCTACGTTGCCCGGGCGTTGTCTGAGGTTGTGGCATGGGTTGCCCAAGCATATAAGAAGGCCCGGACCGCGTGTGTGCGGTCCGGGCCGTAGAGGTTGGGTAAGGAACCTTACCCGGTCTCGATTATTTGTGGGCTACTTGACCTTTGCGAGCTCTACCGCGCGGTCGAACTCTTCGTCAATGACCGGGTTCTTCTTGTAGGTGACCAGGGAGACGATGATTGCGACCAGCATTGCCGAAGCGAAGCCGGGAACCATTTCGTAGAGCACGGACTTCATCGGGCTCTGGCCCCAAGCGAATGCCACAACGGCACCGGTAATCATGGAGGCGAGTGCACCCTGGGTGGTCAGCTTACGCCAGTAGAGGGAGAGCAGAACGGTCGGGCCGAATGCCGAACCGAAGCCCGCCCACGCGAATGCGACTAGCTGCAGAATCGAGCTGTTCGGGTTCCACGCCAGGGCACCTGCGACCAGTGCCACGATTGCCACGCCTGCACGGCCGAGCCACAGGGACTTGGAAGCGCTGAGCTTCTTCGAGGAGAAGATGCCGTAGAGGTCCTCCACCAGAGCGGAGGAGCACACAATCAGCTGCGAGGAGAGGGTGGACATAATTGCCGCCAAAACCGCCGCCAGAATCAGACCGGCGATGAAGGGGTGGAAGAGGATCTGCGAGAGGTCCAGGAACACGGATTCTGCGGTTTCGGGGTTGGTGAGGGACGCCTCGGGGTGGCGTGCAAAGTAGGCGATACCCATGAACGCGCCGCTCAGTGCGCCGAACACGGTCAGAACCATCCAGCTAATGCCGATGCGGCGGCCGGACTTAGCGTCCGCGGGGGTGCGCATTGCCATGAATCGCACAATAATGTGCGGCTGACCGAAGTAGCCCAGACCCCATGCGAGGGACGAAACAATACCGGCGAAGGTGGTGCCTGCGAAGAGGCTGAGTGCGTCGGGGCGTACCTGGCTGATGGACTCAACCACGGGGCCCACGCCGCCGAGGTCAATAATGGTGACAACCGGAACGGCAATCAGTGCTGCGAGCATGAGCAGACCCTGAACCATGTCGGTGTAGGATGCGCCCATGAAGCCGCCGAAGAAGGTGTAGAACACGGTGATGCCTGCCAGCAGGAGCATACCGGTGTGGTATTCCTGACCGAAGGAAGACTTGAAGAACAGGCCGCCGGACACCATACCGGAGGAGACGTAGAAGGTGAAGAACACCAGAATCACGACACCGGAGACGATGCGCAGCACGCGCTTGGTGTCATGGAGGCGGTTGCTCAGGAAGACTGGGACGGTCACGGCATCGCCTGCTACTTCGGTGTAGCTACGCAGTCGCGGTGCCACGAACTTCCAGTTGCACCATGCGCCGATGGTCAGACCGACGGCGAGCCATGCCTGGGAGAGGCCGCTGAGGTAGACGGCGCCGGGCAGACCCATGAGGAGCCAACCGGACATGTCGGAGGCGCCCGCTGAGAGTGCGGCGACGGTGGGGGAGAGCTGACGCCCGCCCAGCACATAGTCGTCGAGGCTGTTGTTCTTGCTATTTGCCCATAGGCCGATTGCGATCATGGCAACAAAATAAATCGCCAGCGCGATGACCTGGTATGTACTCGCGGCCATAATGTTCCTTCTCTCCTGGTGGTAGTGTGCGCCTGTGTGTATTTATGCGCTACCCCATAACTTTATGAGTGGCATAGGATACAGTCTAGGCTTTGAAGGACTGAAAATAAAGTCTATTTGACGCTTAGGGGTGAGGATCTATGGAATAAATATGTATTTTCTGTGTAAAATCCATGGTCGTACACGTGGGTCATTGTGGGAGCGTGTGCGAAAAAGTGCCCGAAAAATCCTTGAATTTCAGGGTTTCGGGCACTTGAGTGAAAGATATGTAGTTGAAAAGCAACGCAAACGCTCAATGGCATATGCATCTAAAACGAATTAAACGAAAAATTTAAAAGCCGTTCGGAGTGTTGAACTGTTACACGACAATGTCACAGAGGCTTAGAGATCCCTCACAACCCATGGTTCAGTAGCCATACGAGCCGGATCAAAACGCTCCAAAATCGCCGCCGCATTGGGCACCGGAACATCCGCCGAATGGGCAGAACCATCAACGTTATACACCGGAATGGAGGCGGCAATCCACCCCAAAATCGTCGGGATTTCAACGCCCGCCTCACGCAGCTGCGGCAGGGTCACCGCACCATCACGCTTCGCCAAGCGCTTACCCTCCTCGTTGAGCGCCAGCGGCACGTGAGCGTAACGTGGCTGTGCCAAACCCAAAAGCTGCGCCAAATACGACTGGCGAGGCGCCGAAGGGAGCAGATCGTCACCGCGCACAATCTGCTCAACCCCCACGAAGGCATCGTCCACCACGGAGGTTAGGTTATAGGCGTAGGTGCCGTCATTGCGCACCAGCACAAAATCATCCACCAGGCCGGTGTAGGTGCCGTAAAAATCATCCTGTACCGTGTAGTTCGTGCACTCGGCACGCAGACGCAGAGCCGGCGGACGCTGGGTGCGGCGCTCCTCCCGCTGGTCCTCGCTTAGGTCGCGGCAAGTACCCGGGTAGGCGCCCGGTGCACCGTGCGGGGCGCTCGACGCCTCCTGAATTTCGCGGCGGGTGCAGTAACACTCGTACACGAGGCCCGCCTCTCGTAGGTGCTGAACCGCCTGCTCATAGGCGGCAAGGCGCGTGCTCTGATACAGCACCCCTGCCTCCTTGCCCTCGGTGCTTTCGCTACCCTCAATACGCTCCGTCGAGGTGCCGGGGCTCGCATCCCAATCCAGGCCCAGAGTCGCCAAGTCAGCAATCTGGCGTTCCGCCGCGCCCGGGCGCACGCGATCCAAATCCTCCACGCGCAGGTAGAAGGGCTTGCCGCCGCGGCGCGCCATAGCCCATGCCAAAATGGCGGTACGCAAATTACCCAGGTGCAAATCACCCGAGGGGGAGGGGGCGTAGCGTCCGGTGCCGCTGGGGAACGGCTGAGTTACAGGCTGAGCAGAGGAAGGGCTAGAGGAAGAAGTCATACTCCTATCCTATAGGGCGCGAATTTCTGGTTCCTGCTCAGATTCCCACGGGCTCCTCACTGACTGCTCACTGGCTCCTAACCGGCGCTGGACTAGCAGGAGGAACGCGCTACCCTCCTAATCAATCTGTGGAGGTTGTCAAGCATCACGTATCAGCTGTCCGTAGAGGCTGAATTATGCAGAATGATGCACTTTCATCCCCTTAGAAGCGTGCAATAGTGCAAAAATATGTTCTCCAGAAGCCCGAATAGCCCCTCAGTCGCCAAAAATTACAGTAGGGTTGTATCTATGGCTCGTACTATTGAACTCGCAGACGGCGTGTACCGTATTGCGACCGACAACTACCGACTGAACACCGGACTGGTCCTCGGACTGGAACGGGCACTTGTCGTGGATACCGGCGCAGGTCCCCGTCAGGCAACCGAAATCTATGATGAGGTTCGCCGTCTCACGCGCCTTCCTATCACCGTCGTAAACACTCACGGTCACTATGAGCGTTTCTTCGGTAACGATGTTTTCGCGGCAATGGGTGCCGAAGAATTCTGGGCGCATCCTCGCGCCGCGCGTGCAATCCGTAAATACGGTGAGGCGCAGCGTCCCTATGTCGAGACGCTGGAACCGGAAATGGCGCACCACCAGGGTGCAGCCACCGATATTATTGTCCCCAACCGCCTGGTCGCCAATAGCGGTGACGGTATTACCTTTACCCCCATTGACCTGGGTGAGCGTAGCGCAACCCTCATGTACATGGGTCCCGGCCACACCGACGGTGACATTCTGGTCGGCATTGAAGATGTGCTCTTCATGGGCGGTCTGATTGAAGAGGGTACCGACCCCTACTTCGAGGATTCCTTCCCGGATCGCTGGATTGATACTCTCGGTGCCGTGCTCGAATTTGATCGCTACCGTGTGTTTGTGCCCGGTAATGGTGAGCCGGTGGACCGCACCTTTGTGGAGCGTGAGCGTAACACCATGGTGACCGCTATTGAGTCGATTCGTTCCTCCACTTTAAATCGTGATGACGAGGCGACGACCGCGGCAATGTATAAGTTGCCGTATGCACCGGGTGCTACTCGCTTCCTGCTGGATCGTTTGGCTCAGCTTGAAGGCGCACCGGTAGCGGCGTACCTCGAAGCGGATCACCCGGATACCAGTGGTTTCACGGGTCCGATTACTCTGGGTCAGGCTTCGTACTAAAACCCCGTATGCAATATGCCTCATGGGGCATAAATACAGGTGAGGGCTGGTTTCTATGATAGAAACCAGCCCTCACCTTTTATATACCCATAACCTTAGGGCACGTATTTAGCGCTGAACGTACTGGGCGCGCATTGCCTCGCAATCAGCCTGCAAAGAAGCCGGGACTTCACCCATTGCCTCGCAAAGCTGCACGAAACGGTGACGCCAATCCAGGTGCTGCAGCGCCTGACGAATCTGCTGCTCACCCTGCGCGGGGGTCCAACGGGAGACCGCATCGGCAACCTGCGCGAGGCCCGCGCGTGCATCCGCATGATCAATGTCGATGGTCGCGCCATCCCAAAGGATTTCACGTACGGTGGTGGTGTTCGGAACCTTGCCGACCACGGTCACGCCCGAAGCCAGGGCATCGGTCCAACGACCGGTGATGTACTCCTTGGTCGGGTGAGTGTACGGCGCCGGGCTGACCGAAGTGGAGAACGCCAGCAGGAACTTCGCGCGGTTCAGCGAATCCTGCAGATGCTGAGCCGACTCGCGGTCATTTGCACCGAAGGGCGGGCGGCCCTCAAAGCTCAGACCCAGCTCAGCGGCGAGGGCGGCGGTCGCCTCGTCATCTTCGTAGGCGGCGGGCTGACGGCCCACGCGCAGCAGGTCGGTGCTCTTTGAGCCCAGAGTAGCCAGACGGTCGCTGAACTTGCTCCAAACATCCGCACCCCAGGGCAGAACGCCGGGGTTCTTCACGCCCGCGGCAGTCCAGGGCTGAACGTCGTCAACATCCGCAACGAAAATACGGTCGTAGGTGGAGGACTTAGCCACCGCAGGAATACGGTCATCCCAGAAGCTATCAATCACCCAGCCGTAGACCGCGCCGTAGCGGCGGAACGCGAAGGAACGCTGCGAAATGGCGTACAGCTGACCGGGATCAGAAGCAATCACCAGGCAACGCTTCGAGCCGCCCTTGAGGCGGGGCAGACGCGCCAGAAGCTTCGTTTCCTTGCTGAGGGATGCGCCCACATCCACGGTGTGCACGGTGCCGCCGGTGTAGCGGGCGAGAAGCTCCGCCATGGCGTGTACGGGAACCCAACCGGCTCCGGAGGGGACAGCAACAATAATATCGAGTGAGCTCATGAGAATCCTTGGGGGCAACGTCCGCCGCATGCACCGGGCTCACCGGGGTAAAACCTCGGGTCGCGGGCGGTGTGCATCAGCGGCAAGAGCGTGAATGTCAATAAATGATAGATAGGGTGCCTTACGTCAGCAGGCGCGCAAAAACGCGAATGCAGCGGCGAGTGAAACCGCTACGACCGGCTAGCGTTCAGCCACGGAAGGCTACGGCACAGGTAGTTTTCAGTATATCGGTCAACCCTGCGCACGGGGCTTAGCCTGCAGCCTTTAGAAACGGCTTTAGGGTGTGTGAATGCGCACCTCAACGCCCGATTCGGTTCCAAAACCGGCAGCCATACGCGCCAAATCAGTATTCGGGGCGGCAGCCACCGTGAAGAAACGATCCACCGCAGCGGTGAACTGCTCCTGACGAGCCATATCACCGTGTTCAAGGGTCGTGAAAATACCGCCGCCGGCATCGTCAAAGACCTCAACGCGCAGTTCGGGCAGAAGCTCAGTATTCGGCAGGTTCAGCGAGGACACATCGTGCTGGAAGGTCAGATCGCCGCACAGCAGGGTCACCGGCAGGGCGGCACCACCAATAATCGGGCGGGAGTTCTCATCTACACCGGCAGGGTAGTAGCCAGACAGGGATACACCAATAGCGGTCGCAATCGTGCCGTCAATACCGGCAAGACCGCGATTAGCAAACACGCGCGCGGGGGCGGGCTCACCCAGAGCGGGGGCTGCCGCATCCAAATCACGCACCAGGTTTGAAGAACCCAGTACGAGCAGGCGGCGCTGAGCCACCGCATCCTGCCAGACGCGGCGGGCGTAGGAGCGGCCGGCGGTGCGGTTGCGGTAATCGGTGTAGTCAACCGAGCTCTCAGCGCTGCCTACTGAACTCTCAGCACCGGGGTGTTCGTAGGCGGCAATGGCGCGCAGGCACTCATCCTGCAGCTCGCGGGCGGGCTCAACCCACTGCTCTAGCCAGCTCAGCTCGTCCACCAGCTCATCAGCGGTAGCAGAGGATGCGCACGCAAACTCGGCGAGCTCGCGCGGGGTCGGCAGCTCCACGAAGGAGCGAGCGCCCGGCTCGTACCAGCTGGCGCGGCGCGGGGCGTAGAACGCGCACTGAATATCTTCGCGTTCCAGCAATGCGGTAATCGGGCGCGAAAGCGTCGGGTGGCCGAAGAGCACCACACGCTCAATCTGCGCGGCGGGGGCGAACGAACCATCAGCGAGCAGCTGCGGGTAGTGAGGAATGGAGGTTGCGCCGTGGCGCGCCTCGGAGGAAGGCTCCGCAAACAGCGGCAGGTTCAGCACGCGCGCGAACTCAGCCGCAAACTCGCCGGCACCGTCAGCGGCAACCACCACGGTGCGGTGCGCCGGAGTGAACTCCGCCAGGTCCGCCTGCGCCTCCAAAGAATCCAGAAGCCAACGCTGCTCGGCGCTGGAGAGCCCGGAACCTTCAGCGCGGGCGGCGCGGGCACGGCCCTCAGCCTGCGGGTCGTAATCCTCCAGCAGGCTCTGCGCCCACTGCGGCAGCATCTGCGCAAAACGGCCAGAGGGGGTCAGCGGCGTATCGAAACAAATGTTCAGGTGCACCGGGCCAATCGGCTCCGCCGACTGCTTGCGCCAGTGCTCGGCGCTACGACCGGTCAGCGCATTCAAGCAGGCGGCAAAAGCCTGAGTCTGCTCGCCCTCCACCTGCTCGGGGTAGGAGGTCAGATCGGCTTCAGCACGCACAAAAGGATGGAAGAAACTCGCCTGACGGGTCGTCTGATTCACGCCGCTACCGCGCAGACGCTCCGGGCGGTCCGCGCTCAGCACCGCCAGGGGCACGCCGGCGTGGTACGCCTCCATGACAGCGGGCACGTACTCGCCCAGAGCCGTACCGGAGGTGCACACCAGACCCACGGGCTGACCGGACGCCTTGGCAATACCCAGGGCAGTAAAGGCTGCACTTCGCTCGTCCACGCGCACGTGCGCAATGAGGGCGCCGGCTTCAGCGGCGGCGGCAATAGCGTACGCAAGAGGTGCGCTACGGGATCCCGGAGACACGACAACATGCCGCATACCGGCACGAATCAGCGAATCGAGCACGGATACTGCGGTGAGCATGGCGGGGGTTGAGCGGTTTTCAGTCACCGTACCATTCTAATGCCGTAAGGTTTTTCATTCAGTTATGGTTACCCTTCACGGGTGCAACCTTGATAACTACAGTCTTCACAGTCCGGAGGCGCGTTCCAGTACCCGGTAGCAGGCAGTGACTCGCTCCACCCACCACTGGCGGGTCTGCTTGTCGGTGGCGAGACGCTCCAGGCGCTGCGGGCTGGGGGTGATGGTGCGCAGATCCATGAACCCGTCGCGGGCGATGAGCGGCTCGTCGGTAACGTCCTCAGCCATGAGGGAGACCGTGCCCAGACCGCACCCGTACCTCAACGTAGGTAGGGAGGCCGCCAGAGAGGCACCGGTGGCAATGCCCACCGAAGACTCCAATGCCGAAGAAACCACCGCCGGAAGCTGCGCCTGCTCAACCAGCGCGAGCGCACGACGCACACCACCCAGCGGTGCCGCCTTAATAACCATGAGGTCCGCGGCGTTCGCGCGAGCCACCTTCAGCGGGTCTTCCGCCTTGCGGATCGACTCGTCGGCGGCAATGCGGGCGGGCAGCCCCTCCTTGGCAATGGCAAAGCGGAGCGCCGCCATATCTTCAATGGATGCCACGGGCTGCTCGGCGTAGATAATGCCGTACTCGCAGAGCTTGCGTAGCGCTTCAAGGGCACCGGCGAGGGTGTAGCCCATGTTCGCGTCCACCTTCAGGCGTGCACTCGGGAGCGCATCTCGTGCCGCCGCCACGCGGGCAATATCGTCGGCGAGGCTCTGGCCCTTCTCAGCCACCTTGATTTTCAGTTCCTGAATCTCACCCTCGTACTTGGCGAGCACCTCCGGCACACGCTCGGCGGGCACCGCGGGCAGGGTCGCGTTCAGCGGGATGCGCGTACGCACCGGCTCCGGGGTGGGCAGCCACGCCGCCTCCAGCGCGCAGGCAAGCCACGCGGCAGACTCCTGCACGCCGTACTCGAGGAAGGGCGCGAACTCGCCCCAGCCGTGCGGGCCGCGAATCAGCGCGCTCTGGCGGCTGTTCACTCCGCGGAAGGTCACGGTCATCGGAATTTCGACCGTGAACAGGTTCTCCAGAACCTCCTTCAGCGGCGGCAGGGGAGTGTTCGTGAGGTGAAAACCGTAGCCGAGAGGCGGCACGCTCATACTGGTGTTCAAGGTATCTGCCCTTCTTTGATGCGCTATGAGCTCACCATAACACTCTGGGGGCGGGCGGGCGCGCTCGCACCCTGTCACGCATTCTCTGGAAACTCTCAGGTTGTGGTCGAAAAAACTTTAGTTTTTCATAGCTTAACCTGGGATAGTAGGTAGTTATTCGCCCGAGAACTCGGACGGTGCCTCGCATAAAACGGCAGCTTGGGGGCTACTGTTTTGAGGGGCTGGCATCGGCGGGCTCGGGTATGGCTAACAGACATGAGGGCAAGAAGGTACGAAGGGTTATGAAGAAGAAAACACCGGCAAATACATCGGGTTCGGGAAACTCCGGTTGGGAGAGCTCCGAAAACCTCGATGCTACCAGTGTGCTTCACCCCGCTGACGTGCATGCGGCTGCTGCTGACAACGCGCCCACTACGGTGTTTTCCTCTGATGAGACTGCGGTGCTCTCTGATTATCAGGACGCTACCCAGGTGCTCGCCTCCCACGAAACGGCTACCCCTGCTACTGCGCACAGTGATGACCGTACGAAAGTTTTGACGGATTACGGTTCATCGCCAGCTCACGAAGCTGCGCCTGTAGGTTCTGCAAACGTGGGTTCCGTAAACGCGGCTTCCGCGAACGCTGAATCTGCGAATACCGAAGTTATTTCTTCGCACCCCGACACCTCAGAGGTTATTGGCGCGACCCGCCCTCTGCCACGTGCCTACCGTGCCCCCATTAAGATTCCTGAGACGATTCCCTCGCCGCAGGAACGCGCCTCTCAGGGGAACTACAGCGCGGATGAACCGATGCAGGCTACGCGCCGCCTCGATCCGCCGAAGCCTCCGGTGAGTTTCCCGCTGAACAATCAGATGGGTGCTTCCCCAATGGGTGCGCCTCAGATGGGCGCTCAACAGCCTCTTCCCACGCGTGCGATGCCTCCGCAGGCACCTCCGCAGCCGGTGGCTTATCCTCCCGAGGCGTATCCTGCCGCCGCCTACCCGAATGGCACCTATGTTCAGACCGGTCAGGTTCCCGTGGATGCTTCGGGCCGCCCGGTGAATCGTCCCGGCGAAGAGCAGGGGCATCATCTTCCGAGTACCGGTATTTTGATGCGTCACGTGATGGCGTTGCTGTTCTTGGGTCTGTCTCTCTACGGGGCGTTTGTGTTCTTCATTTACACGGCGACCGGCCAGCAGGTTGATGAGCAGGCGTACACCGAGTATGCGCATCAGTTCAAGAGTTACCGCGGTCCGACCCTGACTGCGCTGGATTCTTTGCCCACGATTGTCGGCGTGATTGCGGTGCTGGGTCTGATTGCGGTGCTGATTTGGAAGCACCGGTTCCTGCCCTCGCTGATTGGCGTGCTAGTTGGGGCTGCGGCGGTGACGAGCACGTACCTGCTCAAGCACTACCTGATTGTGAAGCCCGACCTGGGTGTTCAGGAAGCGCTGAGCAACTCGGCGCCCAGCGGCCATACGACCTTTGCGGCGGCGGCTGGCGCGGCGCTCTTTTTGGCGGCGCCTCGTTTCTTGCGGCCCACGGTGGCTCTCTGCGCGGCATTGGCAACCTGCCTGACGGGTGCCTCCACGATTATTAACGGTTGGCATCGCCCGGCGGATGTGGTGACCGCTATTCTGGTCACCGCCATCTGGACGGTTGTGGGTATGGGTGTGTTGCGTTATGTGCGTCCGGCAGATTTTGCGGTGCCGGCGCGTGGTGGTTTGGTGCTGGTGCCGTTGATGACGATTGCGACGCTGTTCCTGTCGTTCTGCGCGGTGATCCTGTATCTGATTGCGATTTTTGCGCCGATTCCCGGTGGTGCGTTTACCGCGGCGACCTGCATGATTATTGCGGTGAGCTTTGGTACGACGGCGTTGATGGTGAACCTGTTGCGTCCGCGTAATAGTAATCGCTCCGCCTATTCGAAGGTGTGGAGTTATCAGTAGACGTTGTTCCCCTCCCTGCTCGGGGTGTTTCAGCTCGGTGTGAGTTGAGGTATTGTCCGGGTGCGGGGAGGGGAATACAATATAAGTAATTTAGTATTTTAAATAC
>ERZ1674177.75-NODE-76-length-23500-cov-17.555684_pt1 | contig 23500 bp, 12 predicted proteins | sample MGYA00581287_ERZ1674177 | MGnify/ENA primary metagenome ERZ1674177 (study PRJEB41354, sample SAMEA4873336) | human saliva metagenome | biome: human-associated habitat [ENVO:00009003]; feature: mouth environment [ENVO:08000002]; material: saliva material...
AGAGTTCAAATCATAAAGTTCAATGTTCAAAGCTCAAAGTTCAAAGTATATAAGTTTTTAGTTAAAAAAATCTTAGTTAAATAATTGTAGTTTATAAAAATATGGTGTATCTTTGCCACTCAGTAACAAAAACAACTATTAGCTAAAAACCAAAAGGAGTTCGGAAACCAAGTAAACCTAAGCTTGGGGACGAGCGACGAGATCTATAAAATGAAAAAGAAGAAAGCCAAGATTTTACTTGCTGCCTTGTTATTTGCAGTGGGAGAGACCGCGTTCGCTGACGGAAAGGCAGTGAGTGGTATTCGACAAATCAATCCAACAACGGTAGAGATTACTTATAGCGATGGTGGTGTGATGACAGTAGACTTCTATGGTCAGAATGTCTTTCGCCTTTTCCGCGACCCAAAGGGGGGCATCGTTCGTGACCCTGCGAGTAATCCTCCAGCACGTATTCTCCTCGATAATCCACGTAAGAACGCAGGACGACTGAGCGTTAATGAGACTGATGCGGACGTAGCGGTCGCAACAGCTGAGGTACGTGTGTGCTTCGATCGCAGCACGGGTCTGATGACAGTCACCGACCTTCGTAATGGTAAGGAGGTTATTAAGGAGGTGAAGGGAGTCGACTTCCAGAAGAACCGCACCACCGTAACCCTCGCCAATGCAGTAGGAGAGTATTTCTATGGTGGCGGTGTACAAAATGGTCGCTTCTCCCATCGTGGCAAACGCATTGAGATTGTCAATACCAACAGCTGGACCGATGGCGGTGTTGCTTCGCCAGCTCCGTTCTATTGGTCAACAGGGGGCTATGCTGCCATGCCTTACACCTTCGCTCCCGGTGCCTATGACTTCGGAAGTACGGATAAGAACACGGTGACGATCAGTCACGATATGCCTTATCTTGACCTCTTCCTGATGGTCGACACAACCCCAGTTTCTTTGCTTCAAGATTATTATCAGCTGACTGGCAACCCCGTCTTATTGCCAAAGTTTGCTTTCTATGAGGGCCACCTCAATGCCTACAACCGAGACTATTGGAAAGAGACAACCGAAGACGGCAAGGGAATCCTTTTTGAAGACGGCAAGCGATATGTAGAAAGTCAGAAGGACAATGGCGGTATCAAGGAAAGCCTCAATGGCGAAAAGCAGAACTATCAGTTCTCTGCTCGTGCCGTTATTGACCGTTATAAGAAAGACGATATGCCATTGGGTTGGATTCTTCCTAACGATGGATACGGAGCTGGATATGGGCAAACTTCGACCCTTGATGGTAATATAGCCAACCTCAAGAGCCTTGGCGATTATGCGCGTAAGAACGGTGTAGAGATTGGTTTGTGGACACAATCAAACCTCCACCCAGTCGACAGCATCCCAGCTCTCTTGCAACGTGACATCGTGAAAGAGGTGCGTGATGCAGGCGTACGTGTGTTGAAGACCGACGTAGCATGGGTTGGTGCGGGCTATTCCTTTGGACTCAATGGTATTGCCGACGTGGCTAATATCATGCCTTACTATGGCAGCGATGCGCGTCCGTTCATTATCACCCTCGACGGCTGGGCTGGTACACAGCGTTATGGTGGTGTATGGTCGGGCGACCAAACCGGTGGTGAGTGGGAGTATATCCGTTTCCACATCCCAACTTATATCGGCTCTGGACTCTCCGGAATGGGTAATATTACGAGCGATATGGACGGTATCTTCGGCGGAAAGAACCTCTCAGTGAACATTCGTGACTTCCAATGGAAGACCTTTACACCAATGCAGTTGAATATGGATGGGTGGGGTAGCAACCCTAAGTATCCACAAGCTTTGGGCGAACCAGCCACAAGTATCAACCGTTCTTACCTCAAACTCAAGTCAATGCTCCTGCCTTACACCTACTCATGTGCCCATGAGGCGGTGACTGGCAAGCCACTCATGCGTGCGATGTTCCTTGATGATAGCAACGATTATACCCACAGCAGTGCTACACGCTACCAATATATGTATGGTCCTTCGTTCCTCGTGGCACCTGTCTATCAGAACACGGCAGCCGACAAGGAGGGCAACGATGTGCGCAATGGCATCTACCTACCAAAGGGAACATGGTACGATTACTTCACGGGTGCTACCTACGAAGGCGGTTGCGTACTCAACGATTACTTCGCTCCAATCTGGAAGTTGCCAGTCTTGGTGAAGTCGGGTGCTATCATTCCGATGGTCAATCCGAATAATAACCCTTCTGAGGTTGACAAGAGTCGTCGTGTCTTTGAACTCTATCCAGACGGCAAGACCGAGTTCACACTCTATGATGACGACGGTACAACACAGAAATATCTCGCTAATGAGAAGGCTACAACCCGCATCACCTCCGACCTCAACGATAAGCAGGTACTGACTGTAAGTATCGACAAGACCGAAGGATCGTTCGATGGAATGGTGAAAAATCAGTCAACAACCTTCTATCTGAACACCAACGCAAAGCCTAAGAAGCTCACAGCCGTTATCGGTGGAAAGAAGATTCGACTCACAGAGGCTGAGCAGGGCGATAACACATGGCAGTATGTTCAGGCTTCTAATCTCAACCGTTTCTCAACCACTAACAGCGAGATGGAACGTCTCTTGGTAACTAAAAATGCCCAAATCATCGTACGTTTGGCTTCCTGCGACATCACAAAGGAGGCTGTAACGCTTCGCGTGGAGGGTTTCACACGTCTGAATAAGTCTAATGAAACCTTGCGAAAGAAGGGTGCCTTGACAGCTCCAGAACTCCTCGAGGCTGATATTCAGTCGTATAGTGTCACGCCAAAGTGGAAGTCGGTGCAGAATGCTGACTACTATGAGATAGCCTTCAACGGTCAGACTTATACCACTATCCGCCACAACTCGCTCCTCTTCGACGACCTCCAGCCAGCTACCGACTATGATTTCAAGGTGCGTGCAGTCAATAGCGATGGGGCAAGCGAGTGGACGCCGCTACACGTGAAGACGGCTGTCAACCCATTAGAGTATGCTATCCAAGGACTTACCGCAACCTCTACCGCCCGTGATATGGAAGGTTTCGAAATCAACCGACTCGTTGACTTCAGTACGACTGGCGACATCTGGCACACCTATTATTATACGAAGGCGGTGCCATTCGACTTCACTGTCGACCTCCACAGCACCAACACACTCGACAAACTGCAGTATGTGCCACGTGCGAATGGCGGTAACGGGACGATTACGAAGTGTGATATCGCTGTCAGCAAAGACGGTAGAAACTGGACAGAAATCGGACCACAGCAGTGGGCTCGAGATGGTAGAACGAAGGAAGTGACGCTCTCTACCCATCCTGTAGCACGTTATGTGAAGGTGAGTGTGAAGGAGGCTGTCGGCAACTTCGGCTCTGGTCGTGAGTTCTATGTCTTCAAAGTGCCGGGCACAAAGACAATTCTGCCGGGCGATATCAACCTCGATGGTAAGGTAGACGAGAACGACTTCACCTCTTATATGAACTATACAGGTCTTAAGAAGGGCGATGCCGACTTCGATGGTTATATCTCTGGTGGCGACATCAACGGCAACGGTCTCATTGATGCTTACGACATTTCGAATGTTGCCATGCACCTTGAGGATGGTTGGAACGACGATGACGTAGCCCCTGTTGGCGGTAAGGTTTACTACGAATATAACCGTAAGTCTTACGCTGCAGGCGACGATGTCATCATCAAGGTGAAGGGTAAGGACCTGCAGTCAGTCAATGCCTTCAATCTTATCTTCCCATATAGTCCGAAGGAATTGCAGTTCGTTAAGGTTGAAACCGACCCATCAATGGTAATGCGCAACCTCACCTACGACCGTCATCACAGCGATGGTTCTCAGGTTCTCTATCCAACCTTCGTGAATGTGGGCGACCACCATACGATCAATGGCGATGCCGACCTCCTCGTCATCCGTATGAAAGCCCTTAAGCCATTCACCGTTAAGAATACAACAGCCAAGGGCTTGTTGGTGGATAAGCAGTTGAGAGAGGTGGAGTTGTAGAAAAGCAAGCAACTAACAACTAACACCCCCCACCTAACACCCAACTGGCCCCACCCCCTTACCCCTCCCCCAAAGGGAGGGGAGTGAAATGCGAGGTACCCCGTAAGAAGTAGACGAGTGGGCGAGTTAACAAGTAGACGAGTTATATGTTACAAAGCATATAACTCGTTAACTTGTCTACTTAAAACTTGTCTACTTAAAACTTGTTAGTAAAAATCTCTGTGCTATCTTTGAACTTTTCCGTGTGACATTACGTCATAGTTTTAAACCCGAATCCGTCATTAGATTCTAAACTTATTTTGTATAAATATCAATTAGTTTGTCTATCTTTGCAGCGCCAACGTAGCAGACTACGCTAAGGTACGAAGACTGACACGGTGCTGATAAGAAAATAAAAGGCATTAGAAATCAATATAATTAGTAAACTTTATTAGCATTGTAATCTACTAACCGATTCGGATTTAATCACATCTAAGGAATGTGCGAAGCCTTAGCACGGAGTGTGCAGAGGGTAAACACCATTGGTGCAAGCCGTCCACACAATCTTAATAGTGCATGAATAGGGGCTTGAATATTATCGAAGAGAACTAAAGAGAACAATTATTTATTTTTTACATATATGTTATTCGAAAGATTTTTACGCAATAAGTCTCTGATGGCGGCAATGGCATTGACCGCTGTTATGCCAAGTGTTGTGAAGGCTTCGATTCTGTCAGCTGCTCCAACGGCTGAGGGGGAGAACCAGCAACTCAAGGCGGGAGTTTATTTCATTGTTAATGACAAGCGTCAGGCAGGCACAGACCTCCATGTCTATGTTGACGAGAGTGGTTTGCATGGAAAGAATTATACTTCTCTTGCTACAGACTATTCTAATGCTTTTCTCCTTCATGCTAAGGGCGACAAGTATACCATTCAGAGTTTGAAGGATGGTAAGTATGTGCAGAATGTCAATGGTAACAGTGTCCCTTATAAGACAGGCAACGACGCTCATAAGTTCCAGATTGTTTATCAGTCACAGTCAAGTGGTACGGGTAAATCTTACTTCAATATCTATAATGATAATGTAGGAGGAAACCAATTCTGCTGGCACCTCGATGCTCAGAGAAACGTTGTACGTTGGTATCCATTGACAGATAACGGCAGAATAGCACTCGGACCAAGTGAGTTTCGTCTTGATCCAGTGACTACGCTCAGCAAGCAGCAGGTTCTCGATCGTTTGGCAGAGTTGACAAAGATTGTTGACCCACGTAAGGATTTGAATAAGTACTATCAGATTGTGTCTGATACTTACGGTAGAGCAATGCGTGAGGACTATATTGTCGGAGAGTTGTCTACGGGTGGTTTCGTTGATACCGACTACAGCTACTGTTGGAAATTAGTGAAGTTAGGTAGCGGTCGTTATGCTTTCCAGAATGCTGTTACAGGTAAGTATATTGCTCAGCAGAATGGTCAGACAAGCCGTTACTATACAACATCTGAGGAGCAGGGCAATGGCTTTGAGTTCAATCTTAACGAAAGTGACCCATATGTATTGGCTTTCGAGATGGTTGATGCTTACAACGTAGGTATTCACTGTGCTGAGAGTCAGGGCTATCATCCAGTAGGATGGTATGTGAACAACGAGGCTAATAAGTGGGTCTTCAAGGTGGCTACAATCGATCAGGCAAAGCTCAAGGAGCAGCAGGAGGCTTACAAGGCACGTGTCAACTTGACCAAGAATGTGGATGTCTATGCTGAGAAGGTGGCTAAGTATTTCACTAACAGTGTCGCTACTGAGGTTACTGGTGAGGTGACGAATATGACCGATGCAGCATTGAAGGCAAAGATGAATGCCGACAAACTTCCACAGGGGTTGCAGGAGGTTGTGTTGAAGATTAAGAACCAGAGTTGGACCGTTTATCCAAGTGGTCGCAACTGGGAGAAGCAGTTCCGTATCGCTGCCTATAAGGCTTACAGTGAGAATAACTATAATGCTTGGGCGCGTTCAATGGGTATCGGCTACGATTATGGTAGTATGACGAATCCAACAGGTGTTACTGCTCGTGATGGCGAAGACCTCTTCGTCTTCCTTGGCGATGACATCCCACAGGATGCAACGGTACAGATTGAGCTCGTACCATTGGGTACACGCAGTGCTGGTAAGTACTATAGCTTGAAGAAGGGATTGAATATCATCCTCAATCAGGGTGAGAACAACGTATTCGTTAACTATATCGGTCGTACCTTCGACAATGGTAAGTACCTTAGAGATTATAAGCCTATGAATATCCACATTGAGGGTGGTAAGGTGAATGGTTACTTCGATCTCACAAAGGGTAATACCAATGAGGATTGGCAGAAGATGCAGTCTGACGGTCTTGTTTGGGCTAAGGCGTTCAATATGAAGGGCGAATTGGTTGTTATGAACATGCCAAGCCAGGCTTGCAAGGACTACACTCCTATTCATATGAAGGAGTTGGTTGAGATCTGGAACAGCATCGTACAGCGTGAGGACGACCTCATGGGCTTCCGTGCTGCTGAGCGTGATAAGTGCAACAACGTTCTTAATGCTACTGCTGTTGACCATGGTTATATGTATGCTACAACAGGTGGTACCTATTATAACTACAACACTTTGGCTGACGTACTCAACTACGACAAGATGAAGTGGGGTAATGGTACACTCTGGGGTCCTGCTCATGAGTTCGGTCATAACCACCAGCAGCTGTTCAATACGGCAGGTATGACGGAGATTTCTGTCAATATGTACTCTAATATGGTGATGTTTACTTCTGGTCGTGTAACCAGTCGTTCAGAAAACTGTTCTTATACAGATGTTGACGGTAAGAAGTATGATGGTGTTTGCGAGAGTGCTGTCTCAACCTATGCTGACCGCTTTGCTAATAAGAAGATGTGGTTTGAATATGGCACATGGGGTACAACGCAGATGTACTACAAGCTCTATATGATGTTCCATTCGACTGGTCTTGATGATCAGTTCTGGCATAAGTGCCTCGATTATCTCCGTACCTACCGCCTTGAAGGTCAGGGTACAGCCAACTGTCAGGGTCAGAACGACTACTTACTCTTCGCTAAGGCATGTTCTTTTGCTGCTAAGCAAGACCTCTCAAGCTTCTTTGAAGCATGGGGACATTTCTATGATGTGAACGGTTCTGTCATCGGTGACTACAGCAATACAACCATGTATACCACGAGAGCACAGTGGATGGAGGCTATGAAGTTCATGAAGCAGTTCCCTAAGGGCCCTGCAAACAATATGATTTTCATTGATGATCATATCCGTCCTACCCCAGCTATCTATCCTGGTGCTGCTCCTGGCACAATGCGTGAGGACTTCAATGGTGCCGTACGTGTTGGTACTATGGGCGACTTCGGCTCATGGGATCAGTTTAAGAGAGACAGCCTCGGTCAGGGTTATGCTATCATCAAGACGCAGAGCGATGCTAATGGTCGTCGCACCTATACTATGGAGGCTAAGAACAGCCACGTTGTAGGTTTCAAGATTTACAACAGCAAGGGTCAGCTTATCTACTTTGCTAACACCAAGACCTTCACTATTCCTAAGAAGGTGATGGAGGATGCACAGAACAATATCGTTATTAAGGTTTGTGGTTCAGACGGTTCTGAGGTTGATCCAGGCACTGTTCCATTGGGTATCACGACCTTCTCGGCTCAGGCTAATGGTGGTAAGGTAGATGTTTATAGTATCTATGGTGTCCTCGTTCGCAGCAAGGTGAACCCAGAGACAGCCCTCGAAGGCTTACCTAATGGCGTTTACGTTGTTGGTGGTAAGAAGGTGGTAGTGGGTAAGTAAGAAGCCGAAGCAGTAGCCAACTGGCCCCTCCCCCGTCCCCTCCCCCAAAGGGAGGGGCGTGAAATGCGAGATACCCCTATAGAAAAAAGACAGAGTAACAAGCAAAATTGTTACTCTGTCTTTTTGTTTTGTGGTCTAATGACCGATTTGGGATGATTCATTTTATACCTTCTAACTATTTCCATTTTTCTGGTATTGAAATAGATTGGTCGCCAATAGTTATTGTTGGAGGCATGACTGCATTGCGAAAGCGGCGTTCGTTATTTTCAAGGAACACCCACTTACTACGGAAAGCGTTGAGATGGTTACGCAAGTCATGAGCATGACTGCCTGGTGGGAAAAAGACTTTGACCTTCTTATTAGGATAATTTGTATGTATAAAATTTAATGGAGGGATAAGGTCGGTGTCCGCACTTATCAGTACAATAACATCTGTTTTATCTTGAACACAATCAGCCATCATACGGACTGAGATGTTTAGTTTTTATTTGCTGTCACTTTTAACATTTCAAGTAGTCCCAATGTAAATCAATAAGTTAGAACGTAATCGTAAGTGACAGTAATGACAGTAAAATTATTTTCAAGAACTACCTTCTTATAATGATTCGTGCCATTAGTACCATTCGTAGTTCAAATTCTAAAGACGACTACGAATTACGCAAATTGCACGAATCACTTAGCAAAAGAATTCGTGTCATTAGAGAAATTCGTAGTCGTTCGTAGTTCTGATTATAAAGTTCAAAGTTCAAACCTCAAAGTTCAAAGTTAACAGTTATTTTACCGTATAAACAGTCGAGGTCAGTTTCATCTTTTCGACATCAAACGTAGTGAGGTAAGAAGTATCTGCGAAGGCTGTTGAGAGAACGGAGAACCTCTTTATCCCATACAGGTCGCAACCATAAAGCATATAGTTAGCGATATCTGTTGTTGTGAAATAAGGTGTCATCGGAGTATGTGAGTGCATTACCTCTGTTATCTCTTCACCATTCATTGTTATTGGTTGCTCAAGAAAACTACGATGAAACCTGCGCCAACTGAGTATGTTCATATCCTTATCAAAGTCGAAAGCGTAGTCATCACCGATAGGAATCACCCCATGTTTTGTTGTACCATGTAGAAGATAGAGTCTATAACCACCTTTCTCCAAAGGGAGCAAGTCCCAGTTCAAGCCAGAAGTGTTAGCCAAGAAAATACTATCTCCCTTCTCCTTTATGACCTTACGCGGTGCAATCTGCTTTGCTTTGAGCTGTTCAATCTCGATTGGTTTAAGTTTACGTGGTGTGGCAGAACAGACATAGAAACTCGTGTCGTTACTCAAGTGGAGCGTCAGTTCAAAGACGGTCTGTTCCTTCTCAAGATTAGCAAAGATATAACGCCATGTCATGTTTCCTTCTTCAAAAGCTGTAGCAGAATTGATTTCCTCTCTCTTGACATTATATTTCATAAGCGAATCAGTAGCTCGCCACGCCAATTTCTCATAAGTATACAACCACATTCCTTCCGCAAGGATAGAGTCATTGATAGCTTGGAAACGCTCTGGAGAGGGTGCAGTCAACTTCTTTGGTGCGGTCTGTGCCTTACCATAAATGGAGAAACATAAGAAGAAAAGTACGAACAAGATCGGTTTTGTCTTGGGTTTGCAAAGTGATGTTTTCATAATAATATTTGTTTAGGAAGCCTCACCCCCCAGCCCCCTCTCCTGCAGAGAGGGGGAGTGTTGGAAACAATTCGCTTGAGGATGAAAGCCTTGTTTGAGCTAATCTGTTTTGAGAAATTCTTTTAAGTAATCCCAATCTCATAGGGGTATCTCGCATTTCACGCCCCTCTCCTTTTGGAGAGGGGTTGGGGGTGAGGCTTTTTCCCCCTCCCCCTTCGGGGAGGGAAGGGGTGGGGCTTTACTCCTCCATCAACTTTCTATATCTACCCTTCTTAATCTCCTCATTGCCGAGTCGGCGCGCCTTATTGATTTCGTAATCAGAGAAGCCACCTTCGAAGAAGACAACTTCACCGTTACCCTCAAAGGCAAGGATGTGGGTACAGATACGATCGAGGAACCAACGGTCGTGGCTGATGACAACCGCACAACCGGCAAATGCCTCAAGACCTTCCTCCAAGGCACGGAGTGTATTTACGTCGATATCGTTGGTAGGCTCATCGAGGAGGAGGACATTACCTTCCTGCTTCAATGCCATAGCCAACTGAAGACGGTTGCGCTCACCACCAGAGAGTACTGAACAAAGCTTGCTCTGGTCGGTTCCTGAGAAGTTGAAACGTGAGAGATAAGCACGTGAATTGACATCACGTCCACCCATACGAATCGTCTCGTTGCCCTGTGACACTACGTCATATACCGTCTTGTTAGGGTCGATATCCTTGTGCTGCTGGTCAACATAAGCAAGTTTAACGGTCTCACCTACCTCGAACGTACCGCCATCAGCCTGCTCCAAGCCCATGATAAGGCGGAAGAGCGTTGTCTTACCCGCACCGTTAGGACCGATAACACCTACGATGCCGTTAGGAGGCAACATGAAGTTGAGGTCGTTGAAGAGAACCTTCTCACCAAAAGCTTTCTTTACGTGCTGTGCTTCGATAACCTTATTACCCAAGCGTGGACCGTTAGGAATAAAGATTTCGAGCTTCTCCTCACGTTGCTTCTGCTCCTCGTTGAGCATCTGTTCGTAAGAATTCAGACGCGCCTTACCCTTTGCCTGACGTGCCTTTGGCGCCATGCGCACCCATTCCAACTCACGCTCCAAGGTCTTACGACGCTTAGAAGCCGACTTCTCTTCCTGCTCCATGCGCTTTGTCTTCTGATCGAGCCATGAAGAGTAGTTGCCCTTCCATGGAATACCCTCGCCACGGTCGAGTTCAAGAATCCACTCGCTCACATCGTCCAAGAAGTAACGGTCATGGGTAACAGCGATAACAGTACCCTCATACTGCTGCAAATGCTGCTCCAACCAGTCGATACTCTCAGCATCAAGGTGGTTGGTAGGCTCATCGAGCAACAATACATCTGGCTTCTGAAGGAGCAGACGGCAGAGGGCAACACGACGGCGCTCACCTCCAGAGAGATTAGTCACTGGCAAATCACCCTTAGGACAACGCAGTGCATCCATCGCCCTTTCGAGTCGTGAATCAATGTTCCAGGCGTCTGTTGCATCAATGATATCCTGCAACTCAGCCTGACGCTGCATCAGCTTATCCATCTTGTCAGCATCAGAGTAATACTCCTCCAAGCCGAACTTTACGTTGATATCGTCGTATTCCTTCAGTGCATCATAGATATGCTGCACACCTTCCATAACATTCTCCTTCACGGTCTTCGCCTCATCGAGTGGTGGATCCTGTGGCAGATAACCCACCGAATAGCCCGGACTCCATACCACTTCGCCCTGTGTTGGTTCCACAAGACCAGCGATAATCTTCATCAGCGTAGACTTACCTGCGCCGTTCAGACCAATAATACCTATCTTTGCACCATAGAAGAACGAGAGGTAAATGTTCTTCAGAATCTGTTTCTGGTTCTGTGGGATAATCTTCGATACACCCACCATTGAGAAGATAATCTTCTTGTCGTCTACTGTTGCCATTTATTCTTTCGTTTGTTTTGTAGGCAAAGATAACGAAAATAATTCATATTGGCAAATAAAGACAGAAGGACAGAAGACAGAATGATGGGGGAAGACATAATGACAAAAGAGACAGAAGACAGAATGTGCTTATTGAAAAGACATAATGACAAAAGGACAGAAGGTATAATGACAAAGGAAACGAGAGACAGAATGCGCTTATAAAAAAGACATAATGACATAATGACAGAAGGTATAATGACAAAAGAAACAGGATCTATAATGTGTTTATTGAAAAGACATAATGACAAAAGGACAGAGAGTAGAATGACAAAAGAAACAAGAGAGGCGATGGCAAAAGACTGAAGAGTAGGGGAGTATCGCACTTGAACTTTGAATTTTCCTTACATAATAACGACAAAAACACGCCAAAGAATACCCAAAAACAGCCTTTTTGAATGTCTTTGTAACTAACAGTATATCAAATTATTGCAGACTCGTAATGCAAAAGGTGCTTAATTAGACTCCAAAAGGGCGTTAGTAAGGGGCTTAAAGGGCACCTTTTGCAAGTCTAAAGGGCGTCTTTAAGAAGCTAAATGACCATATGTTGAAACATAGTATATAGAAAATTATTTACAAACAAATACCCCCACCTCCCCCGACCCCTCCAAAGGAGGGGAGGGACAAATGGAGTGAGAGTTAAATCAAAAGCAGGGACCTCCCCCAACCCCTCCAAAGGAGGGGAGTGCCTAATAGATAAAGATTAGCAGAGTAAACTGATTGTCTTTTGGCTGATTTCGTTTTTATCATTACCCCATTTGGTACTCCCCTCCTTTGGAGGGGTTGGGGGAGGTCCCCTTTTATCATTATCCTCTGTCATCTGTTTGACACTCCCCTCCTTTGGAGGGGCTGGGGGAGGTCCCCTTTTATCATTATCCTCCGTCATCTATTTGGCACTCCCCTCCTTTGGAGGGGTCGGGGGAGGTCCCTCTCATATATCCTCAAACATTTGTTAAAACATTACACCTTTTTGTACTTTTAACAATATTAGAATCCTTTGTTTGGTAAAATTATCGTAATTTTGCACCAAATCTTATAATAAAGTTTATTATAGCTAAAAGAGAGATTCAGGAAAACGGTTTACGATAATGTATTCACGTGTTATGCCACTAAGCGTTACTCCACAAGAAATCATATAAAAAAACAATAAACAAATCACCCAAGTAAGATGAAAAAGAATTATGTAAAACCATGCAGCTCATGTATAGTCATGGCTGCTGAGCAGGCTATGTTGGCTGGAAGTAAAGGTCTTCGTATTACGAACCAAGACTTCGAAAGGGCGGATCCTATCGTACTTGGCCCTTCTACGGCTGGAGGTGCTAAGAAAAACCCATTCGATTATGATGAAGAGTAAGTAAAACCATTAAAAAAAAAGAAAACAAATGAATTTCAAGAAGATTTACGGTCTTATCCTTGGTGTCATTGCCATAGGCTTGACATCATGTTCAAGTGATTTGAATAATGAGGAGAAAGCTCCTGTTGGTCCTAATGAGACAGCGGTACGTTCGCTGAGTATTGCTACAGGCGATGCAAAAACTCGTTCTGAAGTAAATATTGATGCTGGTAATAAGTGGGTTGCTGGTGATAGATTTATGGCTTTTAACCGCACCTTTACGGGTTCTTCTTCTGAGTCTCGTTATGGCGTGTTAACTGCAAGTAGCACTGGTACAAGAACAACACTTGATGGTGTGATCGCATGTAAGGATAATGACGAGTTAGGCATTTTCTATCCTGGTTCATACGTCACAGGATTTGATCAAGGCAAAATGCCAGTAGTTATGACTGCAAGTTATATCAATGATAATAAGGGCCAAGATGGTTCTAAGGAGAATCTAAAGTACTTTGATTATAGCTATGGAAAAGGAAAGGTTACTGTAAATGGTGCTTCTGCATCAGGTAGCGTTGATATGAAAAAGTTGTATTCTGTCTTAGAGTTAAACTTCACGGCTGGTGGTGTTAAGCTTACGAACATCAAGAAGCTTGTCCTTTCTAATGTTCTTACAGAGGCTGTTTATAATATTCAGAGCAATCAGTTAGAGAGTCTTGAAACTGGTAAGATAGAAGTTAATTCACCAGTAGCACTCGAAAAGGTGTATGTAGCGATATTGCCACAGAACCACTTCAGCCCTACATTTGAAGTATATACCACGGATAATAAGTCTTATCGTTTCGCAGTAAGCACTCCAAACTTTAATCTTGTTGCTGCTAAGGTTTATCCATTTACAGTGCAGGTTAAGGAGTTTACTCCAAATCCTCCATACATTGAAATCGGTGGTGTGAAGTGGGGTAAGTATAACCTCCAGTACACTCCTGGGCCAAATGCTGAAGGTTGGAGAGGTGGTTTCCACCTTGCACAGAATCCATGGGATTACTTCTATACACAGAGTAGTCCAATGACACAGCAGAAAGATGTAAGAGATGTAGATGATAACTCTAATTTTGACCACTTCCGCTGGGGAGATATATCTTATGCATACGACTATTCGTACAATTCTTCTGATGTTGTGCAGCATTATGATGGGTCAACAGGTAGTATTCTGAAGAAGAATAATAATGGGTACGGTGACCTGCCTTATTATGCTTCAAATGGTAATTGGAGATTGCCTACTAAAAAAGATTATGAGGATTTGATGAGCCATACTGCACAATATATTGGTTATTATTCAGATGGAACAAATGACATCTTAGGTGTCCTCTTCGTACCGAATCCAACTGATCGCTCAGAGATTGGTTATACTGTAACAAAGGATGGAAAGACGAACCGAGTGTCAAATTCTAAGGCAGTGGTGAACAAGTTGTATAAACCAGGCTGGGCTGATAATTACAAAGCTGCAGATAGTAAGTTGATTAAATTCACGAAGGAAGATCTTGATAAAGGTATTTTCTTCCCAGCTGCAGGTTGGTATTATCCAGACAGTAAAAAGTTGCAGAATCCAGGACGACAGGGTACTTATTGGACTGCAGATGCAGTGAATTCTACGCAGGCGGTTTCGTTTGCTTTCACTTTCGATGCTCAACAAGCAACATTTACAAGCTCTGTAGGAATGGCAAGTTACAACCCTCATAAACATACTATGTACAGCATCCGTCCAATCTACATTGGTCAGTAAAACAATTAAGTCTCTTTCCCAACTCCCTTCCTCATAGAAGGGGAGTTGAAAGTTGGGGACTGAGAAAAGAATATAACCCAAAAGGGAAGGTGTAAAAGATGATTTTACGTCTTCCCTTTTTCTTTGGACTAAAAAAAAGCCTCACCCCCCGACCCCCTCCAGCCTCACCCCCCGACCCCCTCTCCGAAGGGAGAGGGGGAGTGCTGGGAACAGTTCGCTTAGAAACGGCTAAACAGCTTTTCCAACCATAGGGGTATCTCGCTAATCACTCCCCTCCCTATGGGGGAGGGGACGGGGGTGGGGCCGTTTGTGTCTGTTTGTGTCTGCGTTGTCATAATTATTACGTACTGATAAGAACTCCGTTCGAATAACTCTGGATTATAGTAGTAATCATAATTATGAATTATGAACTATGAATTCTGAATTACCATAACTACTTGTGTGCGTGAACAATACTTCTGATTAAAAAAAAAGAACATTTCTTTTGGTATTTGTTGTATAAACGACTATATTTGTAGCACAAAACCTAAATCAATAGAATATATGTCTAATTTTATGAAAGTAAGTCAGAGTCGCAGAAAGCACCCACCATTTGTTAGTGGTCGCTTAGCTTTCTCCTTTGCACTTGGGTTGATGGCATTTGCACCGTCCCCAGTATTAGCCAATGTGGATGCGAACACGAGTATGAGTGTTCAGCAGCAAAAGCAGAGTATTAATGGTGTAGTGAAAGATGCTAATGGCGACCCAGTCATTGGTGCTTCTATACTGGCAAATGGTACTCCAGTAGGGGTGACCGACATGGACGGTCGCTTCTCAGTCTCTGTCGCTCCGGGTACGGAGTTGAAGATTAGTTATGTTGGTTTCGCCACTCAGAGCGTCATGGTGAGAAGTGGTGTGACAAACTATAACATTACTCTGAAGGATGAGAACAGCGCCTTGAGTGAGGTTGTTGTTGTCGGTTATGGTACTCAGAAGAAGGCAAACCTCTCTGGTTCTGTTGCACAACTCGATAGTAAGGCGCTCGAAAACCGTCCTATCTCTAACGTGTCTTCAGGCTTGCAGGGCTTACTTCCGGGTATCACGGTGACCGGAGCAGACGGTGCGCCGGGTCTTGACAATGGTTCGATTCTTGTGCGTGGTGTGGGAACATTGAACTCCGCTTCACCTTATATATTGATTGATGGTGTTGAAGCAGGAACGCTCAACTCGCTTGATCCAGAGGATATCGCGAGTATCTCAGTCCTGAAGGATGCTTCTTCAGCAGCCATCTATGGTTCAAAAGCATCTAACGGTGTGATTCTGGTAACTACAAAACGAGGGCAGAATGGTGCGCCAAAGGTTAGTTATTCAGGTTATTTTGGTATTCAGAATGCAACAGCCTTGATGGAAAGGATGAATTCTGCCGATGCCGCTTACTATTATAATAAGGCATTGGAGCGTAGTGGTAAGGCAGCACGTTTCTCTGATGAAGCGATTAAGAAGTTCCGTGATGGCTCAGATCCTTACAACTATCCTAATACAGACTGGTACGATCTTGCATTCAAAACCGCTTGGCAGAATCGCCATAGCGTGAACATTACGGGTGGTAATGAGTATGTGAAGTATCTGGCTTCTGCTGGTTATCTTAAGCAGAGCAGTATTCTTCCTAATGCAGGTCGTGAGCAGTTTAATGGTCGTGCAAATCTCGACATGGTGTTGTCAAAGCGCATCACTGCCCACCTTAACCTCGCTTATATCCAAAACAACTATCGCGATGCAAGTAGTGCATACGCTGGTGGAAGTAGCGATCAGATTATTCGTCAGCTGAATATCATTGCGCCTTGGATTGTGTATAAGTACGAAGATGGTACATACGGTACTGTTTCTGATGGTAACCCAATGGCTTGGTTGGAGTCAGGCATGACCGTAAACCGCAACAACCGTAACTTTACGGGTATGATTGGTCTTGACTATCAGATTCTGAAAGACTTGAAGTTGACGCTGCAGGGTGCATATGTTGATGCTTCACAGCGTTACTCTTACTTCCAAAAGTTCATTCAGTATAACCCTAATAAGGCCTCTGACCCTAACAAGTTAGAGATTGCTCACTATGACTGGCACCGCACAACCTTCGATGCGTTCCTGAACTATGACAAGTCATTTGCAAAGCATAACTTCAAGGCTATGCTCGGTTGGCATACTGAACGCTATAAGTATCTGCCAGACTGGATGTATCGTAAGAACTTCCCTAACAACGAACTTACTGACTTGAACGCTGGTGATGCTTCGACACAGCAGAACGCTGGTAACACTCGCGAGCTGTCAATGGTGTCTTACTTCGGTCGTCTGAATTACGACTATGCTGGTCGTTACCTCTTTGAGGCAAACTTCCGTTCTGATGCTTCTTCACGCTTTGCGGAGGCTCATCGCTGGGGTTTCTTCCCATCATTCTCTGCTGCATGGCGTATCTCTGAGGAACCATTCATGGAGAGTTCAAAGTCATGGTTGAACAACTTGAAGCTACGTGCATCATGGGGTCAGCTTGGTAATCAGGACGCACTGAACGATTACTATCCTTGGATGAACACTTACAACCTCAATGCGAAGTATCCATTTGGTGGTCAGCTTACTCCGGGTTACTATCAGGGTAGCTATCACCTTGAGACTATCTCTTGGGAGCGTTCAACCACATGGGGCGTTGGTCTTGACTTCACCCTCTTCGGTGGTTTGACTGGTTCGTTGGATTACTACAACCGCAAGACGACTGGTATCATCATGGACGTATCTGCTCCTGCAGAGTTTGCACTCGGTGCTTACAAGGATAATATCGGTGCATTGCGCAATCAGGGTGTTGAACTCTCATTGGCTTATGCAAAGCAGTTGAACAAGGATTGGACAATCAATGTCGGTGCGAACTTCTCTTACAACAAGAATAAGATTCTCTACTTGGGTGAGGGAACCGAATATATTGTAGATAAGAATGACCGCAACCGCCGTACAGCTATTGGTCAGCAGTACAAGAGCTATTATATGTACAAGGCAACAGGTAAGTTCTTCAACTCACAGCAGGAGGCTGACGACTACACAGCGAAGTATGGCAACCCATTCGGACGTAAGTTCATGGCAGGTGACCTTATCTATGAGGACACAAACGGTGATAATAAGCTCGATTCAAACGACCGTATCTACACCAAGCATACTGATATCCCAGCAATTACCTACGGCTTCAACCTCGGTGCAACATGGAAGAACATTGACCTCTCTATGATTTGGCAGGGTGTTGGTGCAGTATCTCATATCTACAACCGTGAGGTACTTGGTGAGTTCTCTGGTGATGCCAGCCACCCTTCAACACTGTGGAAAGACTCATGGACAGAGGACAATCACAATGCTAAGTTGCCACGCGTATTCGAGACAGGAAACAGCCCAAGTGACATGACGCGTGCTATGTCAACCTTCTGGTTGTGGAACACAGCTTACTTGCGTTTGAAGACTTTGCAGTTGGGTTACACCCTTCCAAAGAGTGCGCTCAAAGCTATTGGACTTGAGAAGGTACGTATCTACTATGCAGGTGAAAACCTCCTTACCTTCGATGCATTGCCATTCAATATTGACCCAGAAGTGACCAGCGAGCGTGGATCATCTTATCCATTGCTGCGCTCACATTCTATCGGTATCAATATCACATTCTAACCGTAAATACCCGATATACATTATGAAAACTGTAAGAACATATATATTAGCAGGTGTGGCTGCTTTGGCGCTCACATCTTGTAATGACTACCTTACCACTGTGCCGAAGGATGCAATGTCGCCATCTACTACATGGAAGACGGGCGACGATGCTGAGAAGTTCCTTGTGGGCTGTTATGATGGTTGGGAAGATGGTGGAGCCCTGCTTTATTGGGACGCTGGCTCTGACTTTGCGTACAACAACTTCCCTTGGGAAGGCTTTACCAATATCGGTAATGGTTCGCTCTCACCTTCATCTCCGGGTTGGTCGTTCTATGATTATACTATCATTGGTAGATGTAACACCTTCCTTGAGAATGTTGATAAGTGTGTATTCAGCAGCGATGCGGTAAAAAAAGACCTCGTTGCGCAGGTGAAGGCTATCCGTGCTTACAACTATTTCCGCATGGGTTTCCTCTATGGTGGTGTGCCAATCGTTAAACCTTTCACCAGTGCTCAGGAGGCACGCGTGCCACGTAATACGGAGCAAGAAGTGAAGGATTTGGTATTCAAAGACCTTGATGAGGCGATTGCTGATATCAATACGTCTCCTGCTGCACGTGGACGTATCGCAAAGGGTGCTGCCTTAGCTATGAAGATGCGTGCTGCTCTCTACTGGGGCGACTATCAGAAGGCGAAGGATGCTGCTCAGGCTATCATCGACTTGGGTAAGTATGAACTTGATCCCGACTACACTAACCTCTTTAAGTTGGCTGGTGTTGACTCAAAAGAAATCATCCTTGCCGTACAGTATAAGAGCGGTACTCGCCCACTGGGTACTATCGGACAGCTCTATAACAATGCCGATGGTGGCTGGTCATCAGTGGTTCCAACACAGAAGTGTGTTGATAACTATGAGATGAGTAATGGTATGACGATTACTGAGGCTGGCTCTGGCTATGATGCAACTCATCCTTTCCATGGTCGTGACCCACGTATGGCAATGACGATTCTCTATCCCGGTTGCGATTGGGAAGGTACTATCTTCAATACCCTCGACGAGAATGTCAATGGTAAGAAGAACCCTAACTATCCAACCAATGCTGCCAACTCATCTAAGACCGCCCTCACATGGCGTAAGTACTTAGATCCAAAGACACAGTATGCTGACGTATGGGACACAGAGGCTTGCCCTATTGTCTTCCGTTATGCTGAGGTGCTCTTGACATGGGCAGAGGCTGAGAACGAGTTGAATGGTCCTTCTGCCAACGTCTATGCAATGATTGACAAGGTGCGTACACGTGTAGGTATGCCTGCTGTTGACCAGTCAAAGTATAACACTAAGGACAAGCTCCGTGAGCTGATTCGTCGTGAGCGTGGCTCAGAGTTCGCTGGTGAGGGTCTCCGTCGTGCTGATATCTTACGTTGGACAAGCAATGGTAAGATGGTCGCAGAGACAGTACTGAATGGTCCATTGAACCGTATCACAGGTACTATTAACACATCTGCTACCGACCCAACCATGCGTGCCGTAGTCAGTGGCAGCAGCAAGGTTGAGGACCGTACGTTCCAAACCTTCAACAGATACCTGCCAATCCCACAGTGGAATATCTCTGATAATCCTAAGTTGGAGCAGAATCCGGGGTATGCGAAGTAAAAGCCCCACCCCTAAAATAACCAGCCCCTCCCCCTTACCCCTCCCCCATAGGGAGGGGCGTGAAATGTGAGATACCCCTTGTGAGCCTCACCCCCTAAGAGGGTGTGTCAAAATGCAAATTAATAACTTGACAACTTTCAATCTATAAGGAGGATTCTTCTAAAGGCAAAGAAAAGACCATTTCTTTACTCAAAATCGAGTATAGAAATGGTCATTTTTATTGGATTGTTTCAAACTGTAAGATTATCAAAATGATATTTGCATTTTGACACACCCTCAAATGAAATGCGAGGTACCCCTACCGATAAGTCCCCCTTTCTAACATTCCCCAAGCAAATCGTTTCCTACACTCCCCCTCTCTGTAGGAGAGGGGGTTGGGGGGTGAGGCTTTTATCCGTGTCAAAAACCTTGACATTTCCTCCAATAAAATCCTTGAAATAAAGGTGAAAAACACGTATTGTGAGTTAGTTTGCAACTCGCAGAAAATCAAATGATTATGAAATACGACAGTAAAAGATGCTTATTAAGGCTTCAAAAGGGCGTTAGTAAGGGTCTTAAAGGGCACCTTTTGCCAGTCAAAAGGGCGTCTTTAAGAAGCCAAAAGACCACCTCTCGCTCTCTAAGTGCTTGAAAAAAGTTGACAAGATGGGCGAGTAGACGAGTAAACGAGTAGACGAGTGAACGAGTTGCTTGTAGACAGGGTAAATAAAAGACAAAGTAACATAGGAACAAGGTTTTTAAAGTTGACGAGTGTACAAGTTGACAAGTTAACAAGTTGCTTGTAGACAGGGTAAGTAAAAGACAAAGTAACATAGAAACAAGGTTTTTAAAGTTGACGAGTGTACAAGTTGACAAGTTAACAAGTTGCTTGTAGACAGGGTAAGTAAAAGACAAAGTAACATAGGAACAAAGTCTTTAAAGTTGACGAGTAAACATCTGTTCATCTGTTACCTTGTCTTCTCTCGCAAGCAATTCGTCTACTTGTCTACTCGTTAACTCGTCCACTTTCTTACTAAACACCTGTTCACCTGTTACTTTGTCTTTTCTCGCAATCAACTCGTTTACCCGTCTACTCGTTCACTCGTCTACTTGCTCACTAAACACCTGTTCATCTGTTACTTTGTCTTCTCTCGCAAGCAACTCGTCCACTCGTCCACTTTCCCACTTTTTTGCCATTTTATTTTCTTACCTTTTAATTTTTTATTTATCTTTGCACTGTCTTTTGAAAAATAACATCTTACTAATTAAAAACCAGAGAATCATATTTAAAAGCAGTCTTATGAAGAAAATTATAACTCTCTTAGTTAGTGTATTGTTGGCAACATCATCATTTGCTATTCCTGCCATGCGAATGTGGCGAAGCTTTAAGCAGGCTGACGGAACAATCCTAAAGGTGATGACCGTAGGCGATGAGCATTTCAATTATGCGCTGACAGAGGACAATATCCCTGTGTTGCCCCATAACGGCAGCTATTATTATGCGCGTATCGAGGATAATCAGCTGGTGCCTTCATCGGTGTTAGCCCATAACAAGGCATTGCGAAAGGGAAAGGAAGAACTCGTTGCAGCAGCCATTCAGCAAGTAAGACAACTGCAAAAACAACATGAGATGCATGTCAATTCTAAGCCTTTCGGAGAAGGATTGGGAATGACATGGGAGGGTAAGAAGAAAGGACTTGTCATCTTGGTTGAGTTCGAAGATGTGGCTTTCAGAATTCCAAATGATGTGAAGACGCTCAGACCACGTGAGAAAGATGTCAAGACACTCTATGAGAACATGCTCAACAAGGTGGGATATACCAATGACAATGGCGCTATCGGTAGTGTTCACGACTATTTCCTCGACCAAAGTAATGGTAAGTTCGACCTCACTTTCGATGTCGTAGGACCCGTAAAGCTCAAGCATCCTCATCAGTTTTATGGTGAGCGAACAGCTAATATGAATGATGCGAATGCACCACAGATGATTATTGATGCCTGCAATGCTATTCAAGGGCAGGTAGACTTCAGTAAATACGACTGGGATGATGATGGCGAAGTAGAGCAGGTTTATGTCATCTATGCCGGTGAGGGTGAGGCGACAGGTGGTGAGTCAAGTACCATCTGGCCACACAAGTATTCCCTTACCGATGCAGGACTTGACGCACTGACATTCAACGGACAAACGATAAATACATACGCTTGTAGCAATGAAATCATTCGTGCGAAGGTGAATGAGAAGTCGCGTATCTACTATTCTGGTATCGGTACTATCTGTCATGAGTTCTCGCATTGTCTCGGATTGCCCGACTTTTATGATACACGTGGCGGCAGTAACATTGGCTCTGGACGATTCGATTTGATGTGTGGTGGTAGTTATAACGGTGGACCAGAGAGTCTGATTAACGTCTATGGTGGTACTGGAATCGGTACTGTGCCAGCTGGTTACGATGCTTACGAGAAGGCATATATGGGTTGGTTAAAGCCTATCACACTTGGCGATGAGGCTGTTGAGGTGAAGAATATGAAGGGACTTGCTGAGGGTGGCGATGCCTATTTCCTCTATAATCCAGACACGAAGAATGAATATTATATCTTTGAAAATCGTACGCCTCACCGCTGGGATGCTGAGTTGCCGGGGCACGGACTGATGGTTTTCCACGTTGATTTCGATGCTTATTCATGGCGAATGAACAACCTCAATGCTGCTTCTGCACAGCGTCATCCACGCTTCACGATTGTGTCTGCAGATGGTCGACTCGATCATGACACGCAGAATAGCGACCCATTCCCAACGGATTTGAACAATAGCTTAACGAAGTCTACTGACCCTCGTCTAAGTTTCTACACAAACTATAACGTCAGCAGTCAGGCTGGAGTCAAGCAGATTGTTCGCAATAATGACAATACAATCTCCTTCCACTTTACTCCGTTAAAGGCTGCAACAGGCATTAACAACCTCTCTGCCGACCACGAACAGCCAGCCGAGACCTATACACTCTCTGGTGTAAAGGTTGCGGACAATCAGAATCTCCACAACCAGATTGTGATTGTTAAGGGTAAGAAGGTGAGAAAGTAGACGAGTGAACGAGTGAGCAAGTAGACAAGTGAACAAGTAGACGAGTAAACGAGTTGCTTGCGAGAGAAGACAAGGTAACAGATGAACAAAGTTCTTTTGAGTAACAAAGGGACGGGGCTTTGTGGACGTGTTAACGATTTGTTTGCGGAGAAAGACAGAGAAACAGAAGAGTGAGTTTTAGTTAACGAGTTAAGGAGAGAGCAAGTTTATAAGTTATATGTTGTGATAGATATTTGAGAGTGATGGCTGAAAAGCGCAACTTGGTGTTGTCATTTTTTCTCGCCCTCCGCTCTGTAAATATAATTAATAGTGGTATAAATAAAGGGTATGAATTGGCTTTCCATTCATGCCCTTTTGCTTTGGAAGAAGTGCTCTTTATGTATATACCTGATTATCTTGTCCACTTGTAAACTCGTTTATTTTGATATTTGACAATTTTTTTCATACCCTTCAAAACCAATATATGGTCTTTTGGCTGCAAAAAGACGCCTAATTGGCTTGCAAAAGGTGCCCTTTTGGGTATAAGTGACAAAAAGAGACCTAAAATCTCTTGTAATCCCTTTATTTACTATA
>ERZ1674177.77-NODE-78-length-22790-cov-25.081592_pt1 | contig 22790 bp, 24 predicted proteins | sample MGYA00581287_ERZ1674177 | MGnify/ENA primary metagenome ERZ1674177 (study PRJEB41354, sample SAMEA4873336) | human saliva metagenome | biome: human-associated habitat [ENVO:00009003]; feature: mouth environment [ENVO:08000002]; material: saliva material...
CTGCTTCCTCGGTCGTTTCTGTGGGAGTCTCCTCTTTGGGTTGTTCCACTTCCTCAGCTTCAGGTGCAGGAGTTTCTTCAGGAACTGTTACCTGCTCTGCTTCCTCGGTCGTTTCTGTGGGAGTCTCCTCTTTGGGTTGTTCCACTTCCTCGGCTTCAGGTGCAGGAGTTTCGTCGGTAGGCTTCTCATCAGCAGGATTATCGTCATCCTTTGGGGTTTCGTCCTCTTGCTTCTCGCCTTCGACAACTGGCGTCTCATTCTTCTTCTCATCTTCAGGATTCTTTTCGCCATCAGGGTTAGGGTTCTCATTGCCATCAGGGATATTGTCTGTTTCTTCCTCGGCTTCCTGTGCTGCAAGGAATTCACGGCGATTGCGAACAATCTCGTCGTGTGTAACAACATCCAGCAAATCGAACAGAATGTCCTCGGCGTTCTTGCTTGGGGCAAGACCGTAGCGAATGAGATTGCTGTTGCCTGGAGACTTCTCTCTCAAGAGCGCAAGGTCGGCCTCGGCAGCCGATGGGCTTGACAACTGGCGAAAATGGTTGAGTTTCTCTTTTACACTATACATAATTAAAGGAGTTAAAGGAGTTAGAGAAGTTACCCTCTCTAACCCCTAAAGATTATACTTCGGTACGAGATACCTCGATTAAGGTCGTTGTATCAAGGATGCGGAGTGTAAGGGTGGCCCCTTCCTTCGCCGTCCATGTAGCACCATTCTCTAATACGAAGGTAGTGCCGTCGGTAACGGTAGCTGGCTTATCAGTTCCTGCGCCAACAAGGGTAATGTAGCGACCCTTATCGGTGGCAGTAAGACCTGAAACAGTGGCGATAACCGCTGCCGAGCCTGTGCCGTTGGCAATCTTATAGATGTTGGAAGATGCAGTGATGGCAATCTCGGTAGCACCAGCCGACACCTCCGTCGATGCGTTCATAGCAGGGTTGCCTGTGTAGATCAGCGGTAAGTCTACTGAAGAACGCTTGAAGGTAAAGGTGGTGTAACGGCCGTCCTTATCGTCCTTGGTCTCTGTGTTCGAGAGGATGATAGGGCGTTCCAACTCTCCGATGATATACCATTCCTTCGACTTGATGTGCTTGAAGAAGATAATAAACTTGCCACCACCATACTCCTCGATGAAGTTGTAGAGCGGAACTCGTGCGCCACCCATGATGATAACAAACTGGTTCTCGCCCGTGGTGGTGATGTCGCCCTTCTCGGTTGTTCCTGTGAATGTAGGAATGTCGTGAGCCTCGAAGTAATGCGGTATCTCTCCCTTCTTCAAAGGAATTGGTGCAACTTCACGCTGTGCGTTGGGCTGTGGGAACTCCTTGGTGCGGTCGATCTGGTCGATGGCAACGAGGTAGACAATATAGGATATGTCGCTGCCGTGGGTATCACGGTCGGACACATCGTCGATATGTCCGAGCATGGCCATAGACGCAAGAGAGAGTCCTGAACCTGCTGCTGCACCAAACGAATGGTCAATCAATGCACCCAGCAACAAAACCACTCCAAAGACTGCAAACGTAACCATGAACATATTGCGAGCCTGACGGTTGGCGTAATTAAATCCCTTCAAGGGATTGTACGCACGGTGGCGTTTTTGAATTTTATTTCTAATCATTGTTCTTTTTGTTTTGCAGGGAGCAGCCCTAAAGCTGGCTCCCTGCGTTCAACTATCATTTAACTAACAACTAAAAAATGGCCGAGGTTTATCGTCCGCCCGGAACATTAGGCTGCAACTCCTTGTTGATGGTGCGCTTGCCACCTACGCAACGCTCCAGCTCACGGAAGTTGCCATCGTTGCCGATGATAACCATAATGTAGTCGCCTACCTTCGAAGCCGTGAAGGCATCCGAGATATTGGCAAACTTACCAGACTTAGCAATTTTTGGAAGATGCTCCTTCACGCCAGCCTCGATGCAGTAGGCCACACCATTCTTGGCATTGACGATGTCGGTAATGGTATCGGCGGTGGTGGTTGCACCTGTAACCTGCCAAAAACCATCATTGCCGTCCACCTTATCCTTGATGGTTGCAGCGAAGAGGTTGATGAAAATCTGCTGCCATTCGTAGGCGTTCTTATCCATAGCATCACGGCTATCGAAGCGACGACCTGTGAATGAAGCCGAACAGCCTTCCTTCCAAGTACTCCAAGCGCGCACCTGCTCCATCTGCTCCTGCATCTTCATGGCGAGCATCTCTCCAGGAATGTACTCCAAGAACTGGAGGTTACCGGGCTGATGCAACATCATGAATGGGAGTTGGCCGAGGTAAGGCAACCAAATGATATGCGTGGTGGTGTCAGGCACTACGTTGAGCGCACCCATCGGACCCGTGAAGTCGGTATCCTTACCATAGGTAGTGCGGACATTCTTAATCCACCAGCCCTGATGGTTCTTGTTGAGGTAGATAACGTGCTGGTCGATATCCATATCCTCGGTAACGGTGCTGCGGACATCGGCAAGGAACTCCTGAACGGCAGCCAACATCGTTGCCTGTGTGTAGCTGCGGTAGTCCTCGTCCACGTGTGGCTTGATGTCGTACTGATGCACGTAGCGCAACAAGGTATAGAGGATACCTGTACCAGCGTTGAGATAAGAACCAGCCACACCAGCCTCTGGCTTCACGTAGATACCACGCATACGGCGTTTGTTCTGCTCCACCTGCGCAGTGGTGAGGGTGTTGAGCAACTGATACTCAATCATTGTCCACTTGATAGGGTCGGAGCCTTCCTTATTGAGATAGCCGATGTACTTGCGTTCCAATTCCTTCATTGGTCCCCATTCCATCTTGATCATGGCATCATCAACGTAGCCCATGTGGTTCTCGATCTTCATGCCGCCCTTGAATACTTCACCGGTCTGATAAGCCTGTGAAACCTCGTCAAAGAAGGCGTTGAAGACAAGACCTCTATCCTGATAGCCGTAGGCCACTGGGAAGTACTGGGTCATATCACGGAGCTGGAGCACACGAGCGATGAGTGCGTCCTGACGAAGAACTATGAACTGGTCGCCGACACCAGCCTTATCCACACCCTCATAGTTGGTGGCATACTTACCAGCAGCCAATGCAGGAGCGTCGAGCAACTTATTCTCCTGAAGATACTGATAACGAGCCTTGAGCGACTTGGCAAAGCCATAGGCAGCTTTGTAGAAGGCAACACCGTCTACCTGTTCGTCTACTTCAGGCAAGGCTGCGGCAGCACGAGGATTGGCGGCAATCTTATTCCAGCGATCCTGCATCGAGAACATTGGGTGTTCCACACCGAAGAGATACTTTGGCGTGTTGCCAAAACCATTGATACTAACAGGAGAAACCGTAATGGTCTGTGCAGGTTTGTCCTCTTCAGGTTTCTTCGCAAGAGCTTTGAAATCGGAACGCATACCATTGAGCGACTCAAGGATACCTTCAAGAGTGGCATTGTTTTGTGGCTGCTCACCTTCAGGAGCCTCGCCTTCATTAGACGCAGGATCCACTCCCTTGATAACAGACTGAATGGTGTTGAGCATCTGCTGGAACTCGGCAGCCTGCTTTGCGGTCTGCTTGGCTGCCTGTTCCGCAGCAAGGTCATCATTCAGAGTGGTCTGATACTTCTTCTGGTATTCAGCCACAATAGAATTGAACTCCTCTTGAGAAAGAGTCTTGTCCTCGAACTTCTTGCCGAGCTGCAAGAGGTCAAGAACGCTTTTCAACTTTTCTTTGAAATTCATAATAAACTAAAAACTAAAGAATTAAATATTGTATATGGCAGTCTTCAATTTGTTGGCGTTGGAATACTCGCTTCCCATTGTCATTGCTTCGGCCACGGCTTCAACCATAGTTTTGCTACCATCGGCAAGCCCTATCTCCACGGCCTGTGGTGTGTAGAAAGTCTCGCCACGAAGCACAGGGGCATCGTCGGGCAGCTCTGCCAGCAACTTACGCTGTCCCCTTACCTCTGCGAGGAACTGGGCATTGAGAGGGTTGAGAATATTCTGAACGAAGGCTTCATCCTTTCCGTGACGGAGGTCATCGAAGGTCTTATTCTTGAGGTCGGAGTTGGTAGCCTTGGCTTCTACTTTCTTGATACCGAGTTTGGCAAAGTACTCCTCGAAGTCATAGAAGCTACACATCGTGCCTATGCAACCTGCGTAATCGTTCTCCGTCAGCGCATAGATACGGTTACCATGACAACCAATGTAGTATCCTGCCGAACAGCACATCTTCTCATAGAAGGTAAGGATTGGCTTTTGACAGTTGCGGAGCGTTTCGCTCAGGCGGTCAAGATACCACGCCTCGCCACCAGGCGAGTTGATGTGGAGGAAGTGACAAAAAATCTGCGGGTTGGCTTCAGCTGCGATGAGGTCGGCTTCGAGTTGCTTGGAAGAAAACCACCAATAACTCTCTGCCATCACTGTGCCGAACACACGGTGGTAGGCAATAGAGTTATCGGGGAGCTGCTCATCGTCGAACTCATCGGTAAGCGTTACAGCAGACCCCTCTTCCTGTGCAAGCACCTTGATGAGTTCCTGAAGGGCAGTATGGGTTTCAAACTGATACCAAGTGTGGTTTTTCAAATAGGTCTCTATCTCGGCTTTAGAAAAGCCAAGTGCAGACTTCGGGTCTGCCTTATCGTCAATTTTCCCATGCAGAGGAAAAACGGAGATCATGGCTTGACGGAAGCCATCTACCGTTATCCATAGTGGCTTACCTGATACAAGTAGGTTCTGTAATTCGTTCATCAACTTATTTTTGATGCGAATTTACCATATAATAAGGTGTAGGCAAAAGACCTACAAAAGAGGGTCTGTAAGCATTTTGCACTTTATAACGAGGTTGGCAGAGGTGAGATTAGAGGAAATCTGAACTCGTGCAGGAATATCGGAAGTGCCTATAAGATGAGTTTTCCTATCTGATGTCTTGATTGTAACAATGGCACTTCGTTCAACAGAGAATACCCTGCGAACCTCCTCGTCGGGGAGGTCTATCACTAAGGTCTTATCACAGTTCCAGTAATTACCGGCATCATTGTCAGTAAGTTGTGGTATATAGGAGAAAGTGTCTGCGACAAAATCATACACATTTTTCTTTCCGTGTTTATCCGGATTAACAAGACGCACTTGAACGGCATTTAAGAACTCTAACATAGTCTGCGATATTTGAATGACAAAAACAATAGTTCGGTCTGTATTAAAAAACTTTAATTGGATGCAACTTTTTGGTACTTGCGCACCTTCTTAGGTCTGAGGCGGTTTCGGAAACGATAATAATTCTTCAAGAGCGCATCTGAGGAGATAGACTTCAGCTGATAGGTGTGAATGAAATCGTAGATGACATCAAGGTTCCTACGCTGCCTACCGAACTCCTCGTTCTCCAACAGAACACGGTGCAGTTCAAAATTGAACATTCGTCGTATCTGCGTCTCTATCTCCTTAGCTGCGGCCACGGAGAGGTAGTTGTAATAAGCAGGGTCTTTCCAAGGGCTGCATACTGTTCCTGCCTTTCGGAGTGGTAGATGAATGCGGAGGTTGCCGTCTACGACATTGGGCTGGTTGGTGCGCTGCTTGGTCATATGCTCCCAAACGCAGAAGTATAAGTCTGTGCTACATGGTATCTTGATACCACCAGTGGTCGCATCCTTCCCATATTTTGCAGAGATGTATTCTGCGAGGTACTGTTCTATCCGAATAGACACCACACGTTTTTGAACCCATTTTTTTCTCTCCATACTCGTTTTTAGTTTTTTATCTTCCTATCGTCCTACAATCCTACAAATTAAAAATTAATAATGCAAAGATACTGATAATCAGTGTAATAATAAAATTTTATCACTCTTTTGTTTGTCTATATCACTCAAAAATATCGTCCTACAAACCTACAAAAAGGCATATTTTGTAGGAAGAGAAAACCGTAATCGAGAAAAGCACTAAAAAACCTATTTCCTACAACGTCCTACAAACCTACAAACTTTATCAATTCAACCTACATACTAATAATAATACATAACTATTTGATTTATAAAGACATATGTAAGATTATGGGTTTGAAAATAATTTGATTTGTAGGATTGTAGGATTGTAGGACGGTATTTTTCTGAAAATTATTTTTCAAAACTCGTGTTTTCCTTGTTTTCTTGAAATTTTAGGTGGTACGGGGGAATTTGCGCTGATTTCGTGAGGTGTAGAAATGAAATAAGCCGTACCTATTCATCCGAACTGGCACGGCTCAATTGAGGAAAATTATAGCCTATTTTGGGCTGGAAATAATATGGTTTTTCTTTGGTAATATCGGCTTTTTTTAGTACCTTTACATAGTTAAATTGGGGGATTACATACTTGTTTAGTATATTTTATCAACCTCGTTTTAATATGTTAGAATGGTCTATCATCACCGTCTGAAGGAGGGAAAGGGAGGTCTTGTGTGGTTGTTGTATGTGCATTTGTCCGCACATTCTCTTCTTTCTTTACTTCGGGTTCAGGTTCGGGCGCAAATGTACGCCTGAAATCAATATTATATAATTCTCTGAACTTGTCATAGTCAATGATGATGGCACTTGTAGATGTACTCTTCGGCTTCATCACCTTAACCATTGTCTCCTGATCATCAGCCCTTGCTATCTCAATGCTCTCCTCCCATGTGAATCTACGTGAGGGAACAGTGCCGATGTATGAGGGGTGGCTGCGTAGGTTCTGCTCAATGGTAGACAGCGTGCTGCCCTCACTATTATATCCGCTGCGGTCGAAGATGCTGAATACCGAACTGAGACGGATGAACATGATGTTCGTGTCAGGCTCGAACGTGAATGTATGCTGGTCGCCTCGGGAATCCTTGCCAGTAACCTTCTTTGGCTGCTCGATGAGGAACTCACGACCCTCGATGACCTGCTTCGTGTCAATCATATTGTTGACAGCCGTGAAGAACATTGCCAATTTATCTGTGCTACGGATGAGAGAGAGCTGGAATCTGATTTTTTCTTGCGCAATCTTGAAGAACTCTGCGTATGTAAACGGAAGCTGAAGGCTGGAATATTGCTCTATCAACTTTACCGTGCCGAGAAATAGCGAAGCAGTCTTCATCAATCGGTCCATTTCTCCAGAGTTGATAATATCTTGCTTCAACTCATTGTATGCCTCCTGTTTGAGGTGGCGAAAGTGGTCCATAAACATTGGGCGAAGCTCCAATATCTGAAGCAGCACGTTTGAAAGTCCCACCTTGTTTGGGTCTTCTATCGTTTTCAATTCCTCAAAGATACGAACCTCCTCCGGTGTTCTGTTGCGAGGCTTGGGTACTTCGCATACGATAACACGGCTCATTAAGGCATTGTCATCACGCTGTGGGGTCTCCTGTCCGCAGATAACAACGGGAGCAAAGACTTTGTCGTTTTCTATTTCCCTTCCTGATGTACCCTTACGCTTCTGCTTTCCATCACCGTCATATACGATACCTTTCAATGCCTGGAACTTATTATCGCTGATGTCCTTGTTATTGTATTCGTCAAGCACTACCGGGACATCCTTAAACATACCCATAATGGTGGCCATGGCAGCGTCGGTACCTGTATTCAGGTTGAAGATGGGAATATTGGGGGAAATGAAGAGAGACCGAATGGATATGGCAATCTGTGTCTTACCTGAAGACATCGGACCCATAAAGAACGGGGCTGTGAACAATCGGTCGATGCAGTGGATGTTGCTTCGAAAGGCGCACATAATGGCGAAGATAAGTGCCCACTTGCCATTGTCGTTGATTTTATAGACCTGGTCCATCAACGATGCCCACTTCTCGAAGGTTACCCTTTTCTCCGCAGGAACTTCCTTATATACCAGTTGGCTGATAAGCTCGTACTTATCCGATTGCTTTCCACTGCCGGCATATATCGTTGAGAATGCTGGCAGATAGTAGTTGTTCTTGTTGTGTGTGACAACTCCCAGTTCATTGACTGGCTCAAACTGCCATTTCCCCTCTACGTTGTGGAATATACCGTTGGCGAATGCGAAGAATTGTTCGTCTGCCTTACGGCTCATACCCTCGCTCTGCTGATTGCCGTATGTCTTGACCTCTGAACACATCACGAAATGTCGGCTCATATAGGTCTTGATGGCTTTCCATTGCCATTCCTCGCCATTGAAGTTCACAGCTTCGTAATTGATAAGCACTTCCTCTATCGATGACATCTTCAGCATTGCCTTGGAAGGTATCTCTATGTAAATGGGGGTGTCATAAAAGCGGCGGTTGATACGAAGCACACGCTTGTTTTGCTCGAAGTCATCAGAGAAGATGTGAAGCAGCGGAGTCATAAAGAAGTCGGCTACCTGCGTCATGCCGTTGCCGTTCTTGTTCCGAAACATATAGCAAACAGGCTCGCTCTTCTTGTTCAGACGAGGATAATAGCCACACTCCTTCCACATCTTTCGGTAATCCTCATTCTCCATCACATAGTCAGGAGGCTCGTTTACATCGAACTCCTCATCGTCAAGGTTATCCGCTTGCAGACTCACCTTCATCGCAGCCTTACGCTTGGAAACGAAAGGTTTTCTCAGTTCATCAAACTGTCCCTTGGTGAGTTTAAGGCTTGAACAGTAGTGATTGCGGTTTACCGTGATTACCGTATCCTCGGCATAAGATGTGAGTTCAATACACCGAGAGACGAGGGGGACTTTATCTCCTTGGAAAGTTTCTAAGAACCTGCCATGCAGCCCGATGTAATAATCAACGAACGAACCAGTGGAGTCGTTGTAGGTCATCTGAATGTTGATGCCTGAACGAAACATCTCGGCAAGCGTGCTTAAATAGTCGCTCTCCTCGCCGTCTGCGTTAATGCTACAGCCAGTCTCTGACGATGCGAAATAGCAATAGACACGGCGTAGCTCCTGAATATCGTTGCTGGATGGGCGACCAGCTACATAGACGATAGGTTCTTCGCCATAACCGTCAAGAAATTCCTGCATAACCGAGGTAAGAATACCAGGGCGGTCGCTTTCAATGTTCTCCTTGAGCGCATCAATACCGAAGATACCCGACTGTGTCTTTGTTTGGGGCAATGCTTCCTTTACCTTGGCACGTAGCCCTCTGACCTTATCGTCAATGATGCCGATCTTGCTCTTGAAATCGACTGCAATGGACTTGATATACTCCAATCTCAGAGCTGCGTCCTGAACGCAAGCAACAAGCGAACATATCGTATTCAGGCAGTCGGCAATAACTGTCTCGTCCTTGCAGCCGTGAGGTATCATCATTCTTTTGAGAGCCTTTGGGAAAGGTTCTGTCAGTTCCTTGAACTTTTCTTGCGTCGCCTCTCCATTAGCTTTGGCAAATTCGTCGGGGTCTGTTCCTTTCGGGAGACGAATACATTTGACCTTTGCCCCGGCTTTCAATAGCAGCTCACAATTCTTCAGAGAAGCCTTGACACCTGCTGCGTCTGCGTCATAGACCATGACGATAGAGTCCGTGAAGCGAAGAAGTAGCTTTATCTGGTCATCTGTAAATGCAGTTCCACTTCCACCGATTACGTGCTCCACACCAACCTTATGAAGGGACATAACATCGAACTGCCCTTCTACAAGATAAGCGTAGCCTTTTTTGCCGATGGCCTTTCTTGCCTGGTAAAGACCAAAAATGTGCTTACCTTTTGTAAAGAGGGGTGTTTCCCCTGTGTTCACGTACTTACCAACACCCTCCCTTGGTGTAATGATACGTCCTGAAAAACCGATAATATGTCCCTGCATATCATAGAAAGGGAACATTACACGGTCTCTGAATCGGTCGTAGAACCTACCTTCAGTAGAACCGACAACATCGACTTCCTTTAATCGGTCGAGTGAATACCCAGCTGTGGTAAGCGTGTTCATTGCGACATTGCCTACAGGGGCATATCCTACACCGAAGTCGGACAATGCTTTGTCATCTAATTTGTACCCACGGTTATTCAAAAAACTCTCGGCTTGAGATAGATTCTTTTGGAAGAACTTGGCTGCTGCCTCGATAGCAATCCGCTGTGCTTCCTTTTGCTTATACTTGGCTTCTTCTTCAGGACTCATTTCCTTCTGTGGGAACTCCAATCCAGCTAAGGTTGCGCACCATCGCAGAGCTTCGATGAAACTTAAATTAAGATGGTGTTGGACGAATGCGATAACATCACCGCTCGCTCCGCACACAAAGCAATGGTAAGTTTGCCTTGAAGGGCTTACCACCATAGACGGTGTATGATCATCATGGAACGGACAGACTCCTTTATAGTTCACACCAGCTTTATGCAAGTGTGTAAAGGACTCGACCACATTCACGATGTTCAAAGCCGATTTTACCTTTTCAATAAATAACTTATCTACCATATTATTTTTCCTCAAATAATTCTAACTGGCGTGATTCAATAGCCTCTTGGATTGTTAAGCCAAGGTACTCTGCCACTGCAGTGTACTCCTTGCCGGTGATTGGCTTTCTTCCATAGTACAAGTCCCACCAACGGCGTTGCCCGATACCAGTTTCCTTATAAAAAGCCCTTGTAGGCGTAAATTCTTCGGGATGCCTGAACTTCAGCTTCAGCATCTCCATCAATAAATTGCGTTTAACCAATGGGCCAGGAGTCATTCTCCTGCGCAGAACAAAAAGTCTGACGGACATCGGGCTGCGACCAAGGTAGGCAGCCATATCCTCAAACGAGACCTTGCCAAGGCTTTGCTGAATATAATCAGTCTCTTGTGCGGTCCACCGTTTATTCTTTCCATTACTTTTCATGCTTCATTATACTATTGAATTCCCTGTCAAATTTCCAAATTCGTAGCCGGTCAGCTTTGTCTACATGACCAAAATTGCACTGAACGTAGGCTTGTAATGCAGCGCGGAGCAGTTTAAGCTCTTTGTTCGTGAGTTCTTGTATGGAGTAATTTCCCCAACCATCTTTGTCAATGAACATTTTTTAGAAGATTTCTTAATGTTTTCGCGACTCCCTCTCGCCAATGTTTTCGCCAAGTAGGGGTGAATACTGGTTTTACTTTGAAATTACCACGAATACGGATTTCTTTTGCGCCAGCCTTTCTTTTGGACAGCTTCATAGTCTTTCGTATACTGATTATTGTTAATCGAATTTAAGGTCATACAATTTATTTCGATTAAGAGGATACCCTTTTACGCTTTCCCATACACCATCCTCGTTGGGTGCGATATACGCTTCTTTTTCTATACTGGTAGTGAAAGCGCGACCGTGTTCATCCCATACGATTCCTTTGCTGCCTTGGTGTGCAATGACTTGCCGGACATCTGAATGTCTCAATTTCATCTCATCGATAACGATACCTACATTCAATGCAGCAATAGCTGTTTCAAAGTCTTTTGTCTTCATAAGTTTGTTGTTTTAGTTTCACATTCTTTTTTAAGGGAGTATTGAACATACTTTTTCAGTTTAAGGCAATACAACCCATTGATGCAGTTGCGATGGAACTCGCAGCTTTGACACTCACTATGCATTGGGCCACAACTCCTTTTCTGGAATATTCAGATACTCTGAGATAACCTTTCTTTTCAAAGCATCAGGAACAAAGTCTCCTCGAAGCCATCTGTAGACCGTACTCTCGTTCACACGACACAGTTTTGTCAAATCCATAATCACCTCGTTCCTCTGATTTGGAAGCGATTTAATGTACTCTGTAAATTTCATTTCTAATCTTTTTTAATGTTTTCATTGCCACATCAATAATTTTAGTTATTTTCGTAGCGCAAAAATTCTTTCGTAGCGCAAAGTTGCAACTTTTATTTGATATAAACAAATAAATGGGTGATTATTTCTCCTATTTTTAATAATTGACAAAAAATGGCAGAAGGAACTATTACAGACAGAATCGTAAAGATTATGGAAAAAGAGGGGCATACGGTTAGTACGTTCGCTCGGAAGCTGGGAATATCCTGGACTTCCGCAAATAATATTGTATCAGGGCGAAATGCACCAAATTATGAAACGATAGTAAAGATAATCGAGAGTTTCGATAATATAGATGCTAACTGGCTGGTTATGGGACAGAAAGGAGCAAAAGGGACTGATGCAGAAAAGCTGTATTCTATTATATCCACCCAACAAAAAACCATTGAAAACCAGCAAAAAACGATTGACCGGCTTACGGCAAAACTTGTCGAAAACATACCTGAAGAGTCTGGTAAAAAAGTGGCAGATGCCGTATAATTAAGATGTATCCTGAAGGCTTCAAAGAGTGATTTTACGGTGTAATTATCAAAAAATACAAGTGAGAATATCACTCAAATGTTTGAAGCACAAAGTAGTATGAAACCGATACTGTCGGTGGAAAGTCGGCGATATATAGCTAATAATATTAAATTGCCCCATTGAATATCAGCAAGTTAAAGTTACACTTAATGCAACCGAAAGTCTGGTCATCCCGACAGAAAAAGGGAAGAAGCCGTTTGGTTTCTTCCCTTTTTGGTTTTATTGGGCTAATTAGCCTTATTATCCTAATTAGGCCTATAAGCCTTATTAATTATCATTCCCTTAGTTTTTCTCTGCAATCTTCAAGGATTGCCATCAACTCATCCATCTTTGTTGTGCGCAACATAGCGATGCGTGTCTTCTTAAAATCGGGGATTCCTTTGAAGATTGGCGATGCAGCTAAGTGTCGACGTGTGTGCAAGATACCACGATGTTCGTCGATACGCTCCACATTAATGCGTAGCATTTCTTCAAGTATATCAATCTTGTCATCGATAGTCAGCTGCTTCTCACCTTGATTAAAGAGCCACGGACAACCAAAGGTTGCACGGCCAATCATCACCGCATCAACACCATAACGGTCGAACTTCTCGTGCGCTTCTTCAATACTTGTAACATCACCATTGCCAATGATGGGGATATGAATGCGTGGATTGTCCTTCACCTCACCAATCAGTGTCCAGTCAGCTTCGCCTGTATACATCTGTGCGCGAGTGCGTCCATGAATGGTTAATGCCTGTATACCACAGTCTTGCAGTTGCTCAGCAAGATCGGTGATAATGAGGTTGTCGTTGTCCCAACCTAATCGAGTCTTCACTGTGACTGGTGTGTTGACAGCCTTTACGACCTCTCTTGTGATGTCAAGTAGCAGTGGGATGTTCTTCAACATACCAGAACCAGCACCCTTGTTTGCCACTTTTTTCACTGGACAACCAAAGTTAATGTCAATCACATCGGGCTTTACCTGTTCTACAATCTTAGCTGCTTCAACCATTGAAGCTACATCCCTGCCATATATCTGTATTCCTACAGGGCGCTCACTATCGTCGATGACTAATTTTGAAAGTGTCGACTTGATACTACGGATGACGGCATCAGCCGACACAAACTCCGTATATACCATGGCTGCACCGAAGCGTTTGCACATCTTGCGGAAGCCAATATCTGTCACATCTTCCATTGGAGCCAAGAATAGTGGGCGTTCCCCAAAATCTATTGTTCCTATTTTCATAGGTGCAAAGGTAACGAAAAGGCTTTGAATAGTAAAGGGGTAAGAAGGCAAAAAAGTAAAAGGAGGGAAAGTTTTAATGTCCTTCCGTTAAATGTGTGGATGCTTTTCGTATTGCTTTAACGTAAGAGCCGAGGTTGCTCATTAAACAAAAACTTGGTTAAGAAAGTCAGCATTCTATCCTATTATCATCCTCAGATATTGAAAATCATTTCTTTTTGGACTTCGAAAAAAGGCAGACAGTAATTTGAAAAATCTTTACATAATTCCAAAGAAAATATCTATAAATAACGGCAAAACCACATACAAAAAGCAGGTTTGCAATTAACAGAGAATCAGGTAGTTATCAAGTAGTAAAATAAAAGGTGCTTAATTGGACTTTAAAAGGGCGTTAGTAAGGGTCTTAAAGGGCACCTTTTGCAAGCCAATTAGGCGTCTTTTAGAAGCCAAAAGAGCATGTATTGGTTTTGAGTTGCACGAAAATAATTTACAAACTTCACATGATAAGGGAATATGTTGATAGTAGAAGACAGATAGACATCGTACCTAAATACATCTATCATGTAGTTTATTCCCCTTTGTAAAATCATCTAATTGGAGGTAATTATACCATGTATGTGGATGAATCTCATTCTATTAACAATCTACGCATTTAATGGGAAAAGCTATTTTAAACGCTAATAGGGTAGGGAAATGAAAAGGAAAGGGAAGAAAGAGGGAATGATGTTTTTCAATCTTAAATATTTTGTACTACACAAAATATGTAGTATTTTTGCAATATAAAGTTCACGTATTATGGATGATCAGTATAAAATCCCCTATTTGAACGCTGTTATCAGAACGTTTGGTGATCGCTTTAACTTGACGGTGCAGCAATCTTTCCGCTATCTTTATAACTTTAAAGGAATACGATTTCTTTTAGAGTATTATGACGTGGAACATACATTGTCTATAGAAGATACGGTAGATGCTCTTATCAAAGTTTGTCAAAAGAATGGAGGAGAATTGGCATGACACTCTATCATGGTACTAATACTGATTTTTCAGAGATTGATCTTGCAAAGTCTTTCCCTCTAAAAGACTTTGGACAAGGCTTTTACTTGACGACAATACGTGAGCAGGCAGAACGAATGGCGAAACGAAAGCAACAAGCGTTGGGGGGCAAAGCCATTGTACAAGAATATGAATTTGATGAGAGTGCCTTACATAAAGATGATTTGAAAGTGCTGATTTTTGAAGGAACTACCCCTGAATGGGCAACATTTATCTTTAATAATAGGTCAAGAAACAAAAACTATCAGCATGATTAATGATATCGTTGTCGGACCTATAGCAGATGATGGAGTAGCCTTTCTTATCAACCTGTACACTACGGGAGCAGTCACTTTAGCACAGTTTACAAGGATGCTTAAGTTTAAGAAGCTCAGTAATCAGTATTTCTTTGGAACAGAAAAGGCTGTAAAATTATTAAGAAGAATAAAGTAATGACTCAACAAGAAAGATTTAAATACCTTGTCAATTTCACGATTGATGAGCTGACAACTTATCTTATAAAAGACTTTCATTTGGATACTGCAGAAGCTTTGGATATTGTTTATTCTTCAAAGACACTTGAACTTCTGCAGAACAAACGGACTGGACTTTATGACCAAAGTCCAGGCTATGTGTATCATTTGCTCAAGCATGAGTATAAGACTGGGCAATTACCACAAGTCAACTAATCTTTATTAAAACGATTATCTAAATTTAATTTACAGCCATCTTTGCAACCGAGTTGCAAAACATAATCTTTATCTTTGCAGCAGAATATTAATGCAGTAACAGGTTTTAGATTATGAAAAAGAAACTTATAAGAATCATTCTTACGGCTGTACTCCTCGCTGGAGCATGGTTAGTAGAGCATTTTGCAGCACTTCCAATGTGGCAGGTGCTGCTTGTTTATTTGGTTCCTTATCTGGTTATCAGTTATGATGTATTAGGTGAAGCGGTTGAGGGAATCATGGAAGGCGATCCTTTTGACGAGAATTTCCTTATGAGTATTGCGACTATCGGAGCATTGCTCATCGGTTTCCTTCCCGGTGCCGAACCACAGTTTATCGAAGGAGTCTTCGTGATGTTGTTCTTCCAATTAGGCGAACTCTTTGAGCATTATGCGGAAGACAAGGCGCGCGACTCTATCTCTGAACTAATGGATATCCGTCCAGATGTAGCCAATGTGGAGCGAAACGGAGTGGTAGCGAGCGTAAGTCCAGAGGAAGTGATGATTGGTGAAACTGTGATTGTTAAGCCGGGAGAGAAGATTCCGTTAGATGGAAGGGTGCTTGAGGGCAGTTCCAGCCTTAATACCGTAGCCCTTACGGGTGAGAGTATGCCACGTGATGTAAGTGTAGGCATGGAAGTTATCTCTGGTTGTGTTAACCTTTCAGGTGTGTTGAAGGTGCAAGTTGAAAAGGCATATAGCGAGTCTACCGCTGCAAAGATTATCCAACTCGTTGAAGAGGCAGGTGATAACAAGTCACGCAGTGAGTCGTTCATTCGTCGTTTTGCACGTGTCTATACGCCTATCGTGGTGATTGCTGCCCTTGCTTTGGCTGTTATTCCTCCGTTCTTCTATGATAGTTACGCACCAGCCTTTGGTATTTGGCTCTATCGTGCATTGACCTTCTTGGTTGTAAGTTGCCCATGTGCTTTGGTTATTTCTATTCCTCTTACCTTCTTTGCGGGTATCGGTGGAGCTTCTCATAAGGGAATCCTCATTAAGGGTGGTAACTATATGGATGCTTTGTCAAAGCTCTCTACGGTAGTATTCGATAAGACAGGAACATTGACACGTGGAACTTTTGATGTTGAGGCTATCCACCCAGAGAAACTCTCTGAGCATGAGTTGCTCCATTTAGCAGCCCATGTTGAACGTTATTCTACTCATCCAATCGCCCTTGCTCTCCGTATGGCATATGCGAATGAAAAGGATAATTGTACTGTTGAAGATATACAAGAAACAGCGGGACAGGGCATTACTGCCACTGTTAATAATCAGAAAGTAAGTGTTGGTAACAGCCGTTTAATGGCAACATTAGGTATTACAACCCCTACCTGTAAGCGTTGTACGAGCCATGCGGGTACGATTGTTCACGTTGCGATTGATGGTGAATACGCAGGTCATATCGTTATCTCTGACCAGTTGAAGGCTGATGCTGTGAAGGCTATAGAGTCTCTGAAGCAGTTGGGGGTTAGTAAGACAGTGATGCTGAGCGGCGACAAGAGGGAAGTTGTTGAGCAAGTTGCCGAGCAGACAAAGGTGACGGAATACTATGCAGAACTGCTTCCTACTGACAAAGTAAAGCACGTTGAGCGTCTCATTGCAGAGAAAAATGCAGGTGAAACAATCGCCTTTGTCGGTGATGGAATCAATGATGCACCAGTGTTGGCACGTGCTGATGTGGGCATTGCTATGGGTGCTTTGGGAAGTGATGCAGCTATCGAGGCAGCCGATGTTGTACTGATGGACGATAAACCTTCGAAGATAGCACTTGCCATAGAACTCTCATGTCGTACTATTTTCATAGCAAAGGAGAACGCATGGTTCGCTATCGGTATTAAAGTCGCAGTCCTTCTTCTTGCCACCTTTGGAATGGCAAGCATGGGATTAGCTGTCTTTGCTGATGTCGGTGTAATGGTTCTTGCCGTTCTCAATGCGATGAGAGCAAGATAGAAAGGTGTTCCACTCGATTTATTTTCATGAAAATAAATATTTTTCTTCATGAACGTAAATATTTATTTTCGTGAAAATAATTTCTTTTTTACATGAAAGTAATTTGGCATCTGTCGTAAAGTAGCTACGCAGATGCCTTTTTTAATAGTGTGAAAAGCATGATTTGATAAAGGAATAGCGTGTTCTCTTTCGGTTCATCCTGCATTTCGAGTGATACTATTATTGGTCTATGTGATGCAAACCTCTGATTCCCTTTGAGTTATTACGTTATTAACAAGGTTTCTTATGCTTAGTGATTTGGTGCGACATTGCTGTCCGCACCATTGGTGCTCATCGTCCGCACTATTGGTGCTCACCATCCGCACCATTGGTGCTGAGCCTTCGCACGTTGATAAGACATGGACTCTTTCACTCTTAAACAATGTTACTACCATCTGTTTTTACGATAAAAATAATTACGGAAAAGCCGAATAAGAAAACTTTTATGTAAGTTTGCAGTAGAGAGTTGATTGCTATGCAGATACGATTATTTCTATTTTTCTTGTGGCTTTTGCTACCTCTCTCGTCACTTCGCGCACAGAAAGTGCTGGTTTGTGATGGGGCAACGCGCTTTCCGATACGTGATGTTTTGGTCAGTGTGGATGGGAAGAATGTGGGACTTACTACATGGCAAGGAATCATTAACCTACCAGATTCGTTCCAAACAGCCTCCTTTAAGAAGAAAGGTTATGCACCAGAGAAGTTGTTTCGGAGTGAGGTATTGAGAGACACCGTCTTCCTTTTCCCTGCAGAACATTATTTGGATGAGGTGGTGGTGATAGGTAAACAGGTTGTTGATGGGCGTGAACTGTTGAAGAAGATGCCGAAACGTGATATCTTAGAAAAACGTTCGTCTGGTGGACTTGGCGGTTTCGATTTAGGTCTTATACTTGACAAACGATACCGTAGAGACCGTAGGCATGTCAGAGAGTTGCGTGAAATTTTCAAGAAAATGGACGGTTTAGAGGATAAGGAAGACCCTATCCTCAAAGCTTACCGACAGACACAGCAGGAACTAAAAGCTGATTCTATTCAGAAGAAGAATGAGCAAAAAGAGCTGAAGAAATAGCTTTTAATGTGAATATAGATAAACAAAAAAAGCCCGATGGACAAGGTGAAGAAATATCACACTTGCCTCATCGGGCTCAACATATACTCAAGTCAGAGAAGATATTATTCTTAAATCACGCCACGGATACGGTCGTCAAAGGCTGAAAGGGCAGCCTTAGCACCTTCTCCCATAGCAATTGTAATCTGTTTGTAAGGCACCGTCGTAACGTCACCAGCAGCATATACGCCACTCAGACTTGTGCGGTTGGTTGCGTCAACGACAATCTCATTGCGAGGAGTAACCTCTACTTGATCCTTGAAAGCATCGCTGTTTGGCGACAAGCCAATCTGAACAAAGACACCATCTAAGGCTATATCGCGCTCCTCATCATTGGTGCGGTCCTTCACTCTGATACCCGATAGCTTCTGACCATCACCCAAGAGGGCAGTTGTCTGAGTAGAAAGGAACACCTCTACATTAGGCAGACTGGCTACTTTCTGCTGTAAAACCTCATCAGCACGCATAGCATCAGCGAACTCAAGAACAGTTACGTGGCGGCAGATACCAGCCAAGTCAATGGCTGCTTCGATACCAGAGTTACCACCACCGATGACTGCTACGTCCTTACCTTTGTAGAAAGGACCATCGCAATGAGGGCAGAAATGCTCACCATGACCGATGTATTTATCTTCATCTGGCAGACCAAGACGGCGCCAGCTTGCACCTGTTGCGATTACGATAGCAGGTGCGGTAAAGGTCTCACCACCACGAACAGAAACAGTCTTAATAGCCTCTTTCAAGTTGGTTGATACCACCTTACGATTGTCGAATACATCTATTGAATAGTCATTGATATGTGTTCGGAGGTCGGCAGCAAGCTGTGTACCTGTCGTTTTGGTAACAGAGATAAGGTTCTCGATGCCTGTTGTATCATTTACCTGTCCTCCGATGCGCTCCGCAACGATAGCTACGTGCAAGCCTTTGCGGGCAGAATAGATAGCAGAAGATGCTCCAGCAGGGCCACCACCGAGTACGATAACATCATATTCACGTACTGTTTGCACTGCGTTCTCATCATGATCAGTACCAACCTTGTCCTCCAACTCTTGCAGAAGGATACCAAGATCACCACGACCAGTGTGCAATGGCTCTCCATTAACGTACACAGAAGGTACGCCTTGTATGTTCAAACGTTGTATTTCATCCTGATAAAGACCGCCATCAACCATCTCATTGCTGATATTTGGATTGATAAGCGCCATTACGTTGAGTGCCTGAACAACGTCAGGACAGTTTGTACAGGTGAGTGATACGTAGGTCTGAAGGCGGATTTCACCCTTCAGCGACTTGATACGTGCAGCTATCGCCTCGTCAGGAAGGTTCTTACCTTGTTCGTCAGAGTTAAGGATAGCAAGGAGCAACGAGGTAAACTCGTGACCATTTGGTATACCACGGAAGCTGATACCAGTCTCTTCACCATTGCGAAGAATACTGAATGAGAACTGTTCTCCTTCCTGATAAACCGTCTTTATCTTGTCAGAAGTAGAGGCAATATCCTCTACGAAAGACGAAAACTCTGCTGAGTTCTCATCATTACTATTGCGAGTAACGCTAAGGGTTATATCAGATGAGAGCGAAGCAAAGACGCCCTTCACCTGTTCGAGTATGCTTGAATCTAACATGGGGCTTGTAAATTTCTCTATATATTATAAAAAAATGGAGAGACAAAGTCCGAAGACTTATCTCTCCACCATAACTTCTATGACACTTTTATGTCTGTTATTACAGAAACTAAGTCTTAGAGCTTACCAACAAGGTCGATGCTTGGCTTCAATGTTTCGCCACCCTGCTTCCACTTAGCTGGGCAAACCTCACCCTCGTGAGAAGCAACGAACAACGCAGCCTCAACCTTACGTACCAACTCATCAGCGTTACGACCGATGCTGTTATCCTGGATTTCAGCAATCTTAACGAGACCCTCTGGGTTTACGAGGAATGTACCACGGTAAGCCAAACCCTCGTCCTCTTTGTATACACCGAAGCCACGGCTCAATACGCCAGTTGGGTCAGCAAGCATAGTGTACTTAATCTTCTTGATTCTATCTGAAGCATCGTGCCATGCCTTGTGTACGAAGTGAGTATCAGTACTTACTGAGAAAACCTCTACGCCAAGACTCTTGAGCTGCTCGTACTTGTCAGCCAAATCCTCCAACTCTGTAGGACATACGAAAGTGAAGTCAGCTGGATAGAAGAAGAAGAGTGCCCATTTGCCCTCGATATCCTTACTTGAAACGGTCTTAAACTGTCCGTCCTGGAAAGCCTGAACGGTAAACTCTGGTGCGTGTGCATTAATAATTGGTTCCATATCTTACTTAAAACTATTTATGTGATTAAATCTTTTTGTTTTGCAATGCAAAGTTAGTATTTGTAATCATTACAAGCAATAGATAAAATCTATGTGCTGATTAATAAAATCTATCAAGATGTATTATACGTTGATTATCAATAAGTTATATTCCTATATTTGGTAGATTAAAAGATTAGCATCTGATAAAACTTATACAAAACAACTACTTGATATCTTCTTTTTACAATCAAACAAACTCGTATAACAGTTGAAAAGCAAGTTTGATAAACTAATAAATGTAGGTTACTTTGGCTTAAATAACCTTTAGTTGGCAATAAGTTGGAGTTAACTTAATCATATGCAATAAGGTTATTAACTGTGAGCACGCGTGGTGTTAGGCGTCCGCACCATTGGTGCTAAGCCTTCGCACCATTAGTGTTGATGGGTGGTAAGGGTGTTGGGTGATGGTTGTTAGGTGTTGAAGAATACTGATATGAAACTTATAAGGTGGTGAAGAATAATACTTATTTATAGTGATTGGAGGTGTATACACTCACTATAAAGGATGAAAAAGATAGGTATAAAGCATAAAAACAGGATGATAAGACGGCTATTTGGCTTTTTTTATCTATTTTTGTCATAGTCTATACATGGTATTAGAAGAATGACACTACAACAATTAGAATATGTAATGGCAGTTTATCGGCTCAAGCATTTTGCAAAGGCAGCCGATGACTGCAATGTTACACAGCCTACACTTAGTTCGATGATTCAAAAGTTAGAAGACGAATTAGGTGTGAAAATCTTTGACCGTAAGCGTCAGCCAATACAGCCTACACAAGCGGGTATGAAGGTGATTGAGGAGGCTTGGAAGGTGCTTAATCGTGCAAAGAAACTCAAGCAGATAATCGATGAGGAACGGCAGGTGCTGACCGGTACCTTTGAGGTGGGTGTGCTACCGACAATTGCACCTTATCTTATTCCGCGATTCTTCCCACAGTTAATGAATGAACATCCTGAGATGGATGTGAGGATTACGGAGATGAAAACCGAGGATATGCGCAGGGCACTTCGTAGGGGCGATATAGATGCTGGTATCTTGGCACGTGTCGACGGACTGGAGGAAATGTCGTGTACACCGCTTTATCGTGAACAGTTCTTCGGTTATGTAGCAGAAGGTGACCCATTGTTTGAAAAGGAATTTATTCGTCCTGCTGACTTGTCGGGAGAGTACTTGTGGTTGCTGGACGAAGGACATTGTTTCCGTGACCAGTTGGTGAAGTTCTGCCAGCTAAAGTCGGCTGCTTTAAGTAAGAAAAGTTATAACTTAGGAAGCATAGAGACCTTTATGCGTATCGTAGAGAATGGTAAGGGAGTAACCTTTATACCCCAGCTTGCACTCTCACAACTCACAAAGGAACAGCATCGTTTAGTGCGTCCTTTCGCCCATCCAGTGCCTTCTCGTGAGATAATACTGATGACATCGCCTAACTTCATTCGTCATACATTGCTCCATATGCTTGCAGAAAGGATTAAAGAGTCCTTACCTGATGATTTCCAAAGTTAAATCTTGGCAGTTTTCCTATAGGAGGTAATAAAAATAAAAAGGTTCTTCCGTTAAATGTGTGGATACTTTTCGTATAGCGTTAGCGGAAGAACATAACTTACTCATTAAAGAAAAGCATAGCCAAGGACATCAATTATCTATTCTTTTTTCATCCTCCGTCACAGAAACCTTTTTCTTTTTAATATTCGAAAATGTACTGATAAGGTTTTGAAAAATCATTACACAACTTCAAATAAAACATCTATGAATAGGGATAAAAATACGTATGAAGAGCAAGACTGCAACCAACAGGAAATCAGTTAGTTATAAAAAGTAAAAGAAAAGGTGCTTAATTGGACTTCAAAAGGGCGTTAGTTGGACTTCAAAAGGGCACCTTTTACAAGCCTATCGGGCGTCTTTTAGAAGCCAAAAGAGCATGTATTCAAAATCATGATGTGAAAAAAATAGGACAAAATAATAAGCAATTAGTCCAATTGGACCTATTATCCTAATTAGCCTAATAGGAATAAGTTGTTTGTAGAGGATAATATCAATATAGTATCTATTTGCATTTCTTGTATAGCGTACAAATGTATTGTAAGCTCTTTTAAAACATTCTATAGGTACTACTTATACAATGTTTTGTTTGTCACATATTATATTTTTTATT
>ERZ1674177.79-NODE-80-length-22576-cov-5.753253_pt1 | contig 22576 bp, 32 predicted proteins | sample MGYA00581287_ERZ1674177 | MGnify/ENA primary metagenome ERZ1674177 (study PRJEB41354, sample SAMEA4873336) | human saliva metagenome | biome: human-associated habitat [ENVO:00009003]; feature: mouth environment [ENVO:08000002]; material: saliva material...
GAAATGGAGAGTGTCAGTCGTCGAAGATGTTGCGAGTGACTTCAATCTCCGTAGCAGTAATCTCGCCGATAACTCGGTTGAGCTCACCAGTGATGAGAACCTCATCGCCGACCTTGAGGCCCATGTGAGTCTCGTTGTCCGGGTCCAGGATAAGGATGACAAAGACGGGTCGAAGGGTCAGTGCATCCTTAAACCCAACGAAAGCCCTGACCCCGCCATCGGAGTCGTGGATAAGTCCAGAGGCGATGACGCCGTACTCGCCACGGAGGTTATCCTTGTCGGGGTACATCTCTGCGATGACCGCAGAGAGCTTGTCATCGGGGATGACTCGCGCGATGTCAGCCGGGGTAAGCAGCTCCATGCGCTGCCGGTCGCTGACAGAGATGATGTTAGTGGACATTTATGCTTGCCTTTCTCAGTTTTCTCGTGCAGCCTTCCACGCTGCGGGGAAGAACTTTGCGGCTTCAATAAACCGCTGGTTCGCCTTGAAGGCGGACAGGAAGTAGACGGCCAGGACAAGAAGGGTTGCGATGTTTGGCTCATCGGTATCGACATACCAGAGAGCCTGGAAGGAAATAACAGCAGCGAGAATCCATGCTGCTGTAAAGATGATCTTTGCACCCATCGAGTTCTTGTTCATTTCTTCTTCCTGCTTTCTCTTGAGGGGCCTATCCCCTATGTCTAAAGTATATCACACACTGAGGGGAGAGCGCTAGTCGAAATTACTTGCAGGAAGAAATGGTATCAGAGAGCCACTCGGCATCAGCCTTATCGACGGACAGGTTGTACTTGTCCGCGATCTTCAGCCAATCCTTTGCGTACTGGCACGTGTAGCTCTTGTTCTCAGGCTCCCACTGGGACGGCCCCTTAGCGCCCTTGGCCGCGTTAGCGGGACCATCGGCTGCGACGAGAACATCGGGGTCATTCGCGTACTGTTCGCGAGTTTCCTGCGACCACTTATCCGCTCCGTGCATCCATGCGTACTTGAGAGGAATGATGTGGTCGATCTGGACGGCCATAGAGGTGCTGCGTCCACGCTGCCAATCGTAAGTCTTGCCCGTGTAGGGGTCATTGACCATCTCGCCCGACAGAGCGGTGCATCCGTCCTTGCCGATCTTGACGTTCTGTAGGTCGCGGGCGAGGATGTCGTTGCGGGTGTCGCACCCGTTGTTGTTGAAGTCGTAGCCCCACGCAGGGCCGAACTTGCCCTCGCGGTCATACGTGCTGCCGTTCTCGCCCTCGGCAACGGAGATGTTGTAACCGCCGATAGCGACCTTGTCGCCAGAATCATTACTGGGAGCGGCCTGTGTCTGCGACGGGGACGGGGCCTGAGTAGGCGCGGTGGTCTGGCTCTGAGGTGCCTGAGGGGTCTGGCGGGTGTTCCAGAGCTTATCGGGCGTCACGCCGCCAAAGTAGGCGATGACAAGCACAACTGCGAAAAGAATGATCAGTAGTCGAATGACTGTGTTGCTCCAGGCGATCTTCGCCAGGTTGACGACGATGCTCGTCAGGTCTTTCTTCATCTTGTTGTTCATGTCTCTTTCTCCCTTCGACTACCTAAGTATATCACAGAACTAATCTATGTCTACTCGAAAGGCAACAGGTTAGAATTTGTAGTTAGCAGCATCCTTCTGGATGCGGTCCACTGCCTCGACAACAAACCTCTCAACCTCAAAAATGGGAACGAGGGCGGGAACACCAGAAATGCCACCCTGGTCAGGGTACTGAGCCTTGGCTTCTTTCCACACGGATTCAAGATGCGTACACGCACGACGCAGGACGTACTTCTTGAAGCGCTGATCTTCCGAGGAGCAGCGGTTGAACTCTTGCATAGTTGCAACGGCATCCTCGAACGTCATGGCATCTTCGAGCTGCTTGGTGACGGCCTTGAGAGTGGACGATAGAACTGCGATCTTGGCATTGGCTTCAGCTAGTTCATCGTTGAGCTTATCGACCTCAGCCTTCATGTCCGAGACCTTGGCCTTCTCCGTATCCAGCTTGTCTTTGGCCTCGGAGACATCCATCTTGGCCTGGCTAACAGCCTTATCGGCCTTCTCGGTCGCCTCTTCCATCTGTCGGCGCAGCAGGTTGATCTCAGCCTGCATTAGTTCAACCCTACGAGACTGCTCTTCCCACGAGAGAATCTTATGAGCGCCCTCGCTAGAGTTGACGAGAATCGTGTCAGCACCATCCTCGGACTCAACGACATGAGCCACGGACACGGGAGTAGTCATCTCCCTTACGCCGACGTACTTGATCATTTCAATGACTCCTTGCTTACCGTTGTGGTTACCCCTAAAGTATATCACACAGCGATACACGTGTCTAATCAAGATACAGCAAAGCCCCAAGGTTCATGTAGATAACCTCGGGGCTTTACCTGAATGTCAGAGATTACAGGAGTCCATCACCCATGCACCGGCACCCCGGTCCCACAGGAAATAGACGTTGAGAGATGCAGTGTCGTTGTTCTTGACCTTGTAGGTCACGAAAGACACACCCAGCTTAGGTGCATCGTTCTCGTAAGTCAGGTCCTTGACCTTGAACCCCTTGCCTGCCTGCGCGACATAGGAGTCAGCGAAAGCCTGAGCGTCCTCAACGGAGGAACGGCAACGCTGGGAAGTCATGTTGTAGACTGACTGACCATCTCCAGAGTAGACGGCTTGACCGAAAGCCTTGATCGTGTTCGTCAGCTCAATGGAGTTGCCATTGGAACCAGACAGACCCAGGCCGGATGAACCAGAACCCTGCGTAGCGGCGGGAGAACTACTGGCCTGAGACGACGCACGGGGAGTGGGAGCCTCGGTCTTGTTGTTATCTCCAGCGAAGAATGACAGTGCGAAAGCGACAACGGCGATGATGGCTAAGCCAGCGGCAGCTGCAATGATCTTCTTGCGACCATTGCTCATCGGACCTCGTTCTGCTCCGTCGTCATCCATGTCATCGTCATCGAGGTCGTAGTCATCTTCGATGTCGTTGTCGTCATCCATGATTGAGTTGTAATCGGTCATATCTCAGACCCCTTTCTCTTGATTAGCTTTAGGCTATCGTCAAACCGTGCGATGTATGCCGTCACTCGCCCGTGACCCAGGACTCAAACTCCTCGCCGCTGACGATATTGATGCCAAGAGACTCTGCCTTGGCGACCTTCCCACCAGATGCCTTGGCTCCGAACACGCACATGTCGGTGTTCTTCGACACCCCGGATGCGATGATTCCACCGTGAGCCTCAATCCAAGCCTGAGCCTTGGTTCGCTTCATAGTCGGAAGAGTGCCAGACACGAGAATACGCAGGCCAGACACTCGCTCGTCAATATCGGACTCTGCAACCTCACCCTCAACGTCGTGAACGTCAAGGCCGACCAGACCGGCCTGCTGATACCGATCATGTAGGGACTGGATGGTCTCAATGTTGTCCATGACCGAGCCAGCCACGGACGGCCCCACAAGCTCGGTCAGTCGATTCAGTGTACCCTCCCAGTCATCGGAGGTCTGCGAGAGCAGGTTCTCAACCGTGCCGAAGCCATCTGCGTCGTCGATGATCTGGCGTGCTCGCGTAGAACCCACCCCCTCGATGAGGAACGAGGAGAAAATGTCACCAGCGGAGTATGAGTCATCGTATGCGTGCATGGACTCGATGATCTTACGCGCTCGTGCAGGGCCGTAACCATCACCCAGAGCGATGACATCGTCCTCGGATGCCAGCCACAGACCAATGAAGTCTGCACCACCCTTCCACTCAACGAAGTCGTCCACGAAGCGTGGCCCGACATTCTTGATTCCAAGTCGTCGAATGGCTCCATTGATTCGAGTGGCATCATCGACTGATACAGGAACAAGCTCTCGGCCCCGGCGCTCATACTCCATATCCGGGTAAGACCACCGCTCGCCATCTTCATTATGCTGGATAATGCCGACCACCTGGGGGATGATCTTGTTCGCCAGTCGAACGGAAACAACGTCTCCAATGTGGAGGTCCATCTCCTCAAGCATGGAGACGTTGTGTAGGCTTGCCCTGGTAACGATGGAGCCGTCAATCTCGACAGGTTCCAGTTCTGCAACGGGGGTGATCTTGACTCGGTTCGCTTGCCAGGTTACGCCGGTCACGGTTGTGATCTCCGGCACGTCCTCGAACTTGTGGGCCACTGCCCAGTTCGGGTATGCAGAACCTTCGCCAAGTTCATTGCGTCCCGTCTGGGAGACAATCTTGTAAACGATGCCATCGTCGGCGAAGTCGCCGCTTACGTCCTTGATATCCTCCTCAGGAATGGGGCCAGGGTAGCCGCTCACGTCCTTTGAGCGGATAAGACGCGGCGCGAGTACGGGCGGGAGAGTAACGCCGTTGATTGTGCCGTTGATGGGGTCTAGGACGGTGTTGCCCTCGTCGTCCAGGATGTCCCAGATCACGATGACGAGCAGCAGGAGGTCATCGATGTTCCCCTTGCGGAGAGCGCCCACCGCCGAGCTGCGCGGCTTCGTGTAGCCCCTGGCCTTCATGATGTCATAGCGGAACGTGGGGAATAGAACCTCGCCGCGCACCTCGTAGTTGAACGAGCTATCGAGGATGTCGTTGAGCATCCCGTGGTCGATGAGGCGAGCCTGATCGGTGACATTTTCACCGACGAATCCATCGCCTCGCGTACTGGCTTCCTGGAGGACGCCACGATGGTACTTGATGCTGATGGGCAGACCATCGCACTTCGGCTGTGCGACGAGGGTCAGTCCATGCTCATTAGCGTAGTCAGCCAGCGAGGCGAGAACGCCGTCACCCTCATGCGACTTGCGCAGGGACGACATCTTCACGGTGCGTGCGACCTTATTGCCGTCCACGGTGTATCCGTGACCAATCGTCTCATTCACTCCGCGAGAGGACAGCTCCTTTGTGAGCGCGTCGAACTCCTCATCGGTCATAAAGGGTTCGCCCGTCTCGTAGTAAGCCTTGGAGGCTTTGTCGCGGAGGCTGATGAGCTGTTCGGTGTTCTCGGTGTTCATGGATGCATCCTTTCCTCGTTACTTAAAGTATATCACAATTGCCTAGGGTTGTCCCTACCAAGGCATAGAAAATGCCCGCCCAATAAACGGGAGGGCATTTCAGGGTTGCTACTCAGACTCGATCTTCTGGGAGTTATCCAGCGAGCCGGGAGCAGCGATAGCCTTGATGATCATGTTGTCGACTGAGTTGATGATCGCAAGAGCGTCAACGTCACCGACCTTGATCGTGCCGATCTTTGTCCCCTTCTTGCCGGAGTTGATGACATGGCTAGGGGACGAGGCCGTAGAGATTGCATCCTGGTTAACGACATCGGCATCGTTCTTGAGAGTGCCGTCGTGGTCCCAGTCGCACGCAATGTACAGAGAGTCAGCCTTCGAGGCCCAGAAGCACTCGGTTCCATCAAGGGTGTAGATGGGCTTCTTGGCCACTACCTCAAAGTCAGAGCCGGGGAGGTTTTCGCCCTTGTTGGCTGCAGAAATCCACTGCTCCTCGCTGATCTGCGTGTCTCGACTAGGAGATGCCTCCGTCAGGGCACCGACGAGAGCAGCCAGGATGAGGATGACTCCCACGACAGAAAGGGTGATTCCAACGGGGAGTAGCCATCGACGAATGTTTGCGATCTTCATTTCTTATCCTTCTTGTCGGTCGGCTTCTTCGTGTCCTGTCCACCGCTCTGCGGCTTGTCGCCAGACTGAGCTGAGTCGCCGCTCTGAGCCTTGTCCTTCTTGTCATCAGCCTTCTTATCATCGACCTTGGGCGCGCCCTTCCCCGCGAGGATTGAGTCGATGTCAGACTTGGTCAGCTTAGAGGGGTCGGCGATTCGTGAGTTGTCGATCTTCTCGCCGTCATAGCAGGAGACGGTGCGGGAGGCATCGGCCCACTTGCCGGAATTAACCTTCTGGATAATTTCCTTATCCGTGGACAGGCAATCAGTGATCTCCGGCTTCTCGCCCAGACCGGCTTTATTAAACGGGAGGTAGATTAGGTCTTGAGCCTTGACCATTGCAAGGATGAGGTTAGTATCCGAGTCTGCCGGCATCTGAACTGAACGAGACCAGTCACAGTCAAGGTCGCCTTCATTCACGACGACGCCATTGTCATCGACTTCAGCCATGCAGGGAACGATACGGCCAGATGCGGTCATTCCGGTCACGGGACGCAGCTTAGAAGCATCCATCTCGTAGCCGTACTTATTCTTGTACGTTGCGCTGGGCTGCTCAGTTTCCGTGGGCTGCGGTGCCGGTTCAGTCTGAGCCTGCGACTGCAGCTTCTCGTCAACTCGTCCAGAGATGTTCCCCGGGAGAGAAAGCTGGTACGCGGCGATAGCGACGAGGGCGAGAACCGCAGCGCCAGAAAAGAGTCGCTTGTCGTTGTTCTTGAGGTTCGCTACGATGATGAGCGCCACCGACAGAACGATGAGCACGATGAAGAAAGTGGACGCTGTCATTCTGCGTCCTCGATCTCGTAGGCGAAACGCGCAGCTGACGGAGTTGCAAAGGCGATGATGTCCTCGGCAATCCTGCGGCTACCGAATACCTTTGCCGTGCTCTTGTCCTTATTGAACCTGTTCAGCGCGTCTAGGTACAGTTTTGTACCATTCCGCGTCTTGACAGTGATAACTGACCCTGTCATGAAGTCCTCCTTGGTTTGGGCATAAATAGCTTGTTTCCTTACCTCTAAGAGTACCTAGACGCTGATAGGAAAATGCGCAAGGCTTACGAGGGCATACGTATCCATGAGAGGTCAAGGTGCATCAGCGGGTCAAATACTCCCGAGATCATCAACACCACGAAGAGGGCGACCGTGACGGCTGCCATAATTGACCCTCGGGTTAATTTGATCGACAGGAACATCTTGACAGACGTAAGAGACATGGACAGGATGAGTGCCGCCGCCAAAACGGCAACGATCATTCTCCCGCCCTCGGTAGACGTGACGGAATCCCAGTATTGCATCATGGGTTATTCACCTTCCTTGTAGCTTTATATGAGGATACCCATAGCAGAATTGACGGCAGTAATATCAACTCCAGCGGTAAAATCAAGTCTAGAAACGAAAGGCTTTGATATGATTTCCCTATTCATCCGAGAGGAAGCCCTCTGCTCACAAAGCGACCCAGACTTGTGGTTTGAGGAAAGGACCAGCCTGGCTCGCGAGGCAATGTCAATCTGCAACCAGTGCCCCGTCATGGAAGAGTGCCGCCAGTTCGCCATCGACAATGAAGTTGACTATGGCATTTGGGGTGGAATGACAACGGCTCAGCGTCGCCGAGAACTCAGGATAGCTAAGCGGAAGAAACGGGTATTTGACCGAGCGGCTTAATTGACGGCACAAAGAACGGGCCAGGTAGAATGAACCACCTAGCCCGTTTTCTTATGCCGCGGACGTTGGTCTGTAGCTAATGGAGCGCCATTTGCCGACTAGCAGCTAGACTTAACGCTGCCCTTTCGCCACTGACGGGTGTAGTGCATCCGGCAGTAACCCATAGCTACATGTTTCCTATCGCATCCATCAACAGAGCATGTTTTTGTACGGTGGTAACTCTGAGCCGCCCCCACGTCGCCATTGCGTCGCAAACGCGAGTAATGCATACTGCAGTACCCGCTCACGAAGCGCGGTTTGTCGCATCCGTCAACTGAACACTTCTTTATCTGACGCGGTTCAGTTCCACCATTGCGACGTTCAGTGCTGCCGTATCTACGCATCCGTTCATAATGCATACGGCAGTAACCCTTCGAGACAGGCGGCCTGTCACATGCATCAACGGAACACCTCTCGGGTTGGTGCTGCTGCCTCAGCTCAGTATCACCGTGCCGCCACATACGGGCGTAATGCATACGGCAGTAACCCTTCGCCGAATACGGCCTGTCGCACCCTTCGACAGAGCACGTCTTGGGTTGTTTAGGCTGTCTCTGTTGAAGCTCAAGGCTGCCGTTAGTGCGCTGCCGATCATAGTGCATGCGGCAGTACCCCTTCGCCTGGTGTTTCCTATTGCACCCTTCAACGGAGCACGTCTTTGTTTGACGACTCACGTGTAGCTCGGTGCTTCCAGTCTGCCTCTGACGTGAATAGTGCATGGAGCAGAAACCTTTAGCATAGTGCGCTCTGTCGCACCCTTCAACGGAGCACGCCCTGGTGGCATATTGCCGTGCCTCGAAGATGCCACTGCGACGTAGACGGCCATAGTGACTCTTGCAGTAGCCCCTGGCATAGTGCGGACTGTCGCACCCTTCAGCAGAACATCTCTTAGATCGGTTGAGTATTGCCTGTCGTTCAGACCCGTCAATTCGACGCTTTTGCTCGTAGTGATTCCTGCAGAACCCCTTTGCGTAGTAGGTCTTGTCGCACCCTTCGATAGAGCACGTTTCTTCGTGGTCAAGCTGCACCAGTGGTTCGGTGTCGCCGTTTCTCCACACGCGAGAGTAGTGCATCTTGCAGTAGCCCTTAGCTGAGTAAGGCTTGTTACACCCCTCAACAGAGCAAATCTTTCCTGATGACATCAGCGCTCCCCGTCAGTTAACATGTTCTCGTCTTGCCCCTCGTCTGGTCTTAGGCTCAGTGCTGCCATTGCGACGCAAACGGTAGTAGTGCATGCAGCAGTAATCCCTGGCATAGTGAGGCTTGTTGCATCCCTCGACAGAGCACACCTTGGGGCGCTTGGGTCGCTGCTCTGGAGCCTTATTGCGACTGCGGATTTCTTGCCTATGTCGTTGATAGTGATTGACGCAGTACCCCTTCGCCAAACAGGGTTTGCCGCATCCTTCGATGGAGCACGTATCGGCTTGCGTCCGTCGCTGAATTGCTATGTCCCCGTTCCTTACCATGAGATAGTAGTGCCTTTGACAGTACCCTTTTGCATGACAGGGCTTACTGCATCCCTCAGCGGAACACTCCTCGGGCTGATGAAGCAAGCGCAGCTCGGTATCGCCGTTACGCCACTGTCGTGCATAGTGCATTTGGCAGTAACCCTTCGAGTAGTAGGGTTTGCTACAGCACTCGACGGAACATGTCTTGGGTTGTCTAGGCTGTAGCTCAATGCTGCCGTTCCTCTGCTGACGCTGGTAGTGCATCCGGCAGTAGCCCTTAGCTGAGTGTTTTCTACCGCACCCTTCTACTGAGCACACCTTCGGACCACGCATCTCCGTGGCGCCATACCTGTGCTGACGCTGGTAGTGCATGGCACAGTAGCCCCTAGCGTGGACAGGTTTCGGGCACCCCTCAACCGAGCAAATCTTCTCCGATGACATAATCGCTACTCCGTCAGTTGACGTTGTCTTACTCCTCGCTTGACTTCGTCTTAGACTTGCCGCCACGACGTAGCTTGATGTCGCCGTTTCTCCACTGGCGAGTGTAATGCATCCTGCAGTAACCCTTGGCGTACACGAAGTTGTCGCATCCACGAGCAGAGCACATCTTAGGCTCGCGTGACTTAACGTTGGGCCTGGTGGAGACTGGCTTGCCGTTGTTCCTACGTGCGTTCTGGTAGTGCTTCAGGCAGAAGCCCTTAGCACGAACCGGGTGTAGGCACCCCTCAACTGAGCAAGTTTTCTCGGTCATTAGTTATTCTCCTGTTCCTTGGACTCCTGTCCGTTGGTATTGTGCTTGTCGCATTTCCCGTATGCGCGAGACTTATTGGTGCATCCTTCCACCGAGCAAGTCTTGCGCTGGTATTTTGTCCGTCCCATAGCCTTATGCTCGGGGCAGTATTTGAGCCGCATTGATGCGACCGTGTTGTTGCACCCCTCAGCCTTGCATTCAGGGTAGAACATATATAGGTCGCCGTCAGCCTTGTGCTGCTTGTAGTGCTTGTTGCATAGGCCGAGCTGCTTGACCTTGTTCCCGCACCCCTCGGCAGAGCAAGTCACGCCCTGTTCTCGGTTCTCGGAACCGGAATTGTCAATCGTCACTGAACCGACGATAGACGGGTGGGTCAGCTCTCGGGCCTTGCTGGTCGCGGCGTTATTGGCTGTGGCCGCGAGAGAGGTGGCGATTCTCTTGGGTGCTCCGTCCTGCAGCATGAAATGCGCGTGCTTCCAGCAATACGCATACTCATGTACCTCTCGGCTGCATTCAGGAGCGAGGCACTGGCGACTCACTGTCCGGCCTTTCCAGCCGCAAGGATGTTGAGCTTGTCCGTGGGCTTCGTCGGGTCGGCGTTCATGACCACCGTCACCGGGAACCCATTGGGGTCATCAGCTCGGATGGACGACGAGAACCGAATGGCGCATACGATCTCAACGTTCTCGTATGCACGGTCGTCAAAAGTTCGTTCTCCGACCATGTACATGCCGTCAATGCCTACCAGGCCAAAGCCAATGCTTCGACCAGGGTCATTGAGCCGAAGCAGCATAAGGTCGGCTGCTCGCACCTTCTCTCCCGGGGCGATGAGCTGAACGGCGGGGTCAGCCGTCCCGTGGTTGATTTCGATGGTCACGTCAGGCCGAGGCCCCGAATATCCCTCGATGCCCTGTCCCGGCATCTTATATGTCAGTGAAGCCATTAAGGCCCTCCTCGCTAGTAGTTGGACTTGGCTATGATGACGCCTCATCCTTGTCTACTACCGAGTATATCACATATAATCACATACTACCGGATGGTCATTTACGGAACCGGAAGAATAGGGAGAAAGCCGGAAGAATAGAGAGGTGACTCAAAATGCAGAACGTAAACCTAGTGCCGTGCCCTCACGGTGGGAGGTGTGGCCGTAGTCAACACATTGCTGGGTCAGCTGCCTACAAACAGTGCCTGAGCCGCGTCAACGATCAAACCGTCTCTCAGCCTAAATGGAGCGCCATGCCATCAAGTAGCGGCGCGCCCCAGGCTGTGGGGGAATTGTTCGGCGACCAATCCATGCTTTCCGACGACGGAAAAGTTGAATGGTCTTTCCGTGGAGCGGGGCAGGAGAAAGTTGATGCGAAGCTGTCCTACAGCGAAGAAGGGCAGCTTTTCATGACAGTCTCCGTTGACATCGGTTCAGTCCCTGGTATGCACGATAGTAAGCCTCCACGGAACAGTGATGTATTCCAGGACATCATGAAGTCATACGGCCTTCAAGTTGAGTCTAAGCCGGACACCCTATTTGACTTTGAGGGTGAAGATGACACCTATGTCATCAAGTCGGAGCTTGACCCGGACATTCTTATGGAGGACGCAGAGGAAGAGGCCCAGAACATGTACATGCTCGCGCGAGAGAATGCAGCAGATGCTTGGGCTGAGTACGTGGAATATCGACGAGGCGGCGGCGCTCGCCGATAGAGAGACGCGAAAACGCCCCAGGGAAGCCGTCAATTAGCTCCCTGGGGCGTTTCCATGCCCTCGCTCGCCGATTACTAGGACGAGACGAGAACTCGCCTTAGCTGGCCTTACGGCGCTTCATGGCAATCGTGGCACCCGCAGCCGTTAGGGTGATCGCAAGAACCGCACCCACAGAAGCGGCGTTCGTGCCGGTGTGAGCAAGGCTGTTAGCCTTCTCGTTGTTGGGCTTCTCAGGAGTGCCCTGCTCGCCGGTAGACGCGCCGGTTGCAGAGTTGCCATTGGACGTATCAGCACCGCCGTTGGAGGTGTCGGACGGGGCCTGGGTGTCATTCCCAGACTGCGAATCCTGAGCGTCAGAGCTGTCCTTTGCGGGAACTAGCGCATTGAAGTCGAACGACTCAACGCCATAAGGAACCTCAACATCCCAGGAACGACCAGACTGAACGTGGGTGATAGTGATCTTCTGCTCCTGCTTGAATTCATCGCTGATTCGACCAGCGATGTCAGTCTTGTAGGAACGCTCAACGCCGTCAACGGTGATCTTCACCTCCTCGTCAGGGAAAGCGCTGTCGCCGGTGGTGATATTGCCGGAGTTGTCCACATCATGAATGATGTGGACGGTCGTCTTGACGGGGATGTCGTGGACTGACGGCGGCTTAGGCTTATCACTGGGAGCCGGGTCAGTGGGGCTGACGAGAGCCTTGAACGTGTAAGCAGTGACGTTCTTGGGTACTCGCATCTTCCAGGAGGAGCCACTCGCAGTATCGGTGATAGAGACGGTATCGCCCGCGTGAATGACATCGTCGATGGTGATGGAGCCATCCTCTCCCGTCACGACATCCTTCTGCTGACCGTTAATGGTCAGCTTCAGAGCGCGCCCACCGAGAGCCTTGTCCTTCTCGGTGACGTTGCCGGACTTGTCCGTGTCCTCAAGGACTACGATCTTGGTCGTGACCTTCTTGGCCTCGGCGGGCGGCTTCTGCTCATCCTTGCCGGTGTTAGGCTTGTCGGTCTTGGCCGCAGGCTCAAGTAGGTCGATCTTGTAATTCGCGACGGTACCGGGAACCTGGGGGTACCACTTCTTGCCGGTCTTCAGGTCAGTAACGACAAGACGAGAACCGATGTGGATGTTCTCGGGGATGTTGATGGTTCCCTTGTCATCGGTCGTCTTGGTGACGGTGCCGTTCTCGCTGCCGGTGTAGTCCACCTTGATTTCGTGGCCGGCAAGAGGCTTGTCGTCAGTCGAGAAAATGCCGTCACCATCGGTGTCCTCGCGGAAGTTGATGGTGGTGTTGACATTCACCGACTGATTACCGTTGTACTGAACATCCTCCTTCTTGGGGATAAGCATGTTCGCGGTGAACTCCTTCACCCCATCCGGGATGATGACGGAGGTTGAGGTGCCGGTGGGGTGATCAGTCAGAAGAACCTCTCCAGGCTGAAGCTCCTTGAACCAACTCGTGGGGCCATCGGTGGTGAGGAAGAACATGTGGTGCTCTTCGTTCTGGATGGCGATGATGTGACGCTTATCGCTGACGTTCTTGTCGCCAGCCGAGATAACGCCATCACCATCGGTGTCCTCGAACACCTGCAGGCCGAGACGGATGCCCTTTTCCTCGGGCACCTCGCGCTTCTTGGGGACAAGGACGGTATAGACAAAGTCGTTGACGTTATCCTTGATGTGCGCGTTGAACTCCCGGCCTTCGTAGCCGTTGTCCTTGACGTGAACGTCGCCAGACTTGAACTTGCCGGAGACAGTTGCGCGGCCCTCGGCATCAGTGGTGACCGTTTCCGTCACGTCGCCCTGGGTGAACGTGACAGATCGGCCAGCAGCAGGAGTGTCGCCCTGGCTCATGTTGGAGGTGAAGTCCGTATCCTCCATGAAAACGACCGTGAAGTTGACGAACTCACTCGGAGTCGTGGCCGCTTCAGGAGACCATGCAACGTCAACTGACACAGGGTATTCCTTGTTGGTCATGTGCAGGAGGTCCAGCTGGTAAGTGTAGGACTTACCGCCAGACGTAATGGTCAGGAACGACGTGACGCCATTCTCGACGTTCTGCAGGTGGATGGAGCCATCCGCATTTGCGTTACCGGATGCCACGACCTTGGGCGTGCCCTGACCGACAGGAGTCGTGGAGAGAGTATAGGAGATGTCGCTAGGCGCGGTATCCCCTTCGTCTCGCGTTCCGTTCCCGTTCGTATCAACGTACACGTGGAATGTGATGTCGTTAATGTTGTTGGGGGCGGCGGCGAGAGCCGGGGCGGTAGCTGCACCCATAGCCATTGCAGCCAGAACGGTGGCGGCCGCAGCATTTCGTAGCTTGTTCTTCAAGTCAGTCAAGCCTTTCTGTTGATGTTCGTTGGCCCTTATGGCCTATCTACTAGCCTAGCCGCTCAAAGCGGTTGGCGTTGTTCCGTGGTTACACGGGAAGCTCGCACATGAGGGGGAGACCTGACGGAAATGGCCTGTCAGCCGCGCCGTCGTCAACCCTCATGAGGTTGGGGTCAGAGATGGACATTCTCTCCTGTCGCTTCATTGTCTCTGGGTCAATATCAAATCCAGAGCCATCAGCCGCAGCGGCTTCCCACTTAGAGATTTGGTTAGGAGACGTGCTCAGCGTGTCAGAGACGACAGCCCTTGTAACGCCTTGCGAGCGTAACGTCAATGCGTAATAGACAACCATTGCGTGAATGGCATCCATCGCCTTCATAATCTCCACATGCGTCTGGGCGACGGACTCGGGAGCGGACGGCTCTTGTGTTGACTCAATCGCTTCTGCGGCTTTCCTGAGAGCATAGGCGGCTTCGTTGCACGGCAACTTGTCGTCTCCTGACATTTGCATCAGGAAAGCGTAGTCACTAAACCAAGACCTATTCTTGGCCATTGAAAACTCCAATCACGAGATGGGTGGATAGGCATTGATGCCCGTTTGTTCCTTAACTAATTATCTCGTGACTGGAGTCATCCAACATGCGGCTATCGGCTAAGCACAAAGAGGTGCTGCCCCGGGGAGACGCGGCGCGTCATGTGACCGCTAATCTGAATGATGAACACGCTCTCATCGCCCTCGATCAAGGGACGCTCAATGTTCAGGACAGCCACCTCTCCGAAATACCCAGATACATACCCAGTAGCAAGGTTATCGAATACAAACCAGCCGTCCATGAGCATTTCTGCGGTAACGATCTCAACAGGAGCGCCAATGGCCTCATCGCTCACGATGACAACATGGTCATCGGCGAAAAACAGCTCATCCTTCATGATGCCGTTAGCGGTCACAAGGGAGTTGCCGAACTGATTTTTCTTGACGTCATCTACCTTGACATACCGGAAGTTGTTGAGGCATAGCAGCATGCCTGCCTTTAGTTCGCGTACCTTGATTGCACGTAGATTGAGGTTGGTCATTTTGACTCCATTCATATTTCCCGCACGTCTCCCGTACTGGGTGTTGATTCTAGTAGGTAAACGGCATCTTTATCCGTGGCGTACTTGGCTTTGGTACACCCAGACTTGCCGCATGTCGAAATGCTGTAAGGCGTAGACATGTACCACGGATTACTCTTGACGAAAGTAGACAACCCGGACCTGTCCGCAAGATTCTTGGCTATGGCTGCGTCCGGTATGTTCGTTAACGAGGTAGCAAGAACCTTGTAGTGAGACCCAGACGAGTCAACGATGTAAGTGCCGTCGAAAAAGCACTCTTGGTTCCTTGACCAGCTGCACGTCACCGTCGTCTCAGGAGACGTTTTTGGAGAGTCCGTGGCATTGGTTCCGGTGTCGGTGCTGGATGCAAGCATGATTAGAACAATAACAAGCCAGGCTACCGCCACACGAATCACGGACAAAAATCTACGTCCAAGCTGCTTGTTACTGAAAGCTGCATCCATTACGCCTCATCCCTCCTGGAACATCTCCGGGGCTGAGGCCAGAAGCGCGTCCGTCGCAATACGGATGCTCATGCTCAGAATCTCTGCGCGCTGGCGAGAGGATGACTTATCCGAGTCCAGGGCCAAGACTTGTTCCGCAAGAGCGAACACCCGGTCATCGTCTGGCATATCCTCAAATCCATCCGGCATCGCCAGGCATGAGAAAGAGTCGGCCATGTTGTCGCCAACAAGCGGGACGATGATAGACCATGCCTCGCTAGCAATAGACCGCGCCTGATCAGGAGAGATGAAGCCATCTCCAATAAGCGTCGCGTAGACGCTTGTGAGAGTGAAGCCAAACATGGCAGGAGTCGTCTGAGTCGGCGATTCCTTGTACTTATTGCGGCAGTAGTCGATGACTACCTTTCGGGCTGTGGTGATGTCGTTCATCGGGCATCCTTCGTCTCGAACATTTCCGGGCACATCAGAAGCAGGGAGTCGGCGCACACCTTCATGGACAGAGCAAGGAACCGAGAGCAGCGTTCACGGTCGGCCCCAAAACGAATGATGTACAGAAGTTCATCTGCATGCTCCATGAGTCGCTGAACATCGTCCTGGGAGATGTACCGATCTGTAATGAACACAGGCTGAACGGCAATCTCCTCAAGCTCATCCACGTTGGCGTGAAGAACGTCCTGGGAGATTCGCCACGACTCAACGGCAAATCCGATGGCCTGCTCCTTGCTCAGCCACCTATGGTTGGCCAGAATGTCATCTAGTTCGTTCCAACCCATCTTGGCGCGAGACTCATCGTTGTGTAAATCAAGATGCTTCTTGCAGAAGTCTGCGAGGACACGCTCCGGGTGAAAGAATCCTGGGGCCTCACGCTCAAGAGCATCTACGACGGTCTGCGTCATGAGTGCCAGGAGTCGGTTGAGGTGATCGAGCTGCATCGCGCCCCTACCATCAAGGTAAGAGACAAGCTCGCCCATCTCACGAACGCGCCACTTTTCTTCGTCGCCGAAAATGCCGGTGTTGATAGCTGACATGCACATTCGCTCCAGGCGCGCGTCGTCAACATCCTTGTGGTTACGAGAGACCTGCTTTGCTAACGTCCAGACACGGGCGGCAATATCCTCGGCCTGTTCGGCTGTTAGCAGGGTGCCATTCTCGATCATCTCATCGGAGATACTACACAGGTCGTTGTATAGCCACCATCGGTCTTGTGCTCGCTCATAGAACCGATCATTACGGCGCTGGCAGTACCAGATGACGGACTTTGGCTTCAGAAGGCTCACTTCGTATCCTCCCCAAAGAACTCCTGGCGCTCCGCAGGTGTCATAAGACAGCCGATTGCGCGAGAGGCGAAGTGTAGGAACTCGTCAAAGGTACCAGCTGAGCGCGCGTAGTGAATGAACTCCTTGACAGCGGTGGGGTTGATCATGCTGAGGTCAGCCTCCTGGCCCATGTCAACATGACGGCCAAGATAAGGTTCGAGGGTACTGACCAGATTCACTACGCGAGCGCGCATCCCCTCCAGGGAGCACGACGGGTGCTCCATGATCGACAGCTCTTCATCGAGTAGGTTGTGGAGGTGGCTCTGTGCTTCGGTGAGGTTCTTCATTCTTGCTCCTGTTAGGTTAGGTAGCCTTGATCGACTCTCTAAGTATATCACAGATAGAGGAAACGTCTACGCGAAAAACGCGGCGGCAGACCAGGAGAGAACTGCCGCCGCGTTTCGATGTTGACATCACTCGCCAAAGCGCATCGTGTCAACGATCTTCTCTGCAGCGAAGAGGTCGCCATCAGAAGAAACTGCAGACCCGATGAGAATGGTGCTGCCGTTAGTAGCCACCACAGTCACGGAACGCCCGTCACCGAGGATGACCTTGTTCGCCGACTTAGCGCCCTTGACCTTCACCTCAGTGACCTGGGAGCCGCCAACCGTAGAGGCAATCTGCTGGGCGTAGTTCTCCACGGTCAGCCCGCCAACCGGCTTCACGAGGGACATGGACACGGTCATCGTCTCCGAGACATCGACAGACATGCCCCACGAGACCTCGCTGCTGTTCTCCTTGGGCTGGTTACTCGTAGAGGGGGCGGTGATGATCGCGGAGGCATACGTGTAGGTGACCGTACCGTCGCCGTTATCCGTTGAGATCAGACGATCTGACAGTACATCAGACGCTGCTGGCACGCCTCCAAGATCAGAGGACTGGCTCTGGCCTTCCTGCTGCGACTGCGTGGCGCTAGGAGATGCGCCACTTTCCTTGCTGTCTCCCGGGGTATCGTGAGAGCATGCTGCAAGTCCAACAGACAGCAGTGCAACCGACAGAGACACTAGCACTCGATTTGTAATGGTCACTTGTAATCATCCCTCTCTTCTGTGAACTCAACGCGAGACCACAGTCCATTGCTGATTAGTTTTGCAGCTTCCTGCACCTGTTCGGCGGTAACTGACATGATGCGTTCCGCAATCTCGTTAACGCTGACCGGGCGCTCCCAACCAGCAGCAGTCATTCCGTACCCCAGTCGATACATGATCTGGAATGTTCCATCGTTGTCCAACATTATTTCGTTGGCCAGCGACCGCTTGGTTGACTCTAGCTCACCCTGGTCAAGGGGAGCGTGTGCCAGCTTGTCAAGCTCGTCGTGCATGATCTCCATAGACATCTTAGCCGACGCGAGATTGTCAGAAGATACCTCAAGAACGAACATGCCGTCGTCGGCAAAGGAGTAGTGGGAACTAGTGGCTGAGTATGCCAGTCCGAGCTTCTGCCTAATGACTCGGTTCACTCGTGAGTTGTGGCCATCACCAAGCGCTGAGCTCAGAACAACCACTGGGTAGTAAAGGGGGTGAGAGAAAGGAACACCGCGAACGCCGTGGTACATGAAAGTGCGGCCATGCCTGTTGCTGACGTCAACATAATCAATCCCTCGCTCATTCTCATACTCAACGCGCTGCGGACCCGGCCACCCGTTGTTTCTGAGCCTGTCTCCATGCTTGGATAGCTCACCCTCAACGATACCCAGAATGTCTTGAATGTCAACGTCTCCGACGACGACAACCGTCATCCTGTCCGGCGAGTAGTGATCGCCCCAGAAGCTCAGAGTTGTCGCGGGGCCAGCAGAGCGCAGGAACTTCTCTCGTGAACCACCAACGCTCATGGACAAGGGCGTGCCCCACAGAACTCGCTCAAAGAGCATGTCAAGTGCCCGCTTCTCAGGGTCGTGCTCGTGAGCGTCAATCTCGTCTAGGACTGCATTGATCTCTGCAGGGAAATCTTCCTCATCCATGCGCGGATAGAATACAGAGTCAAGGAGCATTTTCAGCGCACGCTCGGTATCCGACGACGGAACACGCGACCAGTAGGCAGTAAAATCGCGCTCGGTCTCTGCGTTAGAGTCGCCGCCCATGAGGCCGATCTGTTCCGACATTCCTGCTGATGTAGTAGAGAACCCACCCCTGCACACCATGTGCTCCGTGAGGTGCGCGATACCGCGAGAGTGCTTGTCGCGGGAGTCGCTTTCGTGCCTTGAGCCAACCTTGACCCAGACGCCGACCGATGTGACGGCTGAGCCGGGAATAGACTCAACGACAACTCGTAGTCCGCTGTCGGTCGTGACCATTTCTGCCATGTCACTCACCAGTTCCGCTGGAGCCAAAACCTCCGGTGCCACGCTTCGTCGCCGTGAGGTTTTTGACCTCGTAGAACTTGGGCGTGACATACGGCACGAAGATGACTTGGGCGATTCGCTCGCCTTCGTTGAGAACAACCGGCTCATTGCCGAAATTGTGTAGCCAGACGAAGATGACGCCAGTGTAGTCTGGGTCAATAACGCCGATGCCATTCGGAATCTCGATGTTCTTCCTGGGCATCGAGGAACGTAGTGCAAGCATTGCAAACGTGCCCTCGGGTGCTGTGAGCCTGGTGCCGGTAGGAGCAAGAATCGTCTGACCTGGCTCAATAACGACGGTCTTGGAAAGGCGCAGGTCAGAACCGGCAGGCTCGTCATAAGCACGGACGGGGCGCTGTCCCATGTACGGAACTCGCATAGTAGTTGTCATGCATTCCTCCTAGCAGGCAAGGCCCTTTTCGAGAGCCTTGTTAATGACCTCATCGATGACGTTCTCAACGTCGATGCGGTTGGACCTCTTCAGCTCATCGTTGACCAGCTCCGCAATACGCGGGGCGTTGTGGTACACGGCATTGTCGATCATCGACCGATAACCGACAGACGACAGCTTCGCGTTCCAGACGCGACGCACGTCCTTCTCGTTGACCATTGCATTTCTCCTTGTTAGTTCTTGGCCTTCGTGGCCCTGTTTCTTCCCTAAGAGTATATCACATGACGACCGTCAATAGCCCTCTATAAGCCGTTTTGAGGTAAAACTAACCCGGCCCTACCGAGAGGATAGGACCGGGCGTTGAGATGGCTTACAGGCTCGTGACGGGCACAAGTTCGACGGATAGGCCCGGGATATTGGAGTACCCAAAACCGCAGGGCATACCCACCGTCTGCATATCAGCCGAAACAGAAATGTCCATGTCTAGTCCGTGCTCGCACATACCAGTAACGATGAACGTTCCAGAGTCGTTGAAGATGTCACCGACCCTTCGCACAGACTTGACAAGCACGCACTCGTTGAAGTGGCTGCCTGACATGGGCCGGGACATCAGCTGAATCGTGTCACCCGGGAAGATGGGGATACGAGAAATCATGATGTCTCCTTTCTGTTAACTGATTCAATAATACCCTATGTAGGGCAAGTTGTCAATGCGTGGACGAGTGTCCGTGTATTGATTTTGGCATATAAAAGGGCGCTGAGTCAGCCTTTCGACTAACCCAGCGCCCCTGGAGAGGTTACCCTCAATCAGTCCTGACGACGCTTACGCGCAACCAGGATGACGCCACCAGCGGTCGCGAGAGCGGCAGCACCAACAGCGATGTCCGCGCTCATACCCGTGCGGGCGAGCTGAGACTTGGGAGCATCGTAGCTGGGCTTGCTCGGAACGTTCGTGCGACCGTTGCCGGGCTTGGGCTGCTCAGGCGTAGGAGTGGCAGACGGCTTAGGCTGCTCAGGAGCGGGCGGGGTGCTCGGCTCCGGGGTCGGCTTAGGCTTGTCCGGGGTGGGAGTGGGAGCCGGGGCCGGGGGCTTAGGCTGCTCAGGAGCCGGGGGCTGAGAGGGTTCCGGCGTGGGCTTGGGCTGCTCAGGAGCAGGCGGCTCAGACGGAACCGGGGCCGGGGGCTTCTCCGTGTCAGGAGCGGGCGGGGTGCTCGGCTCCGGGGTGGGCTGAGGCTTATCCGGCGTGGGAGTCGGAGTGGGCGTGGGGTCAGGGGTCGGAGCAGGAGCAGGCGGCTGCTCGGTGTCGGGGGCCGGGGGCTTGGGCTGCTCGGGAGTAGGCGTAGGCGTAGGCTCCGGGGTGGGGGTGGGAGCCGGGGCAGGCGGCTGTTCCGTATCCGGGGCGGGCGGCTTAGGCTGCTCAGGAGTGGGTTCCGGCGTAGGAGTGGGGGCGGGGGTGGGCGTAGGCTTTACGTCCTCATCCGTGTCCGCACCAGAGGAACCACGCTGACGCCACTTGGCGGTGTCAGAGACGGTGGCGCTGTTAATTGATGCCTCGTTAGTCATCGTCTTTTCAGACGTGCTAACGCTGACTCCAACGCGGCAGACCCAGTCGCCGCCAGCAGGGACGGTGAAGGTCAGCTTCTGACCATCGCGCTTGCCCTTCGGCTTTTCGGCAACGGCAGTCCAGTCCGCGGCAGCGTCAGCGTGGACGCAGGAGACGCCAGTTTTCCAGGCAGCGTCTGCTCGGTTTTCGGTGATGACGATTTCCGTTCCACCGCTGGCCTTGGCCTGAATCCAGCACCAGTATTTATAGGCATCGCCGTCCATGCCGGACGAGCTGCAGAACTTGCCGTTCTCCAGGGTGACCGGCTCGCCGACCACCCCCTTACCGAGCGACACCTTGTGGGTGACTCCGTCAACGACGATGTCAGTCTCGGTCTTTCCGACCGACGACTGATCGAGCACTGCCTCAAGCTTGACGTACCCATTCTTTAGGTCGCCATTTCCGCCAAGGGTGGTCTTGGGGTCTTCAGTCACCGTACAGGTGAATGCGCCACCAGCGGCGGTGCACTCACCGATGACCTTCTCTTCACCGCTAAGGGCAGTAGCCTTGAGCGGGACAGGCTTGAAGCCATCGGGCAGCTTCAGGCCGCTGCCCAGCTGGACGCCAAACTTAGCGCCAACAGGAATGGCCTTGCCTTCGTAGTTGATCTTGATATTGATGGGCTTGTTAACGGAGAACTTGTCTCCGAAGTTTCCCGATGTTTCGACGTTGGTGATGGTGATGCCACCGTCGGCGGCTGCTCGGTCGGCACCGGCAGCGCTAACAGCCGCAGCATCAGCGGCGGTGTCGGCAGCCTGAGGGGCTGCCATCGCGGTAGACACTCCCCAGGTCGCGGTGAACGCGAACGCCACAAGGGCGGTCATCACCTTTCGACCTCGGTTCGTGGTGTTGATGGTATTCATCCTTCTCCTTTTGTTCGGTGCCGCTGAAACGGCATATGGATGTGTTGTAGCGGCTGAACCGCTTAGTCTGATTCTATTAGGAGACCAATCATCTCCCTGACGAGGCGGGAAAATGCCTCTGGGCGAACGTCTGCAAAAACCGATGTCCGCTGACGGGGCGTTCCACCAAAAATAATGCTGCTGATCTGGGAATCAATGCACTTGGCGATTCCCTTGTCATCCTGGCCGTCGAAAACATCCTTAGTGGACTCAACTGCAACGCTAGCAGTAATGCCCCACTCAGGGACGGGAATGGCGGCCAGGTATCCGCTGTGGCCCTCCTTGATAGCACTAGCGGCTTGCCGGGCCACTTCACGTGACTTTTCGACGGCCTGTTCGTAGAGGCGGTTGCCCATCTCAACGAAGCTGTCATCCGGGGCACGCTTGTACGGCCATGTCTGCAGCCACCGATCTGGCGAGATGAACTGTGCCTGTAGCTCCTCCCTAATCTCTTGTTCAATTTCATCCTGGTCGATGATGTGCATTTCTGTGCGACCACCATCTTCCAGGATGAGGTAATGAATAGTATCTGTCATCGCCAAGACCGAGACTCTACGACATTGGCAGGGATGTCTTCGCGCTCGACAAAGTCGTAAAGCGCACGAAGGTGGCGGCTGGTTGTCGGTGAAAAGCCGTTCCACCCTTCACAGATGGTAGCTTTCTCGATGATTGAGGCGTGCTTAATATGCAGAACTCCGATGACGGCCTCGTATGATCGGACCATGAGAATCCCTAGGCCAACGTACTGGAGGGACATCGTGTCTCTGACGACGTAAATCCTGAGGCCCTCTCTGTTGATCGCTTTTTCAACGAGATCCTTGGTGATAATGGGTGTACGAGGCATGTTTTCTCTTTCTCCGTATTTCTTTCGGGGACTCTATAAG
>ERZ1674177.92-NODE-93-length-20360-cov-12.724452_pt1 | contig 20360 bp, 15 predicted proteins | sample MGYA00581287_ERZ1674177 | MGnify/ENA primary metagenome ERZ1674177 (study PRJEB41354, sample SAMEA4873336) | human saliva metagenome | biome: human-associated habitat [ENVO:00009003]; feature: mouth environment [ENVO:08000002]; material: saliva material...
TGTAGCGGATCATGAAGCCCATCAGCTCGGGGGTTGCGTGCTCGGCGGCGAAGATGATGTCGCCTTCGTTTTCGCGGTCTTCGTCGTCAACGACGACTACGGCGCGACCTGCGGCGATAGCGTCCACTGCGGTCTGCACGCTGTCGAGGACGCTTGCGGCGTCGGCGCGACGCGGCGCAACCTGCTCACCGGAGTGCGCAGAGTCAGCCTGGGGCACGCCTGCGAACGCGGTCAGACGCTGCACGTACTTAGCGAGCGCATCGGTCTCAAGGTTCACGCTGTCGCCAACCTTGAGCGCGCCGAGGTTGGTTGCCTTCAGGGTTTCGGGGATCAGGCCGACCTCGAACCATGCGGGGGTTTCACCGGCCTCAGAAACGGCGGTGACGGTCAGAGACACGCCTGAAACAGCGATGGAGCCCTTCTCGGCGAGCAGGGGTGCCAGTTCGGTGGGCAGGTTGAAACGCAGGGTGCTCCACGCCTCGTGCGCGGTGACGGATGCGAGGGTACCTACCGCATCCACGTGGCCCTGCACGACGTGACCGTCGAGGCGGCCACCGGCGGGCAGGCAGCGCTCCAGGTTGACGGTGTCGCCGGGGTTCAGGTTGCCGAGGTTGGTGCGGCGCAGAGTCTCACCCATCGCGTAGGCGCGGAACTGGTCGGGCTGCAGCTGGTCGAGGTCGATAGCGGTGAGGCATACACCATTGACGGCGAGGGATCCGCCGTGTTCGAGGTCGGCGACGATGTCTCCGGCGTTGAGGGTCAGGTAGGCTGCGTCGCTACCTTCGATGGGGGTGATGGATTCTACGGTGCCGAGGGCGCCAATGATTCCGGTAAACATGTGTGCTTTCCTTTTCTCGCCGTGTCCGCCGGGGCGTCGTCGTTGAGGGCGACGGGCGGCGATGGTTTGTTCGTCGGTATAACTATACGTATTTTTCGAATATTCCCCGTGACGGGGAGCTTTTGTGCCAGCATGCGAACCAGCCGGCATGAATTAGCCGGTGATAATAGCCGAGCCCAGGCGGGGGTTCCTTGAGGTACTACTCCCCCGCCCGCGCTCAACCCAGGCGGATGCTAGTCCAGCCGCGACTAGTCCAGCCGCGACTAGTCCAGCCGCTGCTAATCTAATCGCGGTTCGGGCGCGTGGCAGGCGTCCAGCTTCGGCAGGGTACGCCGCTTACCCGGTTCCTGTGCCGTTCCGCGAGGTGCCGGCACCAGGTGCGTTGCGGTGTCCTGACCGAGCACGCGCACCGCCGGGAACATTCCCAGGTCGTCCAGTTGCAGGCGCGGCGCCTGAGCGAGGGTGTCCACGAGCAGACGGTACACGGCACTCTTGCCCTGCCCCATGATCATGGGGGCGCGGTACCAGACCATCTCGTCGATCAGGTCTTCACCGGCGAAGAGGCCGACCATGCCGGGGCCTCCCTCAATCATGAGGTGCCGCACCCCGCGGGCATACAGCTCATCGAGCAGTTCACGCGGGTCGTGGGTGAAGACCTGCAGGAAGTTCTGCGGGTCCGCCTCCACGCCTTCGGGCGGGTTGAGGCCGCGCACGCGGTAGTTCTCGGTAATCTCGGTTTTGCCCATGACCACGCGCAGCGGCTGCTTCTCGAAGCGTTCCCCGTTGGCGTCGCGCGCGTCCAGGGTCGGGTCGTCCATGAGGGTGGTTCGGGTGCCGATCATGACGGCGTCGGCGCGGTGACGAATCAGGTGCCCGTCAATGCGCGCGGCGGGGCCGGTAATCCACTTGCTCGTGCCGTCAGCTGCCGCAATGAACCCGTCCAGGGTGGACGCGCTCTTTGCGGTAATGAAGGGGCGGCGTTCGGCGGCGGCAATGAACCAGCGCTCATTCAGCAGGTAGGATGCATTCGCGAACTCCTCCATGGCGTGCACGGTGACGCCCTGCGAGCGCAGGTAGGCGGCGCCTCCGGCGGCGTTTTCGGTGTCGTCGCTGTAGGCGTAGTAGAGTTCGCTGATACCCGCCTCGGCGACGGCGTGTGAGCAGGGGCCGGTGCGTCCGGTGTGGTTGCAGGGCTCAAGGCTCACGTACATGCGGGCGCCGGTGAGGTCGGTTCCGGCGGCACGGGCGGCGGCTAGTGCGTCGGCTTCGGCGTGCGGGGTGCCTGCGCCTCGGTGGTAGCCCACGTGCAGCAGGTGCCCGTGCGCGTCAGTGATGACGGCGCCGACGAGGGGGTTCGCGCCGCGGATACCCTGGCGTGCCGCCTGTAGAGCCAGGGTCATGGCGTCTGCGTGGCTGAGCGTCTGCTCAGGGCCGGGCAGCTGGAGGGTGCGTGCGGCGGGTAGCCCGGCGAGGTGCCCGTACTCTGCGGCAGAGTAGTCCGCATCGTTGTGCGGCGAAGATACGCTCGGGGTGACGGTTACGGGCAGGTGCGCGCTCGCCAGCACCTGCAGCGAGGGGTTCTGCGGCATTTATGCACGACCCTTCTGCACGTCGGTTACCTCAACGGTCACGTCGGGGAACTGGGTCTGTACCCGAGTCTTCTGCGCCTCCAGGTTGCGGGTGCGCCACCAGACGAAGAAGCCGACCAGGGTGAAGCATCCGTAGAACACGTACATGAGGGAGGTTGCGTAGTAGCCTGCGCTCCACAGCAGCGGCACGCCGACCAGGTCGACGGCAACCCAGATGAGCCAGAATTCAACCCAGCCGCGCGCCATGCCATAGGTGGCGAGCAGCGAACCGGTGAAGATCCAAGCATCGGACCAGACGGGTTCGTAGGAGCCGAGGGCACGGAAGATGGGGGTGAGCAACAGGGTGCCTGCAACCATGGCGACAACCAGGCCTGCGCGTTCGGTGTTGGTGGCCCACTTGGGAATCACCGCGGCACCTTCGGAGGCGTCACCACCGGCGGTGCGGGTGGCGCGCCAACGATGCCAGCCCCAGATCGACACGGCAATAAACATGATCTGGCGGCCTGCCTGGCCGAGCATGGTGACGGGGTGCGGGCTGCCGACGAGGGCGCCCAGGAAGACGGTGAGGAGGAGTAGGTTGCCGAGAATGCCGACGGGCCACGCCCATACTTTGCGTCGCATGCCGCCGAGCGCCGATGCTAGGCCGAATGCGTTTCCGAGAACTTCGCGCACGAGGAGGGATTGGTCCCCCACGTGAATTTGTGCGTCGAAGAGCCACCGCAAGATGTCCATTGTTTCTTTCCTCTCTGAGTTGGACCGTGTGTCGGATGCGCTGTGTGCGCATCTGCGGCGGCTCCGGGGAGAGGAACAGAAAAGGGCGGCTACCGCGGGCATCTTATGGGGTGCCCGGTATCCGTGGTGAGGCGGGAGCGGCGAATCAGCCAACCGTAGCTGAAAACCGCAACTGAGATCAGCCGGCTGCGGTCGAGGGGAATAACGTACCGGCACCTAGGAAAGGTGCCTCTCCCCTGTCTCGCAAAAAGCCATCTCACAGAAAACCGCTGCGCTCTTAAGCAACAGTTTTCGTGAGCAACAGTTTTCTCAAAGAACTGCTTCGGTACACTCTGCACGCTATCCCGGTTTTCGGGAGGTGCGGCGGAGTGCGCTCCTGCCTTTTTCTGCTCGTGCTACCTTCCATCCAGACTGTACTGTCGGCACCGGATTTTCACCGGTTCGGCCTCTCTTGCGGGCGGGCTTCTCTAGCGGAGTCTTGGCGTCCTGTGCGGATGCGAAGATTCGTATGATTTTTTGCCTGCCTGCGGGAGCGGTTCGCGGGCTGTGACCGCCGGTTCGGAATTTCACCGACCCCGGAGCACGATGTCGATACTGATTATGCCACAGCGCACGCCGGGGGTTTAATTTGTTTTCTCTGGGATAATTTCCGTGACAAGATGACGTTTTATGACTGTACTCTCGGCGCATCTTCAAGACCCTCTCAACAAGCCCTCGCGGCAGCCACGTGCGGGACCGTTTTGGACCCGATTCTTCAATTTTCGGGAATGATTTATCACGGTTTCATAACGGTGGAGAGCACCAAACAGACCAAAGAGTTATGAGGACCTTCTGAGGGGTTACCAGAACACATTGAACACCCGTCAATACCTTTATGACAAGGAATTATAACAATAAGGTTAAATTATTGGTTTAAGGTTTACTCCAGGGGTGATTTAAGGTTATTCTTATCTACAGGAGCTCCCATCACCGATAAACCGGTTCCGTTGAGAGCGACATGATTCGGACCATCCGAGCACTCACATCAAACCCTTAAGCTTCTGCCATTTGAAGCTGGAAGACTACTCCGTGGACTGCATTCTTTGGATAGTTTTCGACGCAGCATCTGCGCGCACTAAACTGCGCGGTTTATGCGGCACACGATGCTGAGGTGCTTCACCATCGGGAGGCAACCACACCGAATTGTTTTCTCAACGGAGCCGGCGTGGGGGCCCCGTCGAAATACTTCCGGAAGATCGTACATTGTGTACCCCTTTGTGTGGGGTGTTGTGCGTGTCGAACGGTCATAGACTCCCGTTCTTCTGTCGTCGCCTACCGTGGTGCGCGATGGGGGTTACGGGAACCTTGCGGGATGGTTGATCCCGCGCGCTCTGCATTGTCTTGTGGAGTGTGGTGTGTTTGGGTGGCGTATTCGCAGTGCCGGAGCGGATACGCCACCCGTTTTTAACATCTAAAACAGGGGCACCCCAGACTGAGGCAAGCTAGCCTGAGAAGGAAACCCCGCACCAAGCCACCCATATTCCCTACCCCAAGGGATTGGCGCGTTACCTCTGAATCCCAACCACAGACCAACCCCTATATAAACCCCACCGAGGGGTAGGCGACCTAGAGGGCGTACCGGACACGCGAAGCGGGGGCTCCGTCCTCGAAGCGCCCCCCAGGCGCTGAAGAGGGGGCACTCCCCCGCTTCGTGTGTTCTGGTCGTCTTCTCAAAACAACTAACCCACGGAAACAGGGTCGCCCGCGATAGCTAACTATCACAGGCGACCCTGTACGTATCAAAATCGGTGAGGGCGCGGTCGGGAATGCGTGGCGGGGGCTCCGTCCTCAAGGCGCCCCAGCGCCGCAGAGGGGGCACTCCCCCGCAAGCATTGTCCGACGTGCCCTTCCTATGAGGCTGTCGAAGAGTTTTTAGCCCTCTACGGAGCGGAATGCTACAACTGCGTTGTGGCCGCCGAAACCGAAGGAGTTCGACAGTGCCACAATCTCACCGGCGGGCAGCTCGCGTGCCTCGGTCACCACGTCCAGGTCAATCTGGGGGTCCTTGTTGTCCAGGTTGATGGTGCAGGGTGCGGTGCGGTGGTGCAGAGCCAGTACGGTGAGTACGGCTTCGAGTGCGCCCGCGCCGCCGAGCAGGTGGCCGGTCATGGACTTGGTTGCAGAGACGGCAATGTTCTTGGTGTGCTCACCGAAGGTTTCGTGCATTGCGGTTGCTTCGGGCAGGTCACCGGCGGGGGTGCTGGTGGCGTGCGCGTTGATGTGCACGACGGTCTTCGGGTCGATGTTGCCGTCTTCGAGGGCTTCGCGCAGTGCGCGGGTTGCGCCGAGTGCTGCGGGGTCCGGTGCGGTGATGTGGTAGGAGTCGGCGGATACGCCGGTGCCTGCCAGTTCCGCGTAGACGCGTGCGCCGCGTGCCTTGGCGTGCTCTTCGGATTCGAGGATGAGCGCTGCTGCGCCTTCACCCATGACGAAGCCGTCGCGGTCGACGTCGTAGGGGCGGGATGCCTTTTCGGGTTCGTCGTTGCGGGAGGAGAGTGCCTGCATCTTGGCGAATGCTGCCATGGGAAGCGGGTGGATTGCTGCTTCGGCGCCGCCGACGATGACGACGTCTGCCTTGCCGCTGCGGATCATTTCAGCACCGAGCTGCATGGCTTCGGTGGAGGATGCGCATGCGGAGACGACGGTCTGTGCTGCGGCGCGTGCCTTGAGGTTCATGGAGACGGCTGCTGCGTTGCCGTTGGGCATGAGCATGGGAACGGTCATGGGGAGGACGCGGCGGGGGCCCTTTTCACGGAGGGTGTCCCATGCGTCGAGGAGGGTCCACACGCCGCCGATACCGGTGCCGAAGGCTACGCCGGTGCGTTCGGGGTCGACTTCTTCTGCGGATTCGGCGTCGGGGCCGGAGAATCCTGCGTCTTCCCATGCTTCGCGTGCGGCGATGAGGGCGAGCTGGCCCGAGGGATCCAGGCGCTTTGCTTCTACCTTGGTGAGGCGGCCGGATTCGAGGGCGGGCACTGCGAGCTGGCCTGCAATGTATACGGGCAGGTCGTATTCCTTGACCCAGGGGTGGTCGAGGGTGGATACACCAGATACGCCCTTGGTTGCGTTTTCCCAGGTGGTGGGGACGTCGCCGCCAATGGGGGTGGTCGCGCCGAGGCCGGTCACCAGCACTTTTCGAGACATTGTGGCACTTTCTCTTCGGTGGTCGATTTGGTGGTTTATCCGGTGGTGTGTGGATAAAAACCTGTAGGGCCCGGGGTTTACAGTGGGCGTTTTCACGCCGTGGAGAGTGCAGTCATCGCACCCTGCGTGTTCCCGGGGTGTGTTGGATTGAAAGCTGAGTGAATAGCGATGCGGCGCGGGCCGGTGAGAGCCCGCGCCGCATCGTTATTGGTTATAGCTTAGGCAGCGTTCGCGATGAACTCGACTGCGTCGCCAACGGTCTTGAGGTTCTTGACCTCTTCGTCCGGGATGGTCACCTCGAACTTCTCCTCAGCGTTCACGACGATGGTCATCATCGAGATGGAGTCGATGTCCAGGTCCTCGGTGAAGGACTTGTCCAGCTGAACGTCCTCAACCTCAACGCCGGTCTCTTCGTTAACGATTTCTGCCAGACCTGCGAGGATCTCTTCCTTGTTAGCCATTCAGGGGCTCCTTTGTTTTTTCGATGGTCATCGCACCCGCCGGGTGGGGGTACGCGTGCATTACCGAGTTTATCGTGTCTGCGTGGTGTACGCATGCGTCAACTCGGAGTTTGTGGGGATGCTTTCCCGCTTTCTTTTCTTTCTCGCGCACCGGCGCTGTGCCGGTCGTGAGGGGCGGTGAGCATCGGGCTCTGGTGGTTTTCCTTAGGGAAGGACGACTACCTGAGCTGCGAATGCCAGGCCGGCACCGAAACCAATCTGCAGGGCGAGCTTGCCGGAGAGTTCCGGGTTCTCCTTGAGCAGGCGGTGCGCGGCGAGGGGGACCGATGCGGCGGAGGTGTTACCGGCATCGACGATGTCGCGTGCCACTGCCACCGTGTCGGGAAGCTTGAGGGTCTTGACCATCTGGTCAATGATGCGGGCGTTTGCCTGGTGCGGAATGAGCGCGCCGAGCTCGTCGGGGGTAATGCCGGCGGTTTCGAGTGCCTGCTTGGCGACCTTCGCCATTTCCCACACTGCCCATCGGAAGACGGAGGGGCCGTCCTGACGCAGGGTGGGCCAAATCTTTTCGCCTTCCTGCACGGGGTTTGCGGCGAAGTCGCGGTTGCGGATGTCCAGCAGGGAGTGGGTCATGCCGACGGTGCCCCAGCGGGAACCGTCCGAACCCCATACGGTCGGGGCAATGCCGGGTTCGTCGGAGACGCCTACGACTGCTGCGCCTGCGCCGTCGCCGAGCAGGAAGGAGATGGTGCGTTCGGTGTTGTCGATGAAGTCGGAGAGCTTCTCAACGCCGATGACCAGCACGTGCTTTGCGGTACCCGCGCGGACGAGGGCGTCTGCCTGGGCGATACCGTAGCAGAAACCTGCACACGCTGCGGAGATGTCGTATGCGGGGCACTTGGAGCCGATTGCGTCGGCGACCAGGGTTGCCAGGGAGGGGGTTGCGTAGGGGTGCGAAATGGTCGAAATGATGACCGCCTCAATGTCCTCACCGGCTACACCGGATGCTTCGAGAGCATCCTTGGCGGCACCGATGGCAAGGTCTGCTACCGACTGGTTTTCGCTGGCGCGGTGGCGGGTTGCGATACCGGTGCGCTGCTTGATCCACTCGTCGGAGGAGTCGATTGCCTCAACGATGTCGTCGTTGGGGACGATGACCTCGCCGCGGGCTGCGCCGTAACCGAGGATGCGGGAGTAGCGGTTGATTTCGTACTGCTTGAGGGTAGTCACGTATTCAATCCTTAGTGCTGATGCTCGCAAGACACTGTGTGCCTCGCAGGTCTAAAGTGCATGTCTAATGTGAAGGGTTCCCAGTGCTGGGAGGGCGGGGGGCTCTCCCCGGGTGTTTAGCCCTTCAGCGAGGCGAGGTCCTCGGGAGTGTTGATGGAGGTGCCGGGCACGCCGCGCATCGCGCGCTTTGCCAGGCCGACCAGGGTGCCTGCGGGAGCGACCTCGATAATACCGGCGACCTCACGCTCAAGCAGGGTTGCCATGCACAGGTCCCAGCGAACCGGGCTGGTGACCTGGGAGACGAGGGTCTTGACGAACTCTTCACCGGATGCCACGGCGGAACCGTCGCGGTTGGTCAGCAGTGCGGAGGTCGGGTCGGAAACCTTCAGGGATGCGGCGAACTCTTCCAGTGCGGGCACGGCGGGTGCCATTGCCTCGGTATGGAATGCGCCAGCGACCTTCAGGGGGATGACGCGAGCGCGTGCGGGCGGGTTCGCAGCGAATGCTTCGATGGCGGGGATGGGGCCTGCGGCTACAATCTGGCCGCCGCCGTTGGAGTTTGCGGCAACGAGGCCTGCTGCGTCGATGGCTTCGCGGACGTTTTCTTCAACGCCGCCGAGTACTGCAGCCATGCCGGTCGGGGAGGCGGCTGCCGCCTCCGCCATGCCGTTGGCGCGCACGCGCACGAAACGCATTGCGTCTTCATCGCTGAGTACGCCGGCGAGGGCTGCCGCGGTGATTTCACCGACGGAGTGGCCCGCGAAGATGAGCTCTTCACCGTCGAGTTCGCGCAGTGCGAGGCGACCGGTCACAATGCCTGCAGCCACGATGAGGGGCTGGGCGATGGCGGTGTCCTTGATGGTTTCTTCTTCGGCTTCGGTGCCGTAGTGAATCAGGTCGATGCCTGCCGCTTCGGAGAGTCGTTCCAGGTGCTCACGCACACCTTCAATCTCGAGCCAGGGGCTCAGGAAGCCCTTCTTCTGGGAGCCCTGTCCGGGGCAAACGAGTGCGCGCATGCGGTGCGACCTTTCTGGTTTTTAGTACTCGTACGCGGTGCCTCCGTAGAGACGGAGACCACGGCTAGTCTGTTACCTATGCTACCTTGTTCAGCCGCTTTGTATAAACATCCCAGTGCAGAAATTCGGGGCGCGCTGGGAGTTTAGGCGGTGGTTGAACAGTGTATAGCTTAGATTGAACTCACCCATTCGTACAACCCGGACGGGCAAGGTTCAAATAGAGAGACATGAGCGGCGGCGTTCCGAAGTGCTCCCCCGCACTAGGCGGCGGCCTCCCCCGGGCGCGAAACCTAGGCGCGTGGATGCGCCCGCGCGTACGTCTCCGCCAAACGCTTCATCGACACGTGTGTGTAAATCTGCGTGGTCGCTAACGACGAATGTCCCAGCAGCTCCTGCACCGAACGAATATCGGCACCACCATCCACCAGGTGAGTCGCCGCCGAATGACGCAAAACGTGCGCACCCGACGCCTGAGTGTTCTCCACCGTGCGCAACAGGCGGGTCAGATCCTCACGAATCTGACGGGCATTCGCACGCCCACCGCGAGGACCAATAAACAGCGCCGTCACGCCCTGCGCACCTTCCGGAATCCACTGCGGACGACCATAGGACACCCAACGATTCAACGCCTTGAGCGCCGGGGTACCCAGCGGCACCACGCGCTCCTTATTGCCCTTACCCAGCACGCGCACCGTCTTATTCGCCCGGTCCACGCTCTGCAAATCCAGGCCGGTCAACTCAGAAATACGCATACCCGAGGCGTACAGCACCTCAACCACCGCCTCCAGGCGCAGCAGACGCGCATCACGAGGATCCTGCGCCCGACGCTCCTGCAGAGTGGTCAGCAACTGGTTCATCTGCTCGCGGCTCAACACCGGCGGCAGGTGATTCTCCCGCTTGGGGGTGCGCATACCGCGGGTCGGGTTGGCGTGCACCAGCTCTTCCTCCTGAGCCCAGGTGAAGAACGTGCGCAGGGTCGAACCGCGGCGCGCCACCGTAGAACGAGCCGCCTGCCGCAGATGCAACGAACCCAACCACTCACGAATCAGGGACGCATCAATGCTGTCCAGGTGCCGCACACCGCGGCGCGCCATATAGCCGAAGAAACCCTCCAAATCGGAAATATAGGAGCGGATCGTCTCTTCGGAACGGTGCTTCTCATAGCGCAGAAAACGCTCAAAACGGTCCAGAACGGGGCGGAACACCTCGCCGGAAACACCCAGCGCAGAATCAGGTAGAACAGAGCCGGGTAGGGCGGAGCCTGGCCCCTCTGCTTGGGTTTGGGGGCTATCCGCGGCGAGGCTGCGGGTGTAGGTCACCGGCAGGGTCGTGGAGGGAGCCTCGTCCCGGTATTCTTCCCGGCTTTCAGCTCGGTTTTCGTGCTGGCGGGCGGGGGTCATGCGTCCCTCCTTTCGGGTTTCTGGCTCCTGGCTCTGGCGGCGTTGATGCTTCTCGACGTTGTATTTCTGCCCCCGGCGTATCTGCTGATAGCGCGGCGGGGGTAGGCTCCGCGCCAGTACGCGCAAGCCTACCCCAATTGTAGAGAGGTTCCACGCTCTCCACGTGCTGCCTTGTTATGACCGGCCGCCGCAACCCGCTACTGCCGGGATGTTCACTACGGGCGTTCAGCAGGGGCGTTCACTACAGGCGTTCAGCCGGGGTTTTCAGCGAGGTGCTCAGCGGGGGCTCTTCTACGCCGCGACAGCCGGGCGGACCTTCCTCCAGCTCGTTCCACTGCTCTCCGCCAGACCGCAGCGACCCAGGTGGAACAGGTCAGCCATCACGTCGCGAGCGCTCAACCCGAGAGCTGCGGCAATCTCATCCACGCCGCGGTAGGAGCGCGGGCTCAAATCGTCCCACACCCTACCCTGTCGTTCGGTCAGCTCATCCAGCGCGCTGGAGGAAGCAACCTGATCCCATTCGCTCTCGTGCTCGGTGCCCAGCTCGAAACCCGCGGCGGCATCGTACTCGAGGATGTCGGCAGCCTCGGTGAGTGTTTGCGCTAGTCCATCGCGTAGCAGACGGTTCGTGCCCACCGAGTTCGGCGAATTAATCTGCCCTGGAACCGCCCAGAGGGTACGCCCAATCTCCATCGCGTGACGAGCCGTATTCAGGGCACCGGAACGCCAGCGCGCCTCCACCACAATGGTGTGCCGCGCCAACGCCGCAATCAGGCGGTTACGCTCCAGAAAACGCCAGCGCGTGGGGGTGTTACCCACGCTCACCTCGCTCATAATGAGCCCGCGGTCAACAATCATGTTCAACGCGTCCGAGTTCTGCGCCGGGTACAGTCGGTCGAGCCCACCCGCCATGAAGGCGATGGTCGGCAGGTCGCTGCCCTGCTGGGTCAGCGCCGCCCGATGCGCCGCAATATCAATACCCATCGCGCCACCAGAAATCACCGTGTACCCGCGACGCGCCAGCTCGGCGGCGAGGTGGGTCGTCGCCTCCGTGCCGTAGATGCTCGGGTCGCGTGAACCGACGAGGGCAACGCTCGGGGCAGACGCCAGATTCAGCAGGTGCCGCGAATCGCCTCGGCACCACAGCCCGTACGGGCGGGCGGGCCCCAAATCGTTCAGCTGCGGCGGCCACAGCGGATCGGCGGGAGTGACCAGCCACGCCCCACAGGTTGCCGCCATGTGCGCCTCCGCGTTCAGGGTGCGTTCCATGCGGCGGTTCCAGCGCAGACGGCGGGTCGCGAGCGCCTTGCCGAACTTATCACGGCTCAGCTGATGCTCACCCGGCGTGTAGTAGCCATTCGCGCTGCAGAACAGGGCGGACTCCCCCTCGGCGGGCACGCCCACCGAGTGCAGAAATTCGCTCAGCTGCTCGTCCGGCTCGCCATGCTCCCAAGTGTGCTCATCCGGGATGTGCCCGGTCAGCAGATAGTGCAGGGTCAGGGGCGCACCCAGGGTGGTGAGGGATTCAACCACGAGCTCATCGGCGGGTTCGGCGTAGCGCATCAGCTGGGCGGTGCAGCAGCGGATGTACTCGCGGCACGCCGCCTCAAGCTCCTCCGCGCTGAGGGCGGGGTTGAACAGGGGCGCGGGCTCAGAACCACTGGAGGTGGTGCCCGCCGAAGCTTCGGGACGCTCGCCCTGCTCCTCCCCCAGCTGTTCCTGCTGGTTCAGTTCTTCTAGATATACCGGGTTCAGGCAGGAGGCGAGGAACCCAGGCAGGCGCGCCGCGTTGTACGGGCTCGGCGAAGGCTCCTGCCCCAGCGACAGAATATGCGCCACCCTCTCACGCACCAGGGAGTGCCGATCCAGGGTGCGACCGGGCAGGCGAATCTGCAGTTCCTCCTGCACAAAATCCTCCGCCGCGCTTTCTTCCGGCACACGCTCTTCCGGCGCATACTCTCCCGGCACGCACTCTTCCAGCGCTGTTTCTCTCAGCCCGGTTTCTCTCAGCCCAGCTTCTTGCAATTCAGCCTCTTCTGCTCGTTTCTTCAGCTGTTTCTCACTCATGACCTTCTTCTCCTCTCGTCAGTGATTCGTTCTATCAACCGGCACGCTATTTCAGCCGCCTCTATTTCAGCTGCCCCTGCTGCCTCAAAAAGAGCGCCACATCCAGGTGCTCCCGGCTCGGGTAGGCGGCACCCTCCAAGTCGGCGAGGGTCCAGGCGATACGCAGCACCCGGTCATAGCCGCGAGCCGTCAGCGTGCCCCGATCCACGGCGGCATTCAGCTCGCCGGTGAGCTTCGCATCCAGACGCAACGGCCCGCGCAGAATCTTGCCGTTCATCTCCGCATTCGTCTTCAACCCGTACGGTTCCAGGCGCTCCCGCTGAGCCTGCCGCGCCGCCATGACGCGCTCGCGAATCTGCGCCGAACTCTCATTCACCTGACCGCCCGCTAGCTCCGTGGACGACACCTTCGGAACCGTCACATTCACATCAATGCGGTCCACCAGCGGGCCGGACAGCCGCCCAAAATAGGCGCGACGCTCACGCGGGGCGCACGTGCACTCCGTACCGGTACCCACGTTCATGCCGCAGGGGCACGGATTCGCCGCCAGAATCAGCTGAAAACGCGCCGGGTAGGTCGCCGACGCGCTCGAACGGTCCAGGGTCACGGTCCCCGATTCCAGGGGCTGGCGCAGCGAATCAAGCACAGTGCGTTTGAACTCGGGTGCCTCGTCCAGAAAGAGCACGCCGCGGTGCGCTTTAGACACACAACCCGGGCGGGGAATGCCACTGCCGCCACCCAGAATCGCCGGCGCGGAGGCGCTATGATGCGGTGCCTCAAACGGCGGCTGACGCACCAGCTCACTCAGGTGCTCCCCCGCCGAGCAGAGGGAACGAATCGCGGTCACCTCCATCGCGGCATCATTATCGAGGGTCGGCAGGATGCTCGGCAGACGCTCCGCCAGCATGGTTTTACCCGAACCTGGAGGGCCGGTCAGCAGCATGTGGTGGCCACCAGCGGCGGCAATTTCCAGGGCAAAACGACCCTGCGACTGACCGGCAATATCGCTCATATCCGAGGGAATTTCAGCCGGTTTCGCCGCCGGTGCGCTCGCCTCCCTCTGAGGGGTGGGCGGGTAGGTCAGCTTCTGGCTCTCCGCGCCGAGAGCGGCAAAAACCTCCGCCAGGCAGCGGAAACCGCTCACCTGCGCACCGGGAATCAGTGCCGCCTCCTCAGCATTTTCGGCGGGCACAATCACGCGGTGGTGTCCGGCGTCCACAGCGGCTTTGACCGCGGGCAGGATGCCTGGCACGGGGCGTAGCGTTCCGTCTAGTCCCAGCTCGCCCAGGAAGACGCTATCGCCGCTGGGATGCAGTTTCTTCTCCGCCTGCAACGCCGCAACCACAATGGCTAGGTCGAACGCCGAGCCTCGTTTGGGCAGGGTCGCGGGGGTCAGGTTCACGGTGAGCCGGTGCTGAGTGAGGGTGATGCCGGTGTTCTTCGCCGCGGAGCGCACACGCTCTTTCGACTCGTTGAGGGCGGTATCGGGCAGGCCCAGCAGCACGAAGCCGGGCAGGCCCTGCGAGATGTCAGCCTCGACGTCAACAATGTGTCCGCGCAGGCCAACGAGCGCCACGGAATAGGTGCGTGCGAATCCCATTACGCCACCGCCTTCAGATGCTCGAAAGTGAAGGTTTCGCAGGTTCCGGTTACCGCAATTGCGTCAATGCGAAAGCGCGGAAAATCCAGGTTCTCGCGTAGCCTGCACCAGAGAATCGCCAGCGAGCGCGTGCGGCGCGCCTTATCGCGGTCAATGGACGCGAACGGGTGCCCAAAGTCTTCGCTGCTGCGGGTCTTGACCTCAACGAAAACCAGTTCGTCCTCGGGGTCAATGGCAATCAGGTCGAGCTCGCCGCGGATCTGTTCGTGTTCCAGCCCGGCGGGCGGTCGCCAATTCCTCTCCAGGATGCGGTAGCCGTTCGCTTCCAGGATGCGGGCGGTCAGCTCCTCGCCCCACCTGCCGACGCTGTGGGCGCGGGGCGGGGTTCGCTGGAGCTGGGTTCGCGGAGGCTGGGTGCTCTGGAGCAGAGGTCTGTTGGGTGCGCTTCGGGTTGCGGCGTGGGCTGTTATTCGGGCTGTTGTCATGGGTCTCTCCCCCGGTAGATAGCGGTAATGCTTCTACTGTGCCCGCCGCGCGCGTGCCCGAAGGCGGTTAACGAAAAACTGTGGATAACCTCAGCTTCCAGAAGGAATTAGAGGTTATCCACAGTCGGTTATTTGAAATTTTGGGGCATATTTTTCAAAAAACGCCGCCCGTGCACCGATTCGGCGCGTCATATTTACGCAGGTTCATCACGCAGTTTCATAACGCAGCTTCATCACGCGGTTTCAACACCCAGCTCTGCCACCCGGTAGCTCGGCAGCCGCGCTTACCCCCGGCAAGGCGGTAAATCAGGCGTGAGCTAGGCGTTAAAGTCCGGCATTTCCGGCACGGTGAACTCCTGGTTGGGCAGGCGTTCCTCCACGTTCACGTCACGCACCGAGTAGGCGTGCACCTTCTTCACAAAGCGGTTGGAGCGGAATACATCCCACACCCACACGTCGCTCATGCTCACCTCAAAGTAGAGGGTGCCGTCCTGCACGTGCGGGGTGACGTCCACCTGGTTTGCCAGGTAGAAGCGTCGGTCGGTTTCTACCGCGTAGCTAAAGAGCGACATGACGTCTTTGTATTCGCGGTAGAGCGCCATTTGGACGTCGGTCTCGTAGTTTTCGAGGTCTTCTGCGCTCACTACTCTTCCTTTCCTGGGCTTTTTTAGTACTGATTCAGCGGTGGCACGTTAGGCTTTCGCAGGCTTCCGAGGCGCGGTTTTCAGGAACACCACGCACTCTAGCCGCGCTGTGCCGCAGCCGCCTCAATCTGCTCGACGGTCGCCGGGAGCGACCATGACAGTCGATGCTGCGGGCTGGGGCCCTGCACGCTAATCGCTTCGCGGTGCGCGGCAGATCCGTAGCCCTTGTTCTTTGCCCAGCCGTACCCCGGGTAGCGGATATCCAGCTGAACCATCAGCTCGTCACGTTCCACCTTCGCAACCACCGATGCGGCGGCGATGGAGGCACACTTGTAGTCACCCTTAATGACCATGGTCACCGGCATCTGCGCGGGCTCATCTGCACCGCCTGCGCCTTCCCACGCTTGGGCGAGCAGTTCGTTGTAGTGTGCCTGCGCCGGGTCCGGCGCCAGCGCGCTGAACAGGTCCTCCTGCGGAGGGGTGAACCAGTCGTGCTTACCGTCCAGCAGGGCGGCGTCGGCACGGTATCCGCGGCGCGCCAGCTCGGCGAGCGCACGCTGGGCGGCAAGCCTCAGCGAGAGGGTCATGCCGAGCCGATCAATATCAGCCGGTTCCACGTGCCCGACCGCCACGGCGCACCACTGGCGGATTTCGGGAACCATGGATTCGCGGCGTGCCGGTGAGAGCGCCTTGGAGTCGATCAGCCCGCCCACCTCGAGGGTGGCGTCCGGGGTGAGGATTGCGACGCCCACGGTGACCGGGCCCGCCATGGAGCCGCGGCCTACCTCATCGATTCCGGCAACCGTGCGGGCACCGGAGGCGAAGAGCTGCTGCTCGTACTCAAGGTCTGCAGCTGGCGGGGTTGCTTTGGCGGGCTTAGCTTGAGCGGGTTTCGTTGCGCTCTTCTGGGCGCTCACCATCATTGCCACGCTCGCTTATTCGCTCGGGGTGGAGGACGGTGCAGGAATCGAGGAGAACACCGAGCTCTGATCCTGCAGCAGACCGAAGTGGTTCAGCGGCCAGGCCACCACGAACACGTTACCCTGCACGTCATCCTTGGAGATGAACGCGGTGCCGTCGCTAATGTGGTAGCGGGAGTCGGCGGAGTTGCTGCGGTGGTCGCCCATCACGAAGTACTTGCCGGCGGGCACGGTCACCTTGAAGGGCATCTCCGAGGGCGGGTTGCCGGGGTACAGGTACGGTTCGGTAATCTCTACGCCGTTGACCTTGATTTTACCGTTGCCGTCGCTTTCGACCACGTCACCGGGAGTACCGATAACGCGCTTGACCAGGAAGTTCGAGGAAGTATCCGGCAGAATACCCGCGAAGGACAGGGCGTCCTTGAGCGGGCTGCTGGTCTTCTGGGTGGAAGGAATCCAGCCCTGAGAGTCCTTGAAGACGATGACGTCGCCGCGCTTAGGCTCGCTAAAGTAAGAGCCCGCCACGTTAATGAACACGCGGTCGTTGACCTGCAGGGTCTGCTCCATGGAGCCGGAAGGAATGTAGAAGCCGCGCAGCAGGAAGGTCTTGACCAGGAATGCGATGACCAGCGCGTACAGGATGACGGTGCCGCCTTCGCGTGCCTGCACCCAGAGCCATTCGCCGAGGCGGCCTTCTTCCTGCGCCTGGGAGTAGGTCAGCTCTGCCTGTTCGGCGCGCTTTGCCTTGCGGCGTTCCTTGGGGGTCATTTCGGAGAAGTCCTTGGTGGTTTCCACGTCTGCGGCACTCTCCTCATCTGCGATAGTCTCCTCGTTTGCGGTTTCTTCGCGCTTAGTGTTCTTTGCGGCGGAAGAAGTCGCGACGGCGGCATCTGCGGAGGCGGCGCTCGCCTCGGCGCTAGCTACCACCTCGTGATCACGCTCAGATGCACCCTTGGTATCGCTTTCGGTCGCCTCAGTAGCGCCCGCGGATGCCACCCAGGGGGCCGCCTTCTCTGTGCCCGCATTCTCTGCGGCACTCTGCTCGGCAGCAGCCTTCTCAGCTGCTGCCTTTTCGGCGGCGAGGCGCGCGAAGTATTCTTCCATTTCCCGGCGCTCGCGGCGGCTTTGAGGCTGGTATCCCTCAGGGAAGGGGCTGGTGTTCGCAGTGTTCTTGTCGTCTGCCATGCTGGAGTGAGCCTTTCGTTTGAGAGATACCTAGCTCGAGTGAAACGGTACCTAGCTATTGTATCGAGAGTGTTTGCGCTCTTGGGCTTTTATTTTCTGAGAGCGGCAAGGTTCTCAGAAAACGAGGTCTCAGAATATGCAAAAACCGCTCCTCTCCCGCGGAATGCGGTTGGGGAGCGGTTTGCAACAGAATTCTGTATCTATAAAGATTAGAACTCGCGCTTCTCGCGGATACGAGCAGCCTTACCGTGGCGGTCGCGCATGTAGTACAGCTTTGCACGACGGACGTCACCGCGGGTCACAACCTCGATCTTCTCGATGGAGGGAGAGTGAACGGGGAAGGTACGCTCAACACCAACGCCGAAGGAAACCTTGCGGACGGTGAAGGTCTCGCGAACGCCTGCACCCTGGCGGCCAACGACGAAGCCCTTGAAGACCTGGATACGGTGGTTCTTACCTTCAACGATCTTAACGTGAACGTTCAGGGTGTCACCGGGGCCGAATGCGGGGACGTCGTCACGGAGGGACTTCTTGTCGAGGAAGTCAAGAGTCTGCATAGTTGTAGATCTCCAGAGTCATCTGCCGCAGGTCAAATAGACTCAGATTGCTCTGCCCCACTGCGGGACAGAAAACTTGATGCTTCGGACAGGATTGGTGCCCGAAGGTTGACATCGTTGGTCGCTCTTCCCCCTGCGGCAGGGGCGTGCCCGATGTCAACACAATGCTCCATTATCCCAATGCGCCCGCGTTTATGCAAGCATCCGGGGAGCACTTTTAGAAGGGGGGTTCGTCACTCTGCGCTCCCCCGCTCTGGGATGCGCCGTCCTGTACCGGAGCGCCCGGAGCGGTCATGCCCGGCGCCTCCGGGTTCTGCTGGGGTGCGTACTGAGGTGCTTCCTGCGGCGGCGCGTACTGCTGCGGCGCACCCGGCATACCCTGCTGAGGTGCGCCCTGCAGGGAGCCTTCGTTGACCGTGCGCTTCTCCACGGTGCGGGCGAAGGTGCTCGTACCGTAGTTCAGGTCGTGACCGATGCCGAAGGCATCCACTTCTACCGTGGTGCCCTGCGTGCCGTCTTCGCGGTTCCAGCGGCTAATGCGCTGGCGGCCACTCACGACCAGCGGCTGCCCCTTCTCAATGGAGGTGGCAATGTTCTGGGCGAGGCGACGGTAGGCTTTCACGGTGTACCAGTTGGTGGTGCCTTCTTTCCAGGTGCCGGTAGCATCCTGCCAGCGAGGGGTACTGGCGAGGCGAAAGTTCACGACGGGCACCCCGTTGGGCAGGGTGCTCAGTGCCGGGTCGGAGGCGGTGAATCCGCGGATCAGGATGGTGTCGCTCATGGTTTCTCCTTAGAAACTAGTGGGTGGGTTCCTTCACCTTGCCAGGGCTGACCCGCTCCCGCATCCGGCGGTTACCGCTCCTGTGGATAACTTCGCGTTTTACGGTTTTAAGCACCGCCTGTGGATAGGATTTTTGAACTTTTCACCCCGTTTTTTCAAAAATCGCCCGCGGGCAACGCATTCCCTTCAGAAATATGACGACTACGCCCCATCCGGCATCGTGATAGGTATCTCAGCGTCGGGGCGGCTATTTTTACCCTCAAGTTAACTATTTCTATCCGGCGCACTCTATCCTTGATGATGCGGTGCACTCAGCCGCATCCCGTCTACCCGCCTTGGAGAACCCGTGAGCAAAAAGCCCGCGAACAACAACCTGCCCTCCCTGCAGGAACTTCAGCAGCTACAGCGCAACCTGCCCAAGCTGCCCGATTCGATGGACCCGCAGAAGAAGCGCCTCATTTACGGTCTGCTCGCTGTGTTTGCCGTGATCGTGCTGATCATTGGTCTGGTCTACGTGAGTAAGAACGGCGTGGACGGGCTGCTCGGCACCGATAAGAGCACCTCTTCTACCACCGATGATGAAGAGACCAACGTTCAAACTGAAACCCTCGCCGAGGTCAAGAACCCGTACAAGGCGGTTGACCCGGCGACCGCGCTCGCACCGGATCTGGCAACCGCGAAGAGCGAGCTGGCGTCCCTGCAGGTGAAGGAACGCGCGTCGAAGGCCGGCTACTCTCGTGATCAGTTCGGTCCCGCCTGGGATGACGTTGACGGCAACAAGTGCAACACTCGCGACGACATTCTGCGCCGCGACCTGACCAATGTTCGTTTCAAGGTCAGGACCCACGCATGCACCGTCATCAGCGGTACTCTGGATGACCCGTACACCGGCAAGACCATCGAGTTCAAGCGCGGCAAGAAGACCTCCTCGGCTGTGCAGATTGACCACGTGGTGGCTCTGTCGAACGCATGGCAGACCGGCGCGCAGGATTTGACCGCAGAGCAGCGCCGTCAGCTGGCGAACGACCCGGAGAACCTGCTCGCTGCAGACGGCCCGGCGAACCAGCAGAAGTCCGATGCGGACGCCTCCGAGTGGTTGCCGAGCAACACCGCCTACCGCTGCACCTACGTGGCTCGTCAGGTACACGTGAAGGCGAAGTACAAGCTGTGGGTGACCGCGGACGAGAAGAAGGTTATGGAGCGCGTGCTCAACTCCTGCAAGGACACCAACCCGGCTAAGAAGTAATCCCAGCCAAGAAATAGCCTCCCGGCACCTCGCGGCACACCAACGCAAAAAGCATAAAGAAAACCGCCTCGCACCCTGAGTTTTGGGTGCGAGGCGGCTTTCTTATGTGGCGCCCCAGGAGGGAATCGAACCCCCGACCAAGAGATTAGAAGGCTCCTGCTCTATCCTCTGAGCTACTGAGGCCTTCCTCTAGGGTACATGAGAATTTATGCTTCTCATGCACCGCGCCTCTCACGCGGGGGCTGTTCCGTTGGGCAGCTCATCCGGCTGGCGCGGCATCCATCGAGCGTGCCGGGAGCTTACACCGGGAGTTCGCGCTGGGAATTCACGCTAGGAGCCTACCTTGGCGGCTTCCCGTTCTGCTTTCTTCACCTCGCGGCGGCGTGCACGGCGGCTTGATGCACCGGGGAACAGCTGCCACCACAG
>ERZ1674177.98-NODE-99-length-19965-cov-14.481919_pt1 | contig 19965 bp, 14 predicted proteins | sample MGYA00581287_ERZ1674177 | MGnify/ENA primary metagenome ERZ1674177 (study PRJEB41354, sample SAMEA4873336) | human saliva metagenome | biome: human-associated habitat [ENVO:00009003]; feature: mouth environment [ENVO:08000002]; material: saliva material...
CTCGCGACATCCACCTTGGCAAGGTGGTGCTCTACCAACTGAGCTACAACCGCATGTTTTCGCTTTGAACTTTTCAGTTCGTCGCAACAACAGGTACTACTATACGAGCCTTTGCCGGGGTGCGCAAACCAAATTCTTGCCACACTCCCCAAAATGGAGCCAGATTCACCCCTATAAAACATACTGACTAGTAGTTTTACAGGAAATACCCATCACAAAAAATATTCTCAAATTTGCGAAAAAATCCCCTTATCCGCCGGGTTTCTTCAGACCTTTCGGTCGTCTGATTCCCGCTGGATAAGGGGATTCTCTAGAGCTTAATCGCTACTACCGCCGGAATCGCCTCCACCGGAGTCGCCGCCGCCAGAGTAGTCGGAGCTGCTGTAGCTACTGTAGTCCGAGCTGCTGGAGCTGCTGGAGCTTCCGGCGTCGAAGTCGCCTGCGTCCGGGTCGGGGCCCGGGTCCACGAAGTCGTCTTCGTCGTCCTCTTCACACGAAGAATCCGAAGTGTCTACGCCGTCAGAGGAGCTGCTGACGTCGCCACCGCGGGCGTGCCGTGCCTGAGCTTCTTGAGCGTTCAGGGCGGCGCGCGCCTCGAAGTATGCGGTTACGTATCCGAAGGCTGCTGCAACGACAACAGCGACCACCATCAAGACGGACTTGTCCATGTTGGCGATGTACAGAATCAGCCAGATAATGCAGGCGTTGGTGAGCGCCATGAGGGTGCCCTTGAACAGCGCCTTGCCGATGATGGATTGGTTATTCGACCGACTCATGGTTAGCTCAGTTCAGCGGCCAACTTGCGCAGGCGTGCGAGGGAGGAGTCCTTGCCCAGGATTTCCATGGATTCGAACAGCGGCGGGGAGATGCGCTCACCGGACACTGCGATGCGCACGGGGCCGAATGCGAGGCGCGGCTTGATTTCCAGGCCGTCGACGATTGCGGCGCGCAGGGCTGCTTCGATGTTGGCTGCGGTGAAGTCCTCGAGGGGCTCGAGAGCTTCGATAGCGGCGGCAAGAACCTGCGGTGCGGATTCCTTGAGCTGCTTGCGTGCGTCGTCTGCGGTGCTGATTTCTTCGTCAGCCTTGAAGAGGAATGCGAGCAGGCCGGGTGCTTCGCCGAGCAACTGCATACGTTCCTGAACGAGGGGTGCAGCTTCGGTGAGGACCTGCTCTTCACGCTCGGTGAGGGTTTCACCGAGTACGCCTGCAGCCTGCAGGTACGGGATGAGGCGGTCGCGGAAGTCCTTGGGGTCGAGCGCACGGATGTGGTCGCCGTTGATGGACTCTGCCTTCTTTACGTCGAAGCGTGCGGGGTTGGCGACAACGTCGTGTACGTCGAAGTGCTCGACGAGCTCGTCGATGCTGAAGACGTCCTGGTCTGCGGAGAGGGACCAGCCCAGCAGGGACAGGTAGTTCAGCAGGCCTTCCTTGATGAAGCCGGAGTCGCGCAGCAGGAAGAGGTTCGACTCGGGGTCGCGCTTGGAGAGCTTCTTGTTGCCCTGGCCCATAACGTAGGGCAGGTGGCCGAATTCGGGGATGAAGGTGGTCACGCCGGTGTCGATGAGTGCGCGGTAGAGCGCAATCTGACGCGGGGTGGAGGAGAGCAGGTCCTCGCCGCGCAGCACGTGGGTGATGCCCATGAGTGCGTCGTCGACGGGGTTCACGAAGGTGTACAGCGGGTCGCCGTTGGAGCGCACAACCACGTAGTCGGGCACGGTGCCAGCCTTGAAGGTGATTTCACCACGGACCAGGTCGTTGAAGGTGATGTCCTCGTCGGGCATGCGCAGACGCCACACGGGCTTGCGGCCCTCGGCGCGGTAGGCTTCCTTCTGCTCTTCGGTGAGGTTACGGTCGTAGTTGTCGTAGCCGAGCTGCGGGTCCTGACCGGCTGCCTTGCGGCGCTCCTTCACCTCGTCGGGGGTGGAGAAGTCTTCGTACACGTAGCCGCCCTCAACGAGCTTCTGGAAAATCTCGTTGTAGATGCCTGCGGTCTTACGCTCGGACTGGCGGTAGGGCTCGTGGGGGCCGCCGACGCCGACGCCTTCGTCCCAGTTGATGCCGAGCCAGTGCAGGGATTCGAGCACCTGGTTGAACGACTCTTCGGAGTCGCGTGCCGCGTCGGTGTCTTCGATGCGGAAGATCAGCTTGCCGCCGGTGTGGCGTGCGTATGCCCAGTTGAAGAGGGCGGTGCGGACCATGCCCACGTGCGGGGTGCCGGTGGGCGAGGGGCAGAAGCGTACGCGGGTGTCTGCGGGGCTGTTGAGTACGGGACCGTGGTATTCGGTCATGATGTCTCCTTGACGGTGTGTTTCAGGATGTACGTTACGTTGTGGGGCGCGGGCGGTTAGTCGCGCACGCGGGTGACGAGGGAGCCGATGCCTTCGACTTCGACCTCTACTTCGTTGCCGTCGCGCAGTACGCTGATGCCGGCGGGGGTGCCGGTGAGCAGTACGTCGCCGGGCAGTAGGGTGAAGATTTCGGAGGCTGCGGCAACCTGCTCGGCTACGGAGTAGTGCATTTCGGAGGTGTTGCCTTCCTGCACGACGTCGCCGTCAACCCAGGTGGTGATGTTCAGCGAGTCGGTGTCCAGGTCGGTTTCAATCCAGGGGCCGAGCGGGGTGGAGCCGTCGAAGCCCTTCGCGCGGGTCCACTGGCGGTCTTCGAGCAGGTCGCGGGCGGTGAGGTCGTTTGCCACGGTGTAGCCGAAGATGACCTCGTGCACGCGCTCAAGCGGCACGGACTTGGCGATACGACCGATAATGACCGCGAGTTCACCCTCTGCGCTGACGGCTTCGGAGTACTCGGGCAGGGTCACGAGGTCGCCGGGGCCAATCACGGTGGTGTTGGGCTTGAGGAAGAACTGCGGGGAGGCGGGCGCCTCGGTTCCTGCCCAGTTTGCGATCGCTCCAATCACCTTGGAGCGGGGGATGATCGGGGCGAGCAGGCGCACCTGGTCGATGGGGTAGGTGGTGCCGGTCGGTTCGATACCCGAGTAGAAGGGGTCGCCGGCGAGTACGCGCAGGGTTTCTTCGCCTGCGTCGCCTTCTACCAGCCCGAAGTGGAGCTCATTATTTACGGTAAATCGTGCAATACGCATACTTTCTAGGGTACCAGCCTTCGAGGGTGTGGGCGGCGGGCGGAATTGGCAAGGCAGGTTTTAGCCCGGCGGGGTTCAACACTATTAGGTTCGGCGGGGTGCGCCTCCCCTCCCCTGTCCTCACGCTATCAACGCCGCGCGCAATACTCGCCGAGCACAGCATCACCGGGCACGGCATTTTCCGAGCACCTCATTTTCCGGGCACAGCGAATCCCCGCGGGTTGCTCACCGCGCGACGTGCGGGTCGGGCGGGCATCCTGCGGGGATTTCACGGATTACATTAGAGTCACGTTTTAGATGAGGCGGGTCATCCAGCCGTGGCGGTCCTCAACGGTGCCCAGCTGAATACCGACGAGCTCTTCACGCAGGCTCTTGGAGATTTCGCCGAAGTGCTCGGTGGGTGCCGGGATTTCGAAGTCTTCTGCCTTGAGCTTGCCGATGGGTGCGACCACTGCTGCGGTGCCGCAGGCGAAGATTTCGGTGATGTCGCCGTTTGCCACGCCTTCACGCCATTCGGTGAGGGTGATTGCGCGCTCTTCGACGGTCATGCCGCGGTCCTTGGCGAGCTGAATCAGCGAGGAGCGGGTCACGCCCTCCAGGATGGTGCCGGTCAGTTCGGGGGTGACGATCTTGTTTTCCTTGCCGAAGATGAAGAACACGTTCATGCCGCCGAGCTCTTCGATGGCGTCGCCGCGGTGCGGGTCCTTGAAGATAACCTGCTTGCAGCCGTGCTTTTCACCCTCGGTCTGGGCAATCATGGATGCTGCGTAGTTACCGCCGCACTTTGCCGCACCGGTGCCGCCTTCGCCTGCGCGGGCGTAGGTGGTGGAGAGCCAAATGTCCACGGGTTCGGGGGTGCCGAAGTAGTTACCTGCGGGCGAGCCGATCACGTGGTACTGCACGTGGCGTGCGGGGCGAACGCCGAGGAACGCCTCGGTTGCGATCATGAAGGGGCGGAAGTAGAAGGCTTCACCGTCGCCGGTGGGTACCCACTGCTCGTCCATCTTCACGAGTTCACGCAGGGATTCGATGAAGGTCTCTTCGGGCAGTTCGGGCAGGGAGAGGCGGCGTGCGGAGTTCGCGAAGCGTGCCGCGTTCTTCTCGGGGCGGAAGGTCCATACGGAGCCGTCGGCGTGGCGGTAGCCCTTGATACCTTCGAAGATTTCCTGGCCGTAGTGGAACACGGATGCTGCGGGGTCGAGGACGAGCGGGCCGTAGGGGTGAACTCGTGCGTCATACCAGGTGCCGCCGGTCTTGTAGTCGCCTTCCCAGTCGATGGTGACCATGTGGTCGCTGAAGTAGTCACCGAAGCCGGGGTTTGCGAGGATTTCGGCGCGGCGTTCGGCGGTGGCGGGTGACTGGTTTGCTTCGTGGCTGAATTCGGTTGCCATCGTTCTGCGTTCCTCTTCGTCTAGTTGCCTCTGTGGGCGTTCTTTGAGTGGCGGTTCTCGCGGCGGGGCGAGGGACCGGTGTGTGCCGCCGGGCGCGTTGTCGTGCGGGGCAGATGGTGCATCTAGCGGTCTGTGCTAGTTGGATGCATCAAAGCTAGTGGTGGATGGTGTCCACCGCCGAGGTGCCGGGCGGGTGTGCCTGACCTGTTTAGAGTACCGGAAAGATGCGTTTGCCGCATGCGCACCTTTTCTCCCATTCAGGATGTGAACAGGTGGGATTCGGCGGGCTTGTTGGAAGTTAGGTATCGGAGATACCCTCCCCATCTTTTGTAGCTAGGTACGGGTGAAGCCCGGAAGGTGTGTTCCTTCCGGGCTTCACGGGGCGTTCAGCTGCTACGGCTGATGAGTTTTAGCCGCGTGGGTTTTAACCGAGGCGTGCGAGCACGTCCGCGCCGACCTGATCGGTTCCGCGCACGCTTGCGCCGTTCTCGCGCATATCTGCTTCAACAGCGTCCTCAATGCGGGCTGCGGCGGCGTCGTGGCCGAGGTGGCGCAGCAGCATTGCGCCGGCGAGGATTGCGGCGGTGGGGTTTGCCTTGTTCTGGCGGGCGATGTCCGGTGCGGAGCCGTGTACGGGCTCGAACATGGAGGGGAACTCGCCGACGGCGTTGATGTTGCCGCTTGCCGCGTAGCCGATACCGCCGGTGACTGCACCTGCGAGGTCGGTGATGATGTCGCCGAAGAGGTTGTCGGTGACGATCACGTCGAAGCGGGCGGGGTCGGTGACCATGAAGATGGTGGTCGCGTCAATGTGCAGGTAGTCGGTCTCAACCTCGGGGAATTCAGCCGCGATTTCGGTGAAGTAGCGGTTGTAGAGGCGACCTGCGTGGGTGAGCACGTTGGTCTTGTGCACGAGGGTGACCTTCTTGCGGCGGGTGGACGCCAGCTCGAAGGCGTAGCGCACCAGGCGCTCCACACCGTGTGCGGTGTTGAGGGAGACTTCGGTGGCGATTTCGTGGGGGGTGCCGCCGCGGATGACGCCGCCGTTGCCAATGTAGGGGCCTTCGGTGCCTTCACGCACGACCACAAAGTCGATGTTGCCGGGGTTGGCGAGCGGGGAGACTGCGCCGGGGTACAGGCGGGAGGGGCGCAGGTTGATGTAGTGGTCGAAGGCGAAGCGCAGCTTCAGGAGCATTTCGCGTTCGATGAGGCCGGAGGGAATCTTGCCGCTGCGCGGGTCTGCACCGATGGCGCCGAAGAGGATCGCGTCGTGCTGCTTGAGGGCGTCCATGGTGGAGTCGGGCAGGGTTTCACCGGTTTCCAGCCAGTGCTCGGCGCCGAGCTTGTAGTGGGTGGGGGTTACGGTGATGTTTTCGAGCTCGCAGGCGCGGGTGAGGATGCGCTGGGCTTCGGTAATGATTTCGGGGCCGATGCCGTCGCCGGGGATGACGGCAAGGTCGATGCTACGTGCTTCAGTCATGCCTCTACCGTAATACGCGCCGCGGGTGGGCGGTAGAGTGTGCGGGCGGGTTCTCAGACTCTGGGCTAGGGAGGGGTGGGATAGATGGATACTACCGGTTAAAACAATATTCCCCGGCTGAATCATCAGCCGGGGAATATCGTTATGAGTTCTCACTCAGAGTTAGAGCCCTAAAGGTCTATGCAATTACGCGGTGCGCTTGCAGAGGGAGACCTTGACGTAGCCGTTGCCACGAACGCCACGTTCGGTCGGAGCGTTACCTGCGGACTCGATGGAGCCACCGGAAACACCGGGAGCAACGTAGGAGCCACCAGCGCCACCGCCGCCACCGAACTGTGCGAAGCCAACGTTCTGGCGCAGACCGTTGGGGTTGTTGTTCCACTTCTGGGTCAGAACGATTGCGGAGGAGGAGGTAGAAGCACCGGAGCCACCGCCACCGTAGCCTGCGCCACCACCTGCGGAGATGACGGACTCGTAGCCGTTGAAGTTGAAGCCGATGGATTCGTACTCGAGAGCGTAGCCCTTACCGTTCTTGGTGCCCTCTTCCTTCTTGGTGCGATCGTTGTTGTCGATCAGGTAGGAGTAGGAGCCAACGCCGTCGCCACCGTTACCCTTGAAGCCGTCGCCACCCTGGTTACCGGACTTGGAGGAAGCGTAGATTTCCTGGTTGTTAGCGGAGGAGTAGCCCAGAACGCCGTTGGGGGACTTGCCGGAGGGCAGGTCGGTCTTGGAACCACCGTTACCACCGATACCTGCGGAGCCACCCTCACCTGCGTTAACAGTGGTGGTGACGGAGGTGTCAGCAGCGTAGGTCAGTGCACCCTGCTTACCTGCGGAACCTTCTGCACCATCAGCGGAACCACCGGTGGAACCGATAACGGGGTACACGTTGCGCTTTGCGCCGGAGGGCCACAGGCGACCTGCGTCAACTGCGCCAGCCGCAGCGTACTGCTCGTTGTTGTTAGCGCCACCGGAGTTCACGAAGCCAGCGCCACCGCCGCCACCTGCAACTGCAACGGGGGTACCGTTGATAACCAGAGCGGAGGAGCCACCACCGGATGCGGAGTAGATGATGCGCTTCAGGCTGGAGTCCTTCGGCCAAATAGCGTTGACGCGCTGCATGACGCTTGCGGGGATGGGGGTGGGCAGGTTGGAGGAACCGCCGTTACCGTAGCCCTCGCCACCCTCTGCGGGGGACAGGGGGCCCTTACCGATACCACCGGCTGCGCCGATGAGCTGAACGGTCTGGCCGGGCTTGACCTCGATGATACCGGTGATCTTAGCACCGGAGCCTGCTGCGATATCGTCGTAGTTGGTACCACCAGCGCCACCGACAACCTCGAACTTGATCTTGTCGACCAGCGGGGGAACGACGAAGGACTGGGTGCCCTTAGCACCCGAAGCGTTACCTTCAGCGGTGTAAGCTGCGGTGGACTCCCACTCACATTCGGTGGAGGAAGCAAAAGCGGGAACTGCAGCAGATGCTGCGACAACCGGAGCAGCCCATGCTGCGCCAGCGACAACCTTGCGGCGAGAAATGTTAGTAGACATGTATGTCCTTCGAGAGTGATGTCATTTTGAGGAATAAAAGTTATCACCCGCCGTCGTGCACGGCGAAGAACGTCACCTGATGAGATTCGAGTGAGTGAAGTAGGCTTGCGCCTAACCTCTGGTGATAACGACATAATGCTGTAACCGGTCCCCTGCATAGGGACTTTCGCGTTTCAGAGCGCTTGGTGTTCACTCTGCGAGGCCTTGCCTCCTGGACGCAGAATTTCGGTACAGCCAAAACTATACCCATCAAAGACCTGTACCGCAATGGTTCCAAAAATGGTTTGATGAGGGGGTTTCCCTTAAACTCTCCGCCTTGGTTGAAGGTTTTTCAACCAAAATAGGTTACTTAAGGGAGTTTCAAGTCTCTTAAACTCGAATTCGAACCCCATACAACCCCAAACTCTCAAGTTTTAGTTGAGGGAATATTTTTCGAAAAAGTAACCAAGGTCACTAAAAATAGGTGTTTTCGGCGTGTCATACTCACTCAAGCACACAACCCCACACGCAAACCCACAAAATATCCCTGCATGTGAGAGCAAAAAAGAGGCTCCCAGCCCCGCCCCACCACCCCGATACACTGGAAACATGCCCCTCAAGCACACCGAACCCCAGAAGAACCCACAGCACAGCACAGAGACAGCCGAATCAGGCTACGCCGTAACGCATACCCGCGGCATCTCAGAAAGCATCGACCTGCCCGCCGATGCAATCACCGCCTCCAGCCGCGTGCAAAGCTACCTCAGAGACAACCGCGGCTGGATGAACATTATCGTCGTCGCGCACATGCAGTTCTTCTGCTGCGTACTCTCCGTTGCCTTCATCAATGGCTACGGCTGGATCCCGCTCATCTCCGCGCTCTGCAGCACCACCGCGCTCTACTTCCGCTACCGCTTCCCCTACGGCAGCATCTACGTGGTCATCGCGGCGCTCTGCCTCACCCTCCTGTCTCCCTTCCCCGACTCACTCGCAGTCACCTGCTACCCGCCGGTCACCCTCGCCGCCTACCATATCGGCAGGCACTGGACCCGCCGCGCCCGCTTCCGCGGCCTCATTCTCGGCTGGGTCGGCGCACTCGCCGTCACCGTGCAGGCCTCACTCTCATTCCTCTACCACTGGGACGACATACCCGCCCGCATCTTCATCTCCCTGATGCTCGGCGTGCTCTGCGGATCCATCTTCACCGTCTTCTGGTTCCTCGGCGACTCCCGCCGCATGCGCGAACTGCGCAGCGAAGAGTTCGAAGAACGCGCCCGCCGCCTCGAATACGAGCAGGAACAGGAACGCCGCCTTGCCGCGCAGGACGAACGCACACGCATCGCCCGCGAAATGCACGATATTGTGGCGCACTCGCTCTCCAGCATTATTTCCCAGGCGGATGGGGCACGCTACGCCGCCGCGAGCGCCCGCACCGCACGCGCCCAGCAGGCAGAGCAACCGGGTCAGGCTCAGCAGAGCGAACCGGATATTGCCGAGCAGACCCTCGAACTCATCGCAGACACCGCACGCGACTCCCTCACGCAGATGCGTTCCCTACTCGGGCTACTGCGCACAGACGAGGCAACCACCTACGCACCCGTGCCCGCCCTCAGCGATGTACCCGCACTCGTGGAGCAGAGCCGCCGCGCCGGGCTGCCCGTCACCTTCACCGGAATCACCGGTACCATGGTGCGCACCCTGCCGCAGGGCGCAGAACTCGCGGCGTACCGCACCGTGCAGGAGGCGCTCACCAACGCGCTCAAGCACTCCCCCGGCGCGGCAACCACCGTCACCATTCACTGGAGCGAGGACGGTCTGGAGTTGCAGGTGCAGAACGAACCGGTTTCTGCGGTCACAGCTCAGCACATTGCTCGCCCCGTCCCCGGTAGCGGCAACGGTCTGCGCGGCATGAGCGAGCGCATCGCCCTCTACCACGGCACCCTCACCTACGGGCCGCACGACGGCGGCTGGCTCGTTGAGGCGGCGCTCCCCTACCGCGACCTCTAATACCCGTGCCTTCTAATACCTCTGTAACCCATTCGCTCCGCTTATTTCTCCACCCTGCCACTGCGACCTAGGATTGAAACTATGTACTCTTCCGCACCACAGAACACCCAGCCGATCCGCGTGATGCTCGTCGACGACCAGCGCCTAGTGCGCGGCGGCCTCAGCATGCTCGTCAACTCCCAGCCGGACCTACAGGTCGTCATGGAGGCAGACGACGGCTTGGCGGCGATTGACGTTTTTGACCGCATGGTGACTGAGGGGCAGGCGCCGCAGGTCATCCTCATGGATGTGCGCATGCCGCACTGCGACGGGCTGGAGGCGGCACGCCGCATCCTGGAGCGTGACGGCGAGCGTGAGGTGTCCGAGGATGAGCGGGTGCGCATTATTATGCTCACGACTTTCGATATTGATGAGTACGTATATTCGGCGGTGCGTGCGGGGGCGAGCGGTTTCTTGTTGAAGGACACTCCGCCGGAGCAGCTGCTGGAGGCGATTCGTACGGTGCACCGCGGCGATGCGGTGATTGCGCCGTCTGCGACTCGCCGCCTGCTGGAGCATATGATTCCGGTGCTGGACTCCCCTGCCGGTGTTCCTTCCGGTGTTCCTGCCGCGCCTGTTGCTGAGTCTGTTCCTGTTGCTCCCCCGGCTACTTCTGAGCTTCCTAAGGCGACGTTTATTCCGGCTGAGCATGCAAGCTTTGAGCCTGTGCAGGATTATCCGCATCGTGAGTTGATTGAGCAGTTGTCGCCGCGTGAGTTTGAGGTGCTGGGCTTGATTGCGCGCGGCTTGTCGAATGCGGAGATTACGCGGGAGTTGGTGCTTTCGGAGGCGACGGTGAAGACGCATGTGTCGCATGTGTTGGCGAAGTTGGGTGCGCGTGATCGTGTGCAGGCGGTCATTATGGCGTATGAGGCGGGTATCGCCCACTAGCGCTCCCTTATATAAGGGCACAGCAGAAATAGAGAGCACAACAGACTAGAGGACACAGTGAAGTCCCGGCGGGCGCCTCCTGATCGAGGCACCCTCCGGGGCTCTTTAGTTAAGTAGTTTCTTGTATCTCGTCGATGATTTGTTCAAAGTCGCTCATCAGCTCAGGCAACTTCTTATAGCGGCAACTCCACCATGTCTGGTTCTGCCTCCGCATAGATGCGGGGGCGCAACCGGGTGACCATATCAACGCTACGGCCGGTCAGCTGTTCAATGCGGTGCTGAGCATCGACCATCTGCATGAACTCGTCAAAAGGGGCTACCCCCGGCATCTGCACCAAAAAATCCAGGTCGCTGGTTTCGGTCAGCTCACCGCGGGCGGCGCTGCCGAAGAGTCGGGCACGGCGCACACCAGCGTCACGGAGGATCTGAAGAACCTCCGCTTCATGGGGTAGCGTGTACCCGCGACGCAGATTGGGGTGGCTAGTACTCATACACCCATCATACGCGCAAAGCCATGCTACAGGTCAGCTCCAAGAATCTGAGAGTACAAGCACGCCAAACTAGAGGACACAGTGAAGCCCCGGCGGGCGCCTCCTAATCGAGGCACCCTCCGGGGCTTTACTATCTCACGCCGAGTATCCGGGTTTGCCAGGTACTGTGACTATGCCAGGTACAGCGGGTTAGCCGCGCATACCCTCAACCGGGGACATGCGAGCCGAACGAGCCGCCGGCAGAGCCGAAGCGAGCATCGCGGCGAGCACACCCACAATGAGGATGACCACGTACCAGATGTACGGCAGGTCAAGCACGAGCGGGGCGGAAGCGCTCATGGAAGACATAATAATCTGCGCCGAGAGGCTACCAATCACACCACCGGAAACCATACCGAGCACCACTGCGGCGAGCGTAATCAGAATCGCCTCAATGGAAATCATGCGGCGTAGCTGCTTGCGGGACAGGCCCAGCGAGCGGAGCATCGCGTTCTCACGGCGGCGTTCGTTGACCGACAGGGTCATCGTGTTCGCCACACCAATGATGGAGATAACCACTGCGAGCATGAGCATCACCAGGGTGAAGGTCAGCATAACGGTCAGCAGCTGGTCGTAGGTCTGACGTTCCTGCAAGCCACCGGTGAAGGAGCTGTCCGGGCTGGCTCGGTTCAGGTCAGCCTGCAGGGTCGCGTTCTCGCTACTGGTCAGCGGGGAGGCGGCGCGCACCAGAACGACGGTGTCGTTACCGGTTGCCTGGCTGGTGACGGTCAGGCGAGCTGCCTTTGTCTGAGCTTCCTTGTCACCGCTGGCGATTGCTTCTTCCAGGCGCTTCTGAGCTTCCTCAGCGGCGGGGTTAGCAACCTTTTGCGGGTTCTTGGCGTCCTGCAGCTTGGCGGCGGTGGCAGGGTTGACAATCAGCAGGTTCTGCTTGGTTGCGGACTTGACGGGCTTGAGTTCCACTTCGCCGAGCGGGCCGTGTGCCTTCAGACGGCTGGACTCATTCAGCCCAGCGGACTTCCAGAGGCCCTGCGGCACGAGCACGGTGTCATCGGCAAGGTTCGAGTTTTCGCCCGGCAGGATTGCCTTCAGGTCGGAGGAACTCAGCGCCACCAGGTCGGAATTCTGGTTGGCGGTCTGTCCCTCGTACTCGACGGTGTAGTCAACCACACCGGCTGCGTAACCGACTGCGGATGCCTGAACGTTCTTAATACCCTTGACCTTGGAGGCGATTTCCTCCGCCTTGGTCACGGTGGAGGTTGCCTCGGACTGGTCGTACGAGCTGTACTTTGCCTGCGCAGAAATCGGGTACTGCTGATCCAGGGCCTTGGTCAGCGAGGCGCTCAGCACCGAGTAACCGGTCAGCACAGTCGACACGACCAGGGTACCCACCAGCACAGCGCGGCCGGTGGAGACGGTGCGCTTGGGCGAACGCAGCGCGTTGGCGAGCGCCAGCTTGCCGGTCTGGGTGCGGGTGACCTTACCGAGGGCACGTACCAGCGGGGGCAGTACCAGCGGGGTGAGGAGGAAGACCGCAATACCGAGCAGCAGCGCGGCCCCCATCATGAAGGCAATGGCCTTATTGCCGGCACCCTCACCGGAACCCTGGTTCTGAGCCAGCATAACCAGGCCGATACCTGCGGCACCGAAAACAAGACCCAGGATCGGGCCGACCTTGCCGGGCTTGCTGACTTCGCGGTTGGTGTGCTCGCTCATCGCGCTAATGGGCGAGATACGCAGGGCGCTTCGTGCCGGGGAGAGCGACGCCAGAACCGTGACAATGGTGCAGATCAGGGTACTGATAATCACCGGGGTGATCGAGTAGGAGATCATGATGGTGGTGAGGTTTGCACCAACCAGCGCGCCAACCGGGTAGGTCAACAGCGCACCGATGAGGGAGAACACCACGCCCACGGTAATGGATTCGATGAGTAGCATCCGTACAAGGGAGCCGCCGCGGGCGCCGAGGGTGCGCAGCAGAGCCAGCTCACGGATGCGCTGGCCGACCAGCACCGCGAAGGTGTTGGAGATGACGAAGGAGGAAACCAGCAGAGCCAGTGCCGCGAAGGCACCCAGGACCACGCTAATGGAGGTGAAGACCGTGGAGATACTCTTCTGGTAGTCTTCCAGCAGCTTCTGACCGGTCATAACGCGCGGGTCGTTCTTGGTGTCGCCGCTGCTGAGGGTATCCTGCAGGCTCTTGAGTTTGGCGTCGGTTACGCCGTCCTTGAACTTGAGGTAGATGAGGTTCGCGCCAGCCATGCCCCGGTATCCTGCCGCGGAGCTCTTGTTTTCTGTCTCGGCTGCTTTCAGGGTGGCTTCGCCGAGGCTGGTGCCGCCAATGAAGACAGCCTGGTTGGTGGTGGAGCCTTCAAAACCGGGGTCGAACAGACCGACGACGGTGTATTCGGCGGTCTTGTCAGTACCGGGGGCGCTGACGGATTCTACAACGTCGGTGCTGGTGACCTTGCCGTTCAGCGAGAGGTTGTGCTTCTTCGCGAAGTAGGTAGAGACCATGATTTCGTGGTTGCTACTGGGGATTTTACCCTGCACCTTGTACGGGAAGAGGCTAGAGTCGGCGGGCAGCTGGTTGTACTGCACGGGGGTTTTCTGGTCGCCGGTACCGATCGAACCCGTGACGGCGTACTGTACCCAGTAGCCGGAGAGCAGGTCGCTCTTTTCTACTTTCTGAATCTGGTCACGGGTCAGGTAGATAGAGGTGCTGTCTTTACCGTCGCTGGTTGTAGCGGCGGAGGCGACGACCGCCTCGGCGCGGGAGAGCACGTCACCAACGGAGGAGTTGACGGTCGCCTGCAACGAGTTGGTGAGCATCATAATGGCGGCGATGAAGAAGGATGAGATCGCGATGCCTATGCCCGTGAGGATGTATTTTCCTTTGGAGGCGCGCAGATTGGAGCGCGCCACCGTGTTCAGTGTGGTTGCCACGGCTTATCGACCTTCCAGCTGTGCCATTGCGCCGAGGACGGCGTCGTAGGTGGGTTCGATCATTTCGCCGGCGACCATGCCGTCCTTGATGAAGACCACGCGGTCTGCGTAGGAGGCGGCGTTTGCGTCGTGGGTGACCATGAGGATGGTCTGTGCGTGGTCGGTTGCGGCGGCACGCAGCAGGCGCAGCACCTCGGCGCCGGAGTTGGAGTCGAGGTTACCGGTCGGTTCGTCGGCGAAGACCACTTCGGGGCGTGCGAGCAGGGCGCGCACGATGGCGACGCGCTGCTGCTGACCGCCGGAGAGCTGTTCGGGGCGGTGGTCGAGGCGGGTTTCCAGGCCGAGGGTCTTGACCAGGTAGTCGCGCCACTGCGGGTCGGGCTTCTTACCGGCGAGGCCCAGCGGCAGGTCAATGTTCTGGCCCGCGGTGAGGGTGGGCACCAGGTTAAACGCCTGGAAGATGAAGCCGATGTGTTCGCGGCGGAATTCGGTGAGGGCGTTGTCCTTCAGGCCGAAGAGCTCGGTACCGCCAATACGAATCGAGGTTGCCGGGTTCGGGTCGGGGGTGTCCAGGGTTGCGATGGTCTGCATCAGCGTGGACTTGCCCGAGCCGGAGGGGCCCATAATGGCGGTGAACTTGCCCTGCTCAAAGTCGACGGAGACGTTGTTGAGGGCGTGGACGGTTGCTTCACCCATGCCGTAGGTTTTGGAAAGGTTTCGTGCGGAGACGGCGACCTGTGCCGTCTGTGCGTGAGGAGTTGTCGTAGTCATAGTTCAATTATTTCACGCAGCATGGCGCTGACTACAGGGTTTTTCTCATCCTCCAGGTTGATTTTGGCGGGTGTTCACCGGGTCTTGACCTGCGGATGCGCAGATTCCCCACTCATTCCACGGGCTGAGGTGAGCCTGAGGCGGGCTGGGCGGGGCACCGGCATCATCCTTAAGTATGAGTGGGGGCTCACTCGGCGTTCTCACCCTGCGTCCTTACCCCGCACCCGTACCTCTAGATAGTGCATGCCAAAAGCCCCCGGCTCCTCCCCCATTCAGGGTTAGGAAGCCGGGAGCTTTCTCACGCTATCCGCTATTGCTGAAGCAGCCGTTATGCCTTGGGTGCTTCGTAGCGGGGGAACACCGGTGCGGGTGCGGGCAGTTCGGTGCCGGGCACGAGCGCGGTGCCGAGGGCTGCGAACTGGCGTGCATCACCTTCGGGTACGCCGAGCAGGGTCAGCAGCTTGGCGGTTGCGTCGGGCATGACGGGCTGCAGCAGCAGGGCGACCTGGCGTACAACCTCGAGGGTTACGTACAGCACGGTGTTCATGCGGTCGAGTTCGCCGTTCTTGCGCAGGGTCCAGGGTTCCTGTTCTGCGAAGTAGGCGTTGGTGTCTGCGAGGACGGTCCAGATGCGCTCGAGTGCGCGGTGGAATGCCTGCTCGTCGAAGTCTGCACGGACGGGCTCGTAGAGGGCTGCCGCTTCGTCAAGGATCTTGCGGTCAGCCTCGGTGAATTCGCCGTGCTCGGGCACAGCGCCACCGCAGTTCTTGGCGACCATGGACAGGGAACGCTGGGCAAGGTTGCCGAGGTTGTTTGCCAGGTCGGAGTTGATGCGGTTGATGATGGACTCTTCGGAGTAGGAGCCGTCCTGGCCGAAGGACACTTCACGCATGAGGAAGAAGCGGACCGCGTCCAGGCCGAACGCGTTGACAAGGTTTGCGGGGTCGACGACGTTACCGACGGACTTGGACATCTTCTCGCCGTTGACGAGCAGGAAGCCGTGGCCGAAGACTCGCTTGGGCAGTTCGATTCCGGCGGACCACAGGAATGCGGGCCAGTAGATGGAGTGGAATCGGGTGATGTCCTTACCGATGAGGTGCAGGTCTGCGGGCCAGTACTTGGTGAACAGTTCGTTGTCGGTATCGGGGTAGCCGAGGCCGGTCAGGTAGTTGGTGAGGGCGTCGACCCACACGTACATGACGTGCTTGTCGTTGCCGGGTACGGGTACGCCCCAGTCGAAGGTGGTGCGGGAGATGGACAGGTCGTTGAGGCCGCCCTTGACGAAGGAGATGAGTTCGTTGCGGCGGGATTCGGGGTAGACGTAGCCTTCGTTGGCGTAGAGTTCGAGGAGCTTGTCGCCGTACTTGGAGAGGCGGAAGAAGTAGGATTCTTCTTCGGTCCATTCGACTTCGGTGCCGGTGGTGATGGCGTAGCGCTGGCCGTCGCGGACTTCAGTTTCGTCTTCTGCGTAGTAGGCTTCGTCGCGTACGGAGTACCAGCCGGCGTACTTGTCGAGGTAGATGTCGCCGTTTTCTTCCATGCGCTTCCAGATGGCCTGGGATGCGACATAGTGGTCGGGGTCGGTGGTGCGGATGAAGCGGTCGTAGCTGATGTTCAGCGCGTCGTTCATTGCTTTGAAGCGTGCGGAGTTCTCGTCGGCGAGTTCCTTAGCGGTCTTACCGAGCTTCTCGGCGGTGGTCTGCATCTTCTGGCCGTGCTCGTCGGTGCCGGTCATGAAGCGCACGTCGAAGCCGTCGAGGCGCTTGAAGCGGGCTAGCACGTCGGCTGCGATGGTTTCGTAGGCATGGCCGATGTGCGGGTTGCCATTGGGGTAGGAGATGGCGGTGGTGATGTAGAACGGAGTTGCAGTCATAACTTTCAGTTTACCGCAGTCTTAGGCTAGGCTCTCACCGGGGTTACACTCTGATACGCGGTGGCTTATTGCTTGTGGGTGGAGGCTGCCACGCCGCATGTTTCCTCCGCGCCACATGCAAAACGCCAAATCACCAAGCAACACACTAAAAGGCGACAGCCCTCCCCCGCACCAGTTCGCTAGGCACGGGGCGCACGCCCAAACCACGAACCACCCGGCGGGATTAGCTCGAGGTTCGGCACCCTCCTCGCTCCTACAGGGGCACCCGCCCTCGCTTCGCTTCGGGCACCCTGATGTCGCTACGGAGGCCACCGAAACCTCCACGCACCCACCAGAGGTTGCGTATAGGTGTGCCCACCGGGAGCCCCTGGGTGCAGCTACGTTTTCCGGAAGCGCCCTCAGGGTGTCACACGGACGCTCTCCGCAGCGAAGCAAGGAGGAACGGAGCGTCCGGGTGACGGGTGCCCCTGCGTAGGCGCGGAGGAAACATGTAGCGCACACCGTAGTCTTGGGAGACGCGAGGTACCCACCCACCCCACCCCTGTAGGAACGAGGGCGAATACCGTCTTCCAAGCACTCGCATCAGGAGCAAAGAGGATAATATGCACCTCGCACTACAAACCCGCATTATTCGGGGAACGCAAAAGTCCCGCCGATTCCTAAGAATCAGCGGGATTTTCTTTGAAGTGCGCCCCCTGGGACTCGAACCCAGAACCCATTGATTAAGAGTCAATTGCTCTGCCAATTGAGCTAGAGGCGCTTATTTGTTTTTCAGGTTTTCCCCTGCAACAAGTAAATACTATACGGCATTTTATAGACACCCGCAACTCAAGTGAGCATGAACTGCATCACATACCTGTTGAGTGCTGCTGTTCAGCTTGAAACAGCAAGAATCCGGCGCCCACCCCCTCCCCCGTGTGGGGTGAGAGGTGGAACGCCGGATTCTTAGAAAGCTATTGCTGAGCTACCGCTTAGCGAGCCACCGAACCCTCGGTGTAGTCGTCGTCAGCGGTGTTCCAGGAGAACAGCTCGCGCAGCTTGCGGCCGGTTGCCTCGATGGGGTGTGCCTCGCCCTTTGCGCGCAGTTCCTTGAACTCGGGTGCGCCTGCGGCCTGGTCTTCCATGAAGCGCTTTGCGAAGTTGCCGTTCTGGATGTCTGCCAGGACAGCCTTCATGTTTTCCTTGACCTCGGGGGAGATCACGCGGGGGCCGGAGACGTAGTCGCCGTACTCTGCGGTGTCGGAGATGGACCAACGCTGCTTAGCGATGCCGCCCTCGATCATCAGGTCAACGATGAGCTTGAGCTCGTGCAGGACCTCGAAGTAAGCAATCTCGGGCTGGTAGCCAGCTTCGGTCAGAACCTCGAAGCCGTACTGGACGAGCTGGGAGGTGGAGCCGCAGAGGACTGCCTGCTCACCGAACAGGTCGGACTCGGTCTCTTCGGTGAAGGTGGTCTTGATGACGCCTGCGCGGGTTGCACCGAGGCCCTTTGCGTAGGACAGTGCCAGTGCGAGTGCTTCGCCGGATGCGTCCTTCTCGACTGCAACCAGGGCGGGAACGCCGCGGCCTGCTTCGTATTCGCGGCGGACGGTGTGGCCGGGGCCCTTGGGGGCGACCATTGCCACGTCGACACCCTCGGGTGCGGTGATGTAGCCGAAGCGGATGTTGAAGCCGTGTGCGAAGAACAGTGCGTTGCCGGGCTTGAGGTTCGGCTCGATGCTCTCTGCGTAGACCTTTGCCTGGACCTGGTCCGGGGTCAGGATCATGATGACGTCTGCTTCTGCTGCTGCTTCTGCAACGGTTGCAACGCGCAGGCCTTCTGCCTCAGCCTTGGCGCGGGACTTGGAGCCCTCGGACAGACCGACGATGACCTTCACGCCGGAGTCACGCAGGTTCAGTGCGTGTGCGTGGCCCTGGGAGCCGTAGCCGATAACTGCTACGGTGCGACCCTGGATCAGGGAGAGGTCTGCGTCGTCGTTGTAGAAAATGGTTGCTGCCATTTCTTCTCCTCAGTAAGTTTGGTATGCGGCCCAGGCTGGGCTCAACATTGACTATTCTACTTGAAAGCTGTTTAGTTGCGGGCTGTCGAGAGTACTTCTCAGCATCTGAAGTATCCGGAAGGTCTGTGAGCCCATAGGGGCGGGTATCGCATCGCCGCCGGTTTCCCGGTCGAAGCGGTGCGATACCCGAAGCTATCCCCCGCTAATGCGGGGTTGGTATGACACCCTGGTGGGTATTAGATGCGCTCGCTCATAGCGCGGGGGCCACGTGCCAGGCCGATGGTGCCTGCGCGAACAATTTCGCGAACACCGTAAGGCTCCAGAACATCCAGCAGTGCGTTGAGCTTCTCCTCAGAACCGGTTGCCTCGATGACAACAGACTCAGGGGAAACGTCAATCACAGATGCGCGGAACAGGTCAGCTGCCTGAACGATCTGCAGGCGAGCAACTGCATCGGCCTTGACCTTAATCAGGATGTGACCACGCTGGGTGGAGGATTCTGCGGGAAGCTCGACGACCTTCAACACGTGAACCAGCTTGTTCAGCTGCTTAGTAATCTGCTCGATGGTGTGAGCGTCACCTTCGGTTACGACGGTGATGCGGGAAACACCGGGGTTTTCGGTGGGGCCCACAGCCAGGGAGAGGATGTTGAACAGTCGGCGGGAGAACAGGCCGGAGACACGGGTGAGAACGCCCGGCTTATCTTCTACCAGAACGGACAGAGTGTGCTGAGACATTAGTTCTCTCCCTCACGATCGAACTCGGGCGAAGTGTTCTTCGCAATCCAAATCTTGTCATTAGAAACGCCTGCCGGGACCATGGGCCAGACGAGGGCATGGGGGCTGACGGTGAAGTCAATGACCACGGGGCGGTCGTTGACTTCGAGGGCAGCCTTGATGGTTGCGTCCACGTCTTCGTCGCGTTCGCAGCGGAAGGTTGCGCAGCCGTATGCGTCGCCGAGCTTGACGAAGTCGGGGATGCGTACGGTGCCGTGGCCGTCCTTCAGGTCGGTGTTGGAGTAGCGCTCGTTGTAGAACAGAGTCTGCCACTGGCGCACCATGCCGAGGGAGGAGTTGTTGATGATGGCAACCTTGATGGGGATGTTGTTCTGTGCGCAGGTGACCAGTTCCTGGTTGGTCATCTGGAAGCAGCCGTCGCCGTCGATAACCCAGACGGTGGATTCGGGGTGTGCGACCTTTGCGCCCATACCTGCGGGCACGCCGTAGCCCATGGTGCCCAGGCCTGCGGAGCTGACGAAGTGGCGGGGGCTTTCCTGCTGGATGTAGTGTGCGCCCCACATCTGGTGCTGGCCAACGCCGGTGACGTAGTATGCGTCGGGACCGGTGAGAGCGCTAATACGCTCCAGGACGTACTCGGGCGAGCCGAGGCCATCGTTGGGCTTCTCGTAGCCGAGCGGGTAATCCTTGCGGATGACGTTCAGCTCGTTCCA
>ERZ1674177.101-NODE-102-length-19325-cov-5.261754_pt1 | contig 19325 bp, 12 predicted proteins | sample MGYA00581287_ERZ1674177 | MGnify/ENA primary metagenome ERZ1674177 (study PRJEB41354, sample SAMEA4873336) | human saliva metagenome | biome: human-associated habitat [ENVO:00009003]; feature: mouth environment [ENVO:08000002]; material: saliva material...
TGCTCTTCCGATCTCTATTACAACCCCAAGCAGACTGGTACTCTCAAGCCGTTCTTTGACTACATGGGCGGCGTGACCATCTCCATGAAGAGGTCATACCTGCAGGACAACCCCGGTCTGGCTGACCCGTTCTTCTTCCTTGAGGAGCGGGAGGCCATCGCAAATGTCATCTCGGATGCCGTCATCACATCCATGAAGATGACATCGGATCACGGTTCGTCCAGTGCTGCTCGTCGTACCAGCGTCAGCGCCCGAATCAAGGACCGCTGCCTTGACCCGCGCTACCGCTCAACGCGAGAGGTTCTGCTTGGCAATGGCTCCACTCTTCCTCCGCTGGAAGATGACGAGGTCGTGAAGTTCGTGAAGGACAAGGAAAAGGTGTCGCCTTTCTGGTCGTCCTTTATGGCTCCTCCGAATGCAGCGTCTGTTATCTCTACGCGACTGAAGAATGCGAAGGCAATCCTGTTCGAGTGGGATGACTCGATGGCTCTCCCTCCGGCTGACAAGAGGCCCGAGGATTACACGGACAACGAGACCGACACGATGCTGTCCCTCGTTACGATGTTCCAGTACTCTGTCGCCCGCGCTCGGGCCATCGGCAAGCAGTCCATGATTATCTGCGACGAGGCCCACGTCCTCAAGGGTTCGTCAGAGGCTATGAACACCATCAACCGAGCTGGTCGAGAGTGGCGTCAAGCTAACATCAACCTGATTCTTGGTACTCAGGAGATGAAGGACTTCCTGGGGTCGCCTGCAGAGAACGGCGAATCAGAGATGGCATCGTTCATTGGACGGTACATCATCATGGCCATTGCCCCCGAATCACGCAGCGACCTTGAGTGGTTCTTCCGAATCTCCAAGCTACCCAAGGATTCTGAAGACCCCAAGAATATTGCCGCAAATACCTATGCACGCTACATCATCGGTGCCGGTGCGGATAGCGCTAAGTCGTCTGGTGGCAGTAAGATCGTCAGGGCTTATATGGTGGACCACATCTATGGCTGGTCTGGCGGCATCATCGTTGGACCTTGGCCGAAACGAGAACTTGACCTTGGCCGTACCGACAAGGGCGCTGAAGAGGAACGCAGGCGCATGGGTCTGAACAAGACCTTCCAGCAAATCCTGGATGACAGGGAAACGCAGGAAGAGGATTTATCAGTCATGCGATCAAACGGCTCATACGGCGGGTTCTTGGCAGGCGTCATCACGCAGGAGTCCGACGAGGACTCCGATGAAGATGGCAATTCCGACGTAAACTGAGTAACTAGATAAGGAAAGGAGGGGATGCTAGATGAGCAGTAAGAGGCTTGCTCTTGTCGCTTTCCCGGATGACTGGAAAGCCGCAAGGCTAATTGCCAAGCAAGTTGGTGCCGAAGAGGTGGCCGTCTTTGCTGGCGACCGAGAGGGCCTACTTGAAGCTGCAAAGTTTCTGGTGTCTCAGCCAAAGATTAGTGGCGCTACCGATGAAGATGTAGCCAAGAACAAGCTCATTGTCAGTTCTTCTGCGGACGCGGATTTCATTGACTCGTGCCGAAAGATTCGCAAGGCGGGAGTTGCCTTCAACACAGCTGCGGTCCCTCCGCAGATGAAGCCTGGTGACGGATATGGCAAGGTTCCCGCTGAGTCCGTTGAGGCCCGCAAGCAAGAGGCGACCTCCCCTCGCCCGCGCCGGGAGTCAAAGCCCGTTGAGCGGCCTATTGGAAGCGTCAAAACCACATCTCCGGCTCCCTCGGCCCCTCGTCCCCCTGTGGAGTCACACGATAATGGGCTGCCTCTTGTCTCTGACCCGCCTCTCAACGATTATGGACTTGCGCCGTACCAGAGTCAGTTGCCCGACCCGATGGACATTAGCGATCAGGTAGCACGAGAGATTGCTCATGCATCCTTTGGTTCGCTTGCGTTCCGTCCGATGACATCGGACAACCGCAGCTTCCTGCTTTGGGTGACTGGAGTTGCTGGTGGTTCTGGAAAGACGACGCTCACGTACCTCATGGGCAACATCTTTGCCTCGGCAATGAAGCGTGCAGGTCGTATTGACGAGCGCCCGGTGTTCGTCATCGAGGCTGACTTTGAGAACTCGAAGTGGGCTTCGCGTCTTGACATTCCTCGTGGAAATGACATCTCGCACTATGTTCACGCCATGCGTCGAATGGCCACAGACACCAAGACGACATCTTCCAAGAAGTTCCGGGAGATGAAGGAGCAGGCCATTGACGACTCAACGTTTATCCTTGAGTCTGGGCTTCGAGTCATTGCGTGCCCTTACGAGATCGACGCAAAGGACGTGAAGCCCATCTCCCGTGCTATCGGAGAGATCATCGAGTACCTGATGAACCTCAAGGGGATTGACCCAATCATCATCGTTGATGGGTCGGTGCCCAAGATTCTTGACCCGGTCTCAGTGGCCATGGCATCTCTCGCTCACGCAGCTGTTCTGACCTCGTCGCGTGGCAACAATGATGACGTGGACCGAGCACTGAAGATCATGAAGAGCCAGCTCAAGATGAACATGTCGCGAGTCTCCCTGTTCTTCATGAAGAGTAACCAGCGCCGATTTGAGGATTACATCGCACGATTTGCTCCATATGCATGTGCAGGGTTCCTCCCCAACATTGCTGAGCTAGAAGATCAGTCTGGCGAGCATGGGGCTTGGGTCGGCAATCTTCAGGAAGGTGAAGTTCTCCAGAGGACTCTCCTGAACGTAGCTCAGGCTATGGAAAACATCCATCATTTTGATGAGATTAAGCACTGGGATGCTTTCGTGAGGTCTCAGAGCTATTCGACGCGGGGGAACAAAGTGTTGCAAATCTTCCGTCGTTTCCGTCGATAGATGCCCGTTGTTCTTCACCCCTCGCGGTCCAGCATATCTTACCGATAGAATAATTTATAGGTCAATCGGCTGAGGTGGTCGGACAATTATGTGAGGGAATGACAAATGGCACGGCGAGGCGTAGGCTCCAATCAGTATGCGGATAAAGCATCAAATGCAACAATTGAAGAGGTTGAGGGCGTTCGTGCTCTTTCAAGCACGGTGAACACAACTCCCGCGCTCTCTTCATCTTCATGGGTGTCTTACACTCAGCTAGAGACTGCATACGAGGATTCTCTGCGGCAGCTCTTGTCACCCTCTCACGTCAAGGGCGCGGCCTCTAAAAATGCAAAGCCTCTATCTGTCGCCCAGGATAGGGTGCTCAGGTCTCACCCTGACGCTCTCGGTCTAGCGGCCCTGAAAAGCGCAAGGCATTGTACTCAGGCGTCGGTGACTGGCGAGGACAACCCGTACCAGCAGCAGTGCGATGTTATTCGTTTGTCACTGCAGGGCGAACATGTTGACGAAGTCGATCTGAGCGACGCGATCAGGGACCTGACTGGTATCGGAGAGGACGCAGACCTCGGCCAGTCAATCCCCTCGTATGTCGCCTTGTCCGGCAACGCGGGAAGCATGTCCATTCAGGACAGGGCATCCAAGATTGACGATCTCAGGAAGAAGATGGCACAGTTGCGAATCAAGGCTCTAACCAACCGATGAGCGCATCCTTTTATAGGTAACCTTTTCTAAGGAATAACGTCGTCGGCTGAGAGGTTCGTGTAATGTCTTTGGGTGTCATCGACATTATTGTTGGTTGGTTTACTGGACCACGTAGACTGTCCGACGAGGAAATCATGGACTGGGGGCCGCTCAAAGAGTTCGTTGAGTCGCCTGACTGGGACGATGTTTATGGCCCAGTTTTAAGTAAGACCTCCAAGGCCGACATCATCTCTCAGATGGTTGACGTGAATGAAGCCCTTGCATCTGCGGTGAGGACGAGGGACACAGGAACAGACTGGATTATCTCCCCAGATGGCACCGTCAATCGCGTCCGAGTCAATCCAATTGCTGCTGAGAATATATGCCTCATTCTTGAGATGAGGCTCGAACTACTCAGTTCCATGCTCTAGCCAAAACGCCTATTATACTCGTGGGACAATTAGCGCATCAGGTTACGCGCTATCCTATCCGGGAAAGAGGAATCCTCAACTCAACACATACAAAAAGGAGATTCATTCATGAATGGAATCGTTTTCGCGGCGGCTGGCTCACCGCCCAAGTTCAATCTACAGGACATCGGTCAACTCCAGACCTACTGCCGTTTCGCGGCAGCGGCTCTGGTGCTGATCTGGGTTGTCTACGTTGTGTTCCAGTACGCGATGCCCTCGCGTCGCGGACGTGGCGGCCTGGCGTCAATCGGCGGCGGCAAGATTGCCGGCTTCGTCGTTCTCATCGCGGTGTTGATTGACCTGTCCCTCGTGGACACGTTCATCGCCATCATCTACAACACCGTGAGCTGGATTGGCGAGAAGGCAGCGGCCCTCCTCAATAACGCTGGAACCTCCGGCGGTGGCGGTTCCGTCTCCTGACAACTACATTCTCAAAGGGATACCGGCGACAGTTTCGAGATTGTCAGCCGGTATCCTTTTTTCTAGGAGATTCTTTAGACTGGAGGTGGGGTAACAATGGCATCCGATACGCCGTTGTCGCGCTCTATTGACCACGGTAGCATCATTCTGAACGCCGTGTTCGTGAGGCGTATGCCCAAGCAGCGTATTTGGAAAACCGCGATGCGGTTCTCCATCATTGATATGATCATCATCGGAGTTTCGGTGGTGCTCTTTACACTGCTTGGAATTGGGTTCGCTCAGATTCTTGCAAGCATGCCCGGTGTGGGCAGCGACAAGGGCATCCCTTTGAGCATCGTTTTCGGAATGGTCGCCGCTGTCGGTGGCTTCTTGTTCGGTCGGGCCGCGACCAAGTTCAGTCCGTACCGTAAAACCTCTGGCGAGAGTCTCGGCGAGTGGTTCCGCGTGCAGCGAGAGCAGCGGTATCGGTGGACAGACCGACTCATTGGCCGTCGTCATTTCACTGAGATGAAAACGACATGGGTCGATGGTGTTGCCACCCCTGTAGAGTGCAGAGTCTACATCGGCTCCGCTCCTGTTCCGAGGTCGCCTATCCCGCGTGGGTTCGTGGGTGACGCTGTTGAACTTATCCTAGTCCCCAGGAACGTTGCAACCAACTGGGTCTATAAACAAAGGGAGCGCTTAGCTGCATACCAGATGCAGGATGAGCGTCGTAGGAAGGAAAGAAATGAGGTGGCCGAGTGATCAGTAAGGCCAAAGATAAATCCAGGCGAAGGCGAATGGAGCCAGACCCGTCTATCTCAGGCATGGTGTCTGGTGCGAGGGCTGGCGTTTTCCGAGCAAGGCAGTTTATTGCTCGCCACCGAACTGCGGTGAGTCTTTCGACGGCTCTTGTGCTCGTCTGCTATACGTTCCTTGCTGCTGGTGTTCAGGCGGCACATGCGGCAGAGCAGGGCAGTGATGTCATGGCGTCGTTCAAGGATGCACTGGTCAACATTTCTGGCCAGGGTTCAGATGGTAGCGGTCGAACGCTACTTGAATCAACGCACTTCCTTGCATGGGACCGCTGGACTGGGTTCTCTCCGTCTGGTGGTACCTACTACCTTGTGTCAGCGGGGTCGGCGCTCAGTACAGCTACGAACTTCATTTCGTCACTATTCTTTACCGTCTCAGGATTCATCCTGAAGGCGACAGGACTTGTAGCTGCAATTGGTCTATCCTTTGATGCTGTTTTCAGTCTCATGGGTATGATCACCCGCAACTTCCGCATCGTTTACGCTATGGTGGTCCCCGGCGCGCGTGCTGACTTTGAGAGGGTTTGTGCCACTGAGAGCCAGGAATGTGGTGTTCTCAACTCTGCAACTGGCGGCAATGTCATCGCGCTTATTCTAATCATTGCAGGACTCGTGATCGCGTACAAGGTCACGAGGGACCGACGTAAGACTAGGATGGGTGGAGAACACCCGATCATGGGCAACGGCCTCGGACGACAGATCATCCTGAGCGCTACCTCAATGTTCCTGTTCTTCTCGATGGGTGCTGCGTCCCTTGCCGGCAACGGCACGGGGATGGGTTCGCCGACTTGGTACGCTCGTGGAGCTGAATGGGTTGCCACCCAGGCGGCTGGTCTGATCGGTGAGGGTACCAACTTCACGTCTATGATTCTGACGGGTAGGTCTCTCAAGACCGGCCCTGCAGTGGGCGGTGCATGTTCTGATTACATTGGAGCCATGCACACGGTGTTCCAGTCAGGTAGCAGTTCATCGTCTAGCCGAGACCAGTTCCTCGTGGCTCTCGATGAGCTTGCCCTGAATTCATACTTCCGGCTCGTGGTCAATTCCTCGTATGGTTCCGTTGATGATTCATCGTTCAGCGGTGCAGGTAATGCGTGGTGCCACCGTCTCGAAACGGATGCAGGAGTCTCTGGGGCAGAGCATATGCTTCTGACGCGAATCGCGCTTGCTCAGAACAACCAAGCTGTCGCCGAATCCACTAGCGACTTTACTCAGTTCCCGCTGGCAGCGTCTATCGACACCAATGTTGCCAGCATGATCTCGGGCACTGACGTTGAGCGTTTTGCAGCGTCTCGCGCCATCTCCAACATGTGGGGTCCGTACACTTCCACGGATGCATCCAATGAGGCTGCGTTCTATTTCGCGGCCTGTAATGTCTCGTCACCCAAGCCTAAGCTGCTTGAAACGTGGGGCGACGTTATCTCTGCGGATGCGATCAAGACCGCCAAGGGCCTACAGACCGGAGGCGACGACGGAGGCGATGACCCAGGCATCTCCATTCCTATTGGCGGCACGACGACCTCCAAGATTTACCTGGATGGGTCTAGGACGCTCGCGGACATTGATGCTTCGCTGGCAGACGCAGGCGGCATCTGCGGTGCAATCCCCTCTGGCTCTGTCGTTCGTGACCCCGCTCTCTCGAAGGGTGCGACTGGTGTAGATTTGTTCTCGTACATTGGTGCCACTGGTAAGAACCTGGCGTCAAACGTGACGAAGAATATCCCCGTTGTCGGATGGTTCACTGGCGGTAGCGACCATGTTCAGGACGCTGTCGATCAGCAGAACAAGAAGAACAACGAGATCAAGGCTGGCTGGAAGTCAACTGGCTATCGTTCCGCTGGAGACAAGGTCATGTCAAATGCACCTGACAGCGCAGTGAACTACAACATGCTCTCTGAGTGGAAGCAGCAGGCCGACAACCTCGGCAGCGTCAGTTTCTCGTCTCTGAATTCCACTAAGGAAGGCAGCACGGCTGTCGCCATGTACAATGGCGTGGCTCAGGCTGACCCGGATGGCAACGATGACGCGAAGAAGCTGACGGGCATCCTCTTCGCTGGAAGCGGCTCTGCCGATAAGGCGAAGGACACTCTCAAGAGCAGCTTCGGCATCGAGGACTCTGACCAGAAGCTCAGCGACTACATCGCTGGACTCAAGGATAAAGAGGATGACTCTGGCCGACTCGCCGCCAAGGCCGCTATCACTGGCTTCACTGGCTCTGGATTCTCAACGGCTCAGTCCATGAACTTCAGGGAGCCGGACGTTGAGTTCCTTGGTATGGGCATTAAGAAGATGTCATCGGCGGCTCCGCTGTTCGCGGCAGCTATCGACACGGGACCGTATGACTACTACCTTGCAGTCATCGGCGGTAACACAGTGTCAACGCTGGTTACGTCGGTATGTGCTCTGATTCTGTCGGTGGCTATTGCCTACTTCCTGCTGCCCATCGTTATCGGTATCGTTATCTCTAAGCTGCTGGCGGTTATCGCGTGGTTCACGCTACCGTTCACGTTGCTAGTGAATATCGTGCCGAACAACCAGTTCCGCAGTATGATGAAGATCAGCATCTACTCAATCCTGTGGGCGCACATCAGCACCGCGTTCTTCACGGCGGTCCTGAAGGTGCTGTCCATGATGATCGCGATCTTCAACTCGATTCTGTACAATCCCAGTCACCCTGTGATTATCCAGACAGTCGAGATCATGTTCGCGATTCTGGCAGCGTTCGGCATCATGAAGTTCATCCTGAAGCAATACTTCAAGATTGACTTCACCTCGTTCAAGGGCGCGGTCATGGGCGCGGGCCTCATGTCTGGCAAGGCAATCTTCGACTCCATTGGCAAGCCTCTTGGACTCCTCAAGAAGGACGAGGATGGATTTGATGCCGCAGCCGGTAAGGGCGACCTCAAAAAGGCACTCTCCAGCCTCTTCAACCGTGACGCTAAGGGCGAGGATGAAGATGAGCAGAAGAAGGCCGACGACAACCTCACCAACGTCAACGGTGGCGAGGACTCCGTTTCTACTGAAGCCAACCCTGAGACCTCGGAGCAGTTGGCGGATGAGGGAGACCTCACCAATAAGGCTGGTGGCGAGATCGCAGAAAACCTCGCAAAGACTCTCGTTGACGGAGACCTGCTCCCAGATGAAGAGGAGAAGAGTGACGAGGAGATTCGCGAGGCCGCAGAGACAGCTCTCGATAACATCTCAGCCGGAGCCGGTATTGAGTCTGTTGATACCGCGTCTACTCCTGAGGAGGTTGCAAAGACCTTTGAGGAGTCCATGCCTGAGAACGCGATGGACGCTGGCCTTGAAGCCATGAACGGTGAAGGCCGCACCTCGGTTGACGATGCCATGACGCTCGCTGAGCTCAGTGGTTTCGGTACCGATTCAGAGAAGCGGGATGGTTCTTCATCCGACTCCATCCTCAATCCTGAAACGGGCGGCGGCATCCGTCCTGAGAACACGTACACTACGGTGGACGGTCAGGACGCACTCGGATACAACAACAAGATTTACACCATCATGGACCGACTTGGAGATGACCTCTCCGATGAGGACCGTCAGATGCTTGAGCGTGCATCCGAGATCAGTAGCCGCCTCAACTCCCTCGATGCGTTCCCGTCCGATAAGGACAGCGCATGGGTGGAGGAGCACCAGGCCAGGATTGATGAGCTCTTCGAGCTTGCGGGTGTCGACAAGGTCAATGCTCGCGACCTGTCACTCTCCGGTTCTGGTCCGTCTCAGTCCAGCGAGACTGCCGGTAACGCCGGTCAGCTCATCGCAGATGCAATTGATCGGAACACCGACATGGCACAGTCTCTCAGCCGAGAGGGCGTTGAGCTTTCGGCGGCAGAGCGGCTTGGACGCCACCGTGGTGAGCCGTCCGATTCTATTGCCACTGAAGAGTCGGGCATCGAGCGCGAGATCAAGTCCGCAGCGACAGGCATCAATGAGAGGCTTGAGCGTCTCAACACGTCGGTTGATGACGGGTTCCGCACCCACGCGGCGACTCTCGAAGCGGACCCGGCGCTTAAGACGCGAGATGTCGACAGCATCATCTCGGCCCTCAACGTCAACTCCGAGGGCGTTGAGTCGAAGCTGCAGGAGCTTGTCGATCAGGGACAGGAAATCCAGATCAACGGTGAGAAGTTCTCACCTGAAGATCTGCAGGATGTCCTTGATAAGTACATGGACAGGCTCTAGTAGCCGCAGATAGCGAGACACCCTCATCTAGCCGTCGAGCATAGGTGAGGGTGTCTCGCATTATTTCGCTTTGTCTCGTTACAATCATATTAGGATTCTTTACCCCAGGAGCTAAGTATGGCAGAAGAGAAAGTGTCGTCAAACGCGGCACTATACAACAAGTACCGACCGTCTGACTTTGACAGCGTGTACGGACAGGAGGACATTGTCTCGTCCTTGTCCTCCGCGATTGAGGATGGCTCACTGCCTCACTCGTTCATCTTCGCCGGTCCCCGGGGAACAGGCAAGACATCGATTGCCCGCGTCGTCGCTCGCGCCCTTAACTGTAAGAATCCGGTTCACGGAAGCCCTTGCGGCGAGTGCGAGTCCTGCCGAGTCCCGGTATCCGATGCCCCTGGGTATTACGAGCTTGATGGCGCTAGTAACGCTGGTGTCGCTGACGCGCGAGCCATTGCCGATGAGATTCGTAGCGGTACGTCGATGGCCGACAACCGAATCTTTGTCATCGACGAGGTTCAGGAGATGAATAGCCAGGCTATCACCGCCCTCCTGAAGCCCCTGGAGGAGCCTCCCGCAAACACTTTCATCATCTTCTGCACGACAGACCCCGAAAGGTTACCGGCGACTATCCGTAGCCGTGGCGTGACCCACTACTTCAACCAGGTTCCAGATGACAAGCTCACCCAGCTAGTCATCGACACCGTTGAGCGAGAGGGGCGAGAGCCGCTTGATGACGAGACGGTCCAGGCCGTCGTCATGGAGGGCGATGGTTCCCCGCGTGACACGCTCTCAGTGCTTCAGAGGGTTCTGATGGGCGGCAAGGCCGTTATGAGCGGACAGGGGACCATCCTCGCTCAGGCCATTGTTGAGCGAGACCTCGGTGGTGCGATCATGGCTATCGCAGAAGCCGTGTCAGCTGGCTCAACGATCAACGCCCTGTTCTCTGAAACTGCCTCTGCCCTGCGTGACATCTTCATTTGCGCTCACGCCCCGAATCTACTGTCCCCTGCAAGGCGGGAGGATGTTGAGTCTCGCTTCAGTGACATCGAGACGGCAAGCATCAATGCCCGCGCCGCGATCATTCCCATGTCTGAGGCTCACAGGGTGAGTCGTACTGGCTCCGAGCCTCGTGGCATCATCGAGGCAGCTGTCATTTCCATTATCGCTGGAGACGACGAGGGCAGCCGCGGCAGCTCGTCCAATGTCGACCTTGGCGGGACCAGGGACATCCTCAAGGCGATCAAGTCATTGTCGAACCGGATTGAAGAGATTGCCTCGAATGTTGGCGCAAACGCTAACTGGCCCGCTACGGACACGAAACAGTCTCCCGCGTCTATCCCTACCGAAAAGCGGTCAGAGGCCGTCAATGGGCCGTCTATGGACTCCAACGAGCGTGATAACGCCCCGGAAACCGAGAACAACGACGGCGACCAGACCGACGATGCCTACCAAGAGGCGTTGAACGTCATTATTGACGAGATCATGAACCACCGTGGCATGAAGTCAAGCTCGGCAGCGAGGCGCAAGAAGATTCGCCGAGAGGTTGAGGACTCAGACAGCCCCATCAATATCTTCATCGACGAGGAGACATCAGAGGTGGTTATTGAGTCGCAGGATTGGTCGAGTGACGAGGGTGAGGCCGTTATGTCAGCCATTAAGCCACTGATTACCAACCACAGAGGACTCATCGTAGTTACCGAAAACGGCAGTGATGTTGCCGTTTAGAATCATCGGTAGAAGCTAACAAACAGGAGGGAAAAATGTCAAGCGCCCTGGAAAAAATCAAGGTCATGGAACGCCTCGTTCGTTCTGGTCAGCTCGACACGAGCGTGACACGACGGGTTCAGCTGTTCCGCGTCTCCACCATTCATGAGATGGTGGCTATGAGGGTTCTCATGGAAGATGAGAGCGGACTTGCGCAGCGCAGGAATGAGTTTGTAGAAAACCCCTGGGGTTTCCCCTACGTGCCTGTCCCTCGCTTTAGGCGCGCAAATACCGCTGGTCTGCGACTCGCGCCTGAGCACATCTCGTTCGAGTGGTTCGGTCACCCGATCTACTGGATCGACCCTGAACTGACCCGGTTCCGCGAGGAGGAGGCGAAAGACCCCACCCGTTGGGCTATCAGGATGTACTTCCTGATGATTGCTGTCGGTCTCATGCGCAAGGAAGAGGGGCGCACTCGTTGGGTGAACGCCATTCGTGCTCGTGGCATCAACTACACTGAGGAGATGCACGAACAGTATCGGAAGGGGTACGAGACTCCTGAGATTGACGGTGTCAGGTGGGGCATCGAGGACATCGAGCGCAATGGGCTAACCATCCAGGGTGTTGAAGAGGCGACTATCAAGGCGTTGCAGTCTGTCGCTAACATCCAAAAGACCGTCTCCAGGAAGTACCACACCGTCCAGAACCGAGCGTTCAACGATGGACGTAAGCTCGTGCTTACCGCGAACGACGAGAATGGCCGAATCCGTCTTGTTGTATCGGAAGCATCCAATCTCACCAAGGAAATTTCTGCTGCTATCAACGAGGGAAAGCCTGTCGCCGACCTAGTTGACCCTCTTTTCAATAACGCTAAGTCAGTGATCGCCTTGGTCTCTGAAATGGACCGCTGTTCCATGATCTTGTCTGCACCGATCATTCGAGAGACCGTTGCAAGCCGTTTGGAATACGCAACAATTGCGACTTCACTTCATAACTATGAGGCGAAGCTCAGGAACGACGGTGACCAGCACAAGATCACCCTGGCGGCTCAGAAGCTAATCAACCTGAACGACAGGACCGACCAGCAGGAGTTCCTGGTCTACCAGAACGCAGTCATGACGGCCCTGAACAACTCGTGGAAGAAACTCAAGTTGTGCGTCACGAACCATCTTCGCGCCAATCAGGGACAGACGCCCCTGAGTTCGCACTGGGAGATGGACGCACTGAACAACATGGGAGCCACCGAGTCCGAAGCCAAGGACCAGTAAGGAATCAATCGTGTTTCTACTAACCATTCTCTCGGTTGCGGTAACCGTGGGCATCATCGCCCACCTTTTCCGCTTCAATCTGCGAGAGCAGTACCACGAGCTGCGTAAGCGGCAGATTGGTGGCCTTGCATGGTACAAGATTACGCCCGAAGGCCGGGCTGGCTCTGATCTTGGGAACTACGACATCTCCAACATGACGTATCTCAAGTCGCTCCTACAGGGCCTGACCGTTACCTTTGGCTCAACTTGGTATCTGCGCCGAGGAATGGTTCAGTGTGTTTGGGCTAAAAACCCGCGCACTGGTGCAGTTGATTTCTTCCTGGGTGTGAGTAATGCTCATGACCGTGACGGCCACGTGGCTAATCAGGTGGCCCACGGCATGGGTGGCTCCGCTAAGCGACTGAAGAAGGCACCGAACTTCCCGCATCGAGCGCCCATGATTCTTTGGCGTCAGGCCACTAAGTTTGGCAACGTTAACTCCAACAACGAAGTCTCAGGGCGAGGCCATGTGTCCAAGAACCTCTCGGCTGCATGGTCCTCGCTGGCTTCGGGTGAATCGTCCGCAGTGTTTATGTCGATGGAGCAGGTCCGCAACAAGGAAGGCAATAAGCTCCGAGCTTTCATCACTGGCTCTGCCGTTCAGGAAGCTGGCGAGTTTGCATCTGCTCCGTCCCTTGCTGACAAGTCGGCGATTGTCTCAGAGGGGTTCCGCGTCTCCATTGCCACGGCCAACACCCAGGGGTCATATCCTCTCTCGCGCGCATCCCTCAATGAGACAGACGGTGCCCTGTCTACGTCCGGGTGGAAGGTTGCAGCCACGATGCCCAACGAGAAGCAGATTCACGTTGCGTTCTCGGTTGCCATTCCGACAACTTTACTTATGATGCTTATGAGCTGGATTCTCATCGGCTCTCCCCTCGCTTACGTTGTGTCTGCCCTCCCGTTGGTCGCTGCGGGTATCCATGCGTCAATGACAACCTCGCTCTCGCGTACCGTCTTTGAGCGCACCTTGGCCAGGGGCGAGCTTCCACTCCCTCCGTACATCTCGGTCAACCCGCTCCGTTTCGTTCTGGGCAATATCTCTGCCGGCAAGACAATCGGTGGTGACACGAATAAGGTGTCGCACGACCGCATTGCCATTCCGTCCTGTAAGCAGGTCCTGTACTTGCACTTCGGTGCAGCATTTGAGTTTCTGTCGTTCCCTGAGCGAGATGACATCGACACGGATATTGACTCGCAGAGGACTCAGGAGCTAGGACTTCCCGCGTCTATGCAAGACTTTGAGGATGAGGTTCTGTACTTTGGCCAGTCCGGCAAGGACCAGGCAATCACGTATCCGGTCAAGAACCTTGTCTACAGCCTCTATGCGTCTGGCGCTCCGTCGTCCGGTAAGTCAAACTTCCTGCAGTCAGTCTACATGGGCTGTTGCTACTACACGGACCCGCTTGGCCGCAAGTCATCATACCAAGTCACCCCGGTCTGGTGCGAGACGAAGGGTGAGGGTGCGTATGACGTTGTTCGGTCGGTTCTGAAGGCTGGCATCAAGGATGTCATGTTCATCGACTTCAACAACCCCCGGTCTGGTTACAAGTTCAACCTGACGGGTAGGCAGTGGATGGATGGCGCATCTCTGGAAGAGATCGCAACATCATGTACTGACTTCGTCACGGGTATTCAGGCTGCGTGGGGTGACTCCGTGAGGGGCGCGTCACGAGACGCTATGTATGGGTACTTGCTCATCGCAATGCTGCTCACTCCCTACGAGATCAAGTACCTTGGGCTTGACGAGGTCATCGACGTGAATGACATTAATGTCATCGAACTTGCCTACTACCTCACTGGCAGCGACTCCTCGTTCATGCAGCCTGGCGACGGCAAGATCATCACTCTACAGCAAGAGCTTCTGGACGGAGCGCTGGAACTCCCCGCCGATAAGCGTGATTCGACAGATGAGCGTGACATGTATCTTGCACGAGCAATCGGTTCATTCTCTAACCGACTGTTTACTCCGCAGGGCATCCGCACGAATGCATCAGTTATCTCGTCCGTTCAGAACAAGCTGAACGACTTGCGGAAGCTGTCGGTTATCTGGACAAAATCCAAGAATCCGAAGTGCAAGACGGTCACGTTCAAGGACATGATCGGTAGCGGCAAGCCGATCATCATCAACATGGGTGGTTACGCAACCGGACGTAATGATGAGGGTAGCCTCATCTTCCGTTCCATTGACCAGTCCCTTGCCCGGCGAGTAGTGAACATCTACAACTACTTGCAGTGGAACTACATCAGGCAGAACTGTAACGGATGGCAGAAGGCTAAGCGGCTCACCCCGGTGTTCTTTGACGAGGCGGCGGACATCGCCCAGTCAGCTGATTCCGAGGATGTGCCCGATGTCGTCCAGCAGTGTGTCAAGGAGGGCCGTTCCTACGGCAACGCATATCTGCTTGGCGCGCAGTCACTCACCCAGATGCCGATCAAGACCCAGAGTATGGTTCTTGGTTTCCGGTCAAAGTTCTGGTTCAACAGCCACTCTACATCAGACCTGGAGGTTGCGGCTAAAGACCTGAACTCATCGTCGTCCATTAACAAGGCGCAGATTTCTGAGGCCAATATCCGGTACCAGCGTAACGGTACCGCGATGGGCATCCTCATGATCGGTGACTCTCTCACGCCGCCAATCACTCTTCACGCGCCCATGCTTGACCATTGGACAGAGTCGCTCTTTGACTCGTCGGTTACTTCCGTGAAGGACGCAATCGCACTGTTCCAGTCCAAATATGGAGAAGAGATCATGACTGGTCGTGTCGGAGGCCAGTCGGATGACATGGTGCTAGAGATTGGATAGCTAATGCCTATCGACTACAGCCTCACCCTGAAGAAGGGGCAGGAGCTAGACGGCATTGTTGGCCCGATCAACTCACTGAATCGCAAGCCAATCTACAGGAGTCGCCTTTCTGCAGAATCGGCGTTCGTGTCTCGCTTTGACCCCATTTTCGATATGAGCCATGCAGATTCTGCGTCGCTTGACTTCGAGCAATGCTCCGCAAAAATGGCATGGAACGGTTCGCGGTCGGACGGCGGCGTTGCTCCACGACGCAAACTGTGGCGCTCTTTCATGGACGGGTACACTCCTGAAGCGTATTCAGATCTGTCTCTTGGTGCGGTGGCTGCTCTCTCACAGTTCCATACCTTAACGACGGCTCAGGTTGCCGCTTTCATCGGGGTGAGCTTTGAGCAGGCGCACAACGTTCTGACGAGGCTATACGGATGCGGAGTCCTGCTCAGGGCTAATGGGGGTGTACTAGACCATGATGAGACGATTAGCAAGCTCGGCCATGTTTGGCGTATTGCGTCGGGCCGAGGCTCTGGTCCGTTTGTCGAGCGTTGGCTGAATAACCTCACCGACTTTGAGTACGCATTGGTGACCTCTGGACGTGACATCTCTCGTGGCGTTGTCGGCTCCAGTGGCATGTACTCACACCGACATAACATGCAAACGGCAGAACTCTCCCTCAGGCTCCAGGAGGTCGCTCCGTCTGTTACGGGTGTCCTTGGCGAGCAGTCTGGTGACATCTCTCGTTTCGTTGACACGTCGCGACACTACATCCGTGGAAACGTCTCAGACGCATCCGTTGTGACGTCATCCGGTCGCGTCATTCTTTTTGAGGTCACGACCGCGAAAATGGCTGGCGACACTATCTCGCAAAAAGCGATGGCTTGGGCCTTTGCTATTGCTACGTCGGATATTGACTTTGCGGTAGTTTTCGCCAACACGAATCCTGACCACGACAGGTCGCTGTATCGCTACCGAGTGCTCAGCGGAATCCTGGACGCAGAAGACAAGCTGACTAACCCTGGCCCGTCTCTCAGGAAGGCCCAGAGTCGCATCTTCGTCAGCGATGTCACCAACCATTGGTGCCCGACGAGTCATGTCGTCACTGGGTCCATGTCAACTATGGATGTCCTTAACCCTGCGACCCTTGCATACTATAGACTAGCACCGGAAGGGGTGGTTGGCGTCGTCTCTACACCGTCAGTCATCTCTTCACGTGCGGCCCTATCAACGCCTGCATGGATTACGAATGACATAAAGGACTTGTAGTGGCGATCATCAACAACGCAGCTGACGGCTTTCCGGTAGACAAGGTTCGAGAGGCCGTCAGCTACATCTCTGCCCTGAAACCACACTGGGGTCCAATGTCGTCTGGGACATCCATCGTTCCTAGTTCGACGGACACACTGCCCGGTGAGCAGTTCGCCGCAATCACATCAACTGATAAAGACGGCAACATTTACGTTGACCGGGCCTTTGCTCTCAGTTCGTCCGTCCCGGAAATTGCCGCTGCCATTGAGTTTCAGTATCAGCTGCATCTTCGTAAGATGTGGGAGAGAATGTCCTGGGTTCCAGAGGAGCAGTGGCACGACGTGGCTCCTATGGCAATGTCTCTGGAAATCAACTCGGCTATAGAGTCAGAGTACAAGAGAATCTCGTTGACGGGAGAGGTGTCAGAGAGCCTCTTGATGAAGGCTGGTCTCACTGCCGCAGAGATCAGGAAGTACCGGCTTGGCAAGATGCCAGACATCAGGGCCATTGGTGGATTCTTCCCCGATGAGCTTGGTCTGGAACACGGCATGACTGCGGAAAAGTACGCAGAGGTTATCCTCGATGCCATGCAGAGCCAGGACATAATTGACCCAGAATCGGAAGATTCGACCGACGACGGCGAAGAAACGCCCCAGGAAGAGCAGGAATCGCCCCAGGACGGCCAGGACAGTGAGGGCGAGGACTCCGATAGCGGCGAGAGTGACATGGCCTCTGATAGCGCCCCGGACGATTCAGGCAGTGATGAGTCCCAGGAGTCTTCTGACGAGAATCAAGAGGGCGAGAAGGACTACGACAGCAAGGATAGCCAGTCGGACAATGAGGGCGAGATTGATGATGCTGACGAGAGTACCGACAGCGACGAGGGCGGCGAGGATGCCAGTGACAGCCCTGAGCAAGACGAGAGTCAAGAGCCAGACGACGCAGCCGATCAAGATGACTCGGATGGTCAGGGCGGCTCAGGCGGAGATAGCGACGGCGGCGACAACGGTTCTGATTCGCAAGATGGGGATAATCCTGTGGATAGTGACTCGAACAGCAGTGATGGCGAAGATCAGGAAGCAAGCGGCAGCGAAGGCCAAGACGGCGACCCCGGCGACGGCGAGAGCGACACCAGCGAGGGTTCCGGCGACGGTGACGCGACAGATTCAGAGATAGGTGAGTCGTCTCAGTCCACGATGCAGAACGGGACACCGCTCGATCAAGCCAAAGAGGTCATGGATAGGATTGATGAGAGGATGGACAACCCATCATCCTCTATGTGGCAGAATAGCATCCATAACCCCGATGACGACCTCGATACAAACCCTATGAAGCCTGACTCAATGCAATTCGATGACGCAGTGGGAGATGAGAGCAGACTAGAAGATGCCCTCGATGAGGTGTACGAGGACTTGGTTGCTTCATCCAAAGACCCAGGAGTTTTTTCTGGCGACGTAGACGACGCATCTCTGGCTGTCGCCGTTTCTCACATGAAGAAGAAAAAGGCAGACTTCGCGAGCAGGCAGAGGCGCGTGACCGTATCTGCTGTTCAGTCAGCTAGGATGGCTGGCGCTACGGACATGTCTCTTGCTGTCCGTAATCCAAACCAGCCCATGCTGGGTCCGATCATGCCGGGTACGTTCGACTACTCACCCCGTATTTACTGCATCCAGGATGTCTCTGGTTCAATGAGGGGCGCGTACACCATCGCCGCAGGGAAAGTCTTTCAGGATGTAACGACTGACGTGGCATCCAGCTTCAATGCAAAGACTCTGTGGATTGCCGTGCATTTTTCCGTTAGGGCTGTTTCTGAAACGTCCAGATGGGAGGATGAGAAGATATGGGGCACGAACTATTACGGCGGCGGCATCACTGACATATCTGAGATCGCTGTTAGCGTTTCCCTTGGTAAACTCATCTTCGAGGGGCGACGGTACCCTGAACCTGATGTCTTGTGCATTTTGACTGACGGCAAGTTCAAGTGGCCTGATCGTCGTCCGAGGGTCAAAACAAAGTGGATTGTTACGACATTCAAGTCATGCCTCGATTATCTACCGGATTGGCTGCATAAAGACGAGATCGTGACAATAGACTAGAGAGTGAGAAAAGATGCTTCTGATCAACCTGATCGTTTACTCATGCTTGGCTGTAGTGTTCCTGAACGCTGCCGGGAACGCTATTGACGGCAGGCACAACAAGGCCGAGTGGGTACCGTGGGCTTCGGCAGCCATCACCGTTCTCTTCCACCCGCTGATCGTTGCCATTGCTTCGTCATCGCAGCAGGTCATCGTCGCTTACTCAAAGTCGTCGCTGGACGGCGTGGTGTCCCGAGATGACTACATTTCGATCATGGCCGCTTTTGCGGTGATTGCCGCCTCTGTCTTTTCTCGTATGATCGGGAAGCTGGTCTGGTGGACCGCTCCGATGGCTGTGCTTTTCATGCTCAATCTGGCCATCATTGAAGCAATGACCCCGAGCGATGGTCGCAAGACATCGATCTCGTTCATTCTTCCTTTTGTGTTCGTGGCGATTGTCCTCTACTTGGTTCGCCCGAGGCATGATGATTGCGTTGAGATCGTCTCTGAGGCTGATGCTCCAATGGCAGTCATTGCGGAAAAGCGATACTGACTGATCGTGGGTTAAAGAGTCCCCAGGAATACTGTTCATTCCCGTAGAATCACTCGTAGAGATACATTTTACAGAATGGACTAATGAGATGTCTCCTCTCGCAACTTTTGTGCCGTGCCCGGACGGGGGTAGGTGCGGCTCTGATACCCACGACCCCCGTAAAAAGCAGCTGTCCATATGTCGCAGGAATAACGTTCTCCGACGCATGGGAAAGCTGCAAGACGACACGGCTCCTAGCGTCGCATCTAC